>Ga0210059_1008550_pt1 | contig 16119 bp, 10 predicted proteins | sample Ectturendosymbi2_FD_188042 | JGI IMG/M metagenome (GOLD analysis project Ga0210059, IMG submission 188042) | Ecteinascidia turbinata endosymbiont from Florida, USA - Sample 2 (SPAdes) (version 2) | ecosystem: Host-associated > Tunicates > Ascidians > Unclassified | place: Key West, Florida...
TGACTAGTTCGTTATTTCCAGAAAATGGAAGATTTGTCAAAGTGAGAGAGGGTTGTTTTGCATTGTTGATTCCCAGCAAGTACAAGATTTCATATAGAACATGTACAGACCATAAGTGTCTGCTACAGATCGTAACCAGATATTTTACTCCTTTTCCAGATTGATTGCTATTGTGGCCAACACAAATGCACATCTGTGCTAGAGAAGAACAGATCTCAGTTGTTAGGATGATCGTGTTGGAAGAATAAGTTTAGAACGTATATAAAAACTCAAATGAAGATTCTGAACAACTCCTTACACGCGTGGTAGCATGAACAGAAATTTCTGGGGGGATTTTATTGTAATTAGCTAACATTTTTCAACACAGTGAATATTACATTGTTCACATGTAGCTATGCAGAATATTTATTGCTAGTTGAGGTTGTACGGCTTTGAACCCCGGTAATTGGCAGGCCTAATTAGGCATGCAGAAACCTTGATTTGTTTACAGTGGTACATTTTAGTCTTAATATTAAGGCTTGCTGTTCATACGTTATTTGGGAAAAAACAAGATCAAATTTGGGCATAAATATTTTGCATCCCCAAAAATATGGACTCCCGTACACCTATGAGCACCAGCACTGAAATTTCATGTTTTTTGGTTACATGTGGTTTACACATAAACAAAAGACCGAAACCGTTTTAGGTAATCGTATTTCTAATGGGTTCGACGATATTTACCAAGGCTAGATTGTCACGAAATCAAGTTCGCTTAACCCTGCCTGTCTGTGAGTTTCCCGGACTCTTAGCATTTAGCATTTAAAGTACAAATGTTTTATTCATAATTGTACAAAAAAGTGATGCATACTTTAAGCATGACTGCATATTTCATAGTAGGTGTTCAAATTCTTTCTTCAAGTTTCGTATCTCATTCTGAACAGCGAATCCGGTTGAATATATTTTACATCAGTAAACTGAACATTCAAACTCGATTAGCTGTACCTTTATATTGTTTGGTGATAGAGCCTTCATCTGCACACAGTGTATCGGATCGCCGTTGATTTGGCCACATAGAAGTTGACGTCGGTTAGCTGTTTCGTACTCTGCGAGCAAGAGGTTGTTCGAGTGAATATTTTTCTTTACATAGAGCATTCGAACCGTAGTCTACTCACCGACAAGTGTTACCGTTCTGTTAAAAAATGGACGTGATTTATCTTCGTCGTTCTCCTGTTGAAGACATGCGGTAGTTCAAATGTCAGCATTACTTTACTTTATTCATTTGAACCACAACGGCCTCACCTGTGAACTCATGTGTTTACTTTATTCGGCAGAGTACAGGTGATATTTTTCTGGTACGGCGTTGTCTTTCACTCGTACAATGAACGAACAGAATTCTCTGCTGTTGAAAATTTCCCAGTTCTAACATGATGCTGATCTGTAAAAGATCGTGCATTATGAATATTACAAGTATATAGACACTTTATTCATGAGCACAACCCTTTACCTTATATCTTGTTTCTTTGGTACGGTTCTCATCTTGTTTAGCATGGTTATTCAACTCGTAGTTTTGATCCTGTGAAGAGAACAAGATTGAATGCTTCTTTTATTACTTGTTAACAGATGTTTTTTTTACATCGCTTGATAGTAGTCATTCAAACATTATTTTCCTCACCTTTTAGTTCTCGCACGTGCTGACCACTCACATCTGTCAGTACTCGACGATTTCGTTGACACCTGCACACCGAGGTTGGACACTGAAAAAGATCGAGGCGTATGCACAGCATTGTTTTATGGCATTACGCTGTTTCACATGCATCGCTTTTTACCCGCAGTCGAGTAGCCTTTTTCTTTCACTTGGTCGTTCGTTCGCAGCAGTGTTGGCTGGTGTATCCGCATGACGTGCGGTTTCTATGTTGCTCTGAGAAAAGCAAATTACGGTCATAACGGCGTTACTTTACTATATACAGTGCACATTATTCTCACCTTTTAGCGATCTTCTTCATGGTGGTACGCAAAGCTTACAGGAGTGAACAACTGTCATAGCTGTTCACCTCGTATAATCAACACTACGTTAATTATACGGGCGGACGAATGTTCTTCTTGGAATGAATAACTGCCATAGCTATTCACCTCGCGTAACCAACACTACGTCAGTTACACGGCTCGACGAATCTTCTTCTCGAATGCTTCTCTTGAGGTCTTCTTGCTTCGAGTTTATGCCGCAACACAACGCAGCTGGTTGGTGTTTTTCTGGCTGCTTTTATAGTTGCTGAGTTATGCTTGTTCTTTGAAAACGCCTCGTTTCCATGATCTAGGGCGGTCATGTGACCCTCCTGCAGGTGGGCGTTTTATTGTTCTTTCTTCATATTTTGTTGTGATTAAGCCTCAGTCATATGCTGCTTTGTGCTATATGTCGCTTCCTCATGTCGGTGGATGCTGCCCACGGCAGCACGTGATCTTTCTCTGTTCTTTATATTCCAGCTGTTGTGGTTTACGTGGTTGGAAGTCTACCACGCTTTCCTATCGTTTTGTGCTCCTACCGACAATCTTTTCTTTATGTGGGTGTTTATCGTGTCTCGTGCCTTACAAGGCTTATGGTTAAGCCTGTGCTTCTTCAGGTCATAACCTCTTGTAACCTTTAGTTTATCATGGCCTCGGTTAATCTTTCTTCTAATGTCACGATGTCTTGGTTGCTTGGTTAGAAGTTCTTGGTTTTGTCCTATTCTGAGTTTATGGTTTCGTATATACAGTATTATTCAATGTGGGGTGTTTAGTTAAGGTTTCTTTAAAATTGTGTTTTGGGAACAAAGTTCTCAGAACAGCACCAAGGCATCGTTGTGGTCGATCGGTTTGATATTTAGAAAAAGTGGCGGCGGATCCAGAGTACCAAAGTCGAATCATGCAGGATTCTGCGTTTTTCTTTCGGACTCGGAGCTGGAGTCAAAATTAGTGAAAAGCCGGATCTGGAGTCGCTTGTCATTTTCGGCAGCAGGAGTCTGCTGGATCTTTATATATGTCATTTCTTAAGTAAAAACATTGCGGAATTTCAGTTGCATCGATGGTAAACCGAGTCTGAACAGGAATTGGATTTTTACTTTTGAAAAATTTTCGAAGGCGGATCCGAATTCAAAAATTTTGGAACAGAAGCGGAGTCGGAGTCTGAAAATGTGACTCCGGCCACTTCTGACTTTTCGGTTGAACTTTCCTGTACATGTACTTGTGAAAAATTCGATGATAACTAGCTCTAGCACGATCTGCAGTATGTTTTTTGCAGCCAGTGTTGCACTTGAGCAAAAGGTCATCGCGGCAGCCATTACGATTGCGCTTCTTATATTTACCCGCTTCTGATGTACACCAACGAACGTTCGATCTAAGTCGAGTAGCGACTTTACTCCAAGCCATCGACTTCCAAAGAAGGCCTTCTACAAAACTTCCATGCATATAAGACGTGGATCGTGTTAACCAGTGCCGTATCAGCCCAACTCTGGCCCCTCCAAAATGCTTACAGGGGCCCCCCTAATGGTGATTTATAAAAAAACGTTTTCGACGTTATGCTCCATCTCTAGGCCGAATGGCCTTCAAAACAAAATATCCTAATTATAGACAATTTTGGCAGAACCAGGCACGTAGCCAGGTTTTAAGGTTTGGGGGTAAAAATACATTTTCGGGAGGGAAAGATTTTGTTTCTATCGTATGTTTAAAATAAATCGCTCTGAGCACTACAAAAGTTGGGGGGCACAAAAAAGCTTTGGAGTGAAGGCAAAACTGCCCCCGAATGTCGCCAGTAACCTTCCATTGGGGACCTTCACGTTTGCGCAGGGGTTGTTTGTGCAGGGGCTGGACATTCTGAAAATTTATTGTTGATTCACAACATGAACAGGATTTGCAGATTGTGCAAATTAATTATAAATATTTACTCGCAAATGCCCGTAATAGGCTCGTAGTTTCCAACTAAATTTTTTTAACGAGCTTAACAAAAAGAATTGGGTCGTAAATCATTCTCATTTAATTGACGGCTATTATTTAGAGACGTCGTAATGAAATGCAAATGTAAACAAAATTGGAGGAAATCAGAATCAACACTATCGTTCAGTTATCAAAACAACATTGCCGAAGGAACAAGCATGAGGCCGGTCAAAGCATGTGCGCCGCATGAACGTTCTCTTTCATTAGCATAAATTGATCAATTTTGCCATGAGCTTAAGTGAAATATGAGTATAATGCATGCGTATTGTGCTTTTTACTGGCCGAAATACGCATGCATAAACCTTGCTGATGTCTGGACTGTTAATCTCCTGATGCATGGCACATGTTTAGATTAATAACATTTTGTATCTCAAATCGCCTATAAATGTTAACAACTATAGACTAAGGCCTACGTGGACGCAACGGTTGACAAATCCACTAACTGCACTACTCTGCTTTGGGACAACCCAAAATAGACTCTTCTAACTTCAAAATTAACTCCGTCTGGCTGCCTAGACAGCAGGCTGCGCAAATGTGTAACTTTGGTCGTAAACACCAAAAGTATCTTGCTGCTATGCAGTACAAAATAAGAGAAGACTACCTGGGCAAGACGTAGTAGCTTACATTTTTTTACAGCAGTCACTACACAAAACACGTTGATCAAGTGGAAGTCTGACTTCTGGGTGTATACAACTGTAGGCAGGGCTGGATAAACGAAAGCGAGTGCCATCAGGGCAAAGTCGTTACCGCGAGGCCCCCGAAAAGCTTAGCGCAATTGCGCAGTTCGCTCATATACGATCCAGTGCCGTCGCCACGAGGGGTTTTGATGGGCTTAACCCCCCCAAACAAAGCTCCAAGTCCCTCCATATTGGAATATGAAACAATATAAGTTAGTGGAATTTTTGTCAAATTTGAATGTCAAGCCCCTTGCACGAAGGTAAAGTCCCCCTATTGACGACTTTCTGGCGACGGTTCTGGTCCGATCCTTTGCCTGCAGAGGCAGGTTGCGAAACTTGCTAGCGGATTGTTGTACTCTTGGTCTTTATTGCGTAAATGTTAACTTCAAGTTACAGTAGTAGACGTTTTGCCGCATGTGACCATAGCTCCCACTGAGGTTTTTTTCCACCCACATACGTTTTTTTAGTCGACCTGGGTGTCTAGGTTTAATTATGAAAATTTGCGTGAAATCTGTGTTTTTTTAAGCGATAAACTCATCAGCAACTTCAATGTGTTTAATAATATAAAGATAACTTTACATTACAGTGTTTACATGCGCACATCAGGTGAGAAAGTGCGCATATCGGATTAAGCAGAACGTGTTCAATCGGTTTCATATTCTCCTATAAGATCATTGTCAGGGTTATATACAGTGATGTGTTCAAGGGAAGGCAAGCGAGGCAGTTGCATCGGGCCCCCCTTTGCAACTGTAATGTGTAAAGTACTTTGCTTTCAAGGAGTCCAAAAGTAATTGTAATGTATAAGCAGGCTACTTTGCTTTCAAAGGGCCCCCAACAGCAGTTGCAATGTGTAAATACTTTGCTTTCAAAGGGGCCCAAAATAACTGTAGAGGTATAAGAACTTTTCTTTCAAAGGGCCCCCCAACTTCACTGATTTCTAGTGCTTCATATTTCAATTTGGGGACCTCTGGAGGGTTAATCGGTGACGAGACTGAATTTTGGGCCCCCTGTGAGAGCGTGTCCCCCCAATTGGGGGTATGGAGTGCGGCTGATACGGCTCTGGTGTTGACGTCCATTTCTTGAACGACTAAATGACGTATGTAACTAATAAACATAAACGCCGGAGTCTCCCAAAGTTTTTGAAAAATGTTTGGATTTTTAATATTCCGTAAAATGTTTTGGCTACGTTCGATACATTCAGTAAAATCTTTGTAACTACTTCAAACCTACTTTGTTTAAACTGTTTTGATGAAACTTTGCTTAATGCACTGACGTCATTGAGATATACAATGAAATTAAAATGCAAAGGCCATTGTACCCGCAGTATTACAAAACTTACCGAACACGTTCAGCTGCATGTGATGGGTAGCTCAGCACCAGTGCTAGATTAACAATAATAAAACAATAAGCATATGTAGTAATTGCTACGGGCTCCGCGCTTTTGGCGCGCCCCGCGGTCCTTCGTGTTAAATTTCTTCTTTATAATATACAAGGGTGGATATTACATTTTAGGTGCCCGAGACAAGCTCTCATCTTTCTCTACCTATATTTTACACGACGCTGTACCGATTCTTTACTCGCTGAAAACAAGTAACATATTTCATTTTGTCGTGAACGCCCATTTCACATTGTAAATCGTTTGAAGTCATTTGATTTTAAATTGTTCTTTGTCTACACCAGCTATATGTCCAACCGAAATGGCTTACTGAGCCAAAAATTATGTCACTGTCTTAACCAGGGCCACACATTGAATGGCTTGCTTTGATCTTAGCAAACTAAATTTACTTTGTGCTAATGTATTGAAAGCGTTCGAATCCTGACTGCATTGGTAACAGACGTGATAAAGTGGCAGTACAGACGTGATAAAGTGGCAGTACAGACGTGATAAAGGTGCACTGAGGACATCGCATTAAAAATGTCAAATACAAGATTATCAAAATAAGGACAGGTTGTCAGTGGAATATGTATGATACTTTTACTAAAGCAAAAACCTAAGCTGGTCAGCATGTACCCCGCGAGTTGGACATAGCTGGTCTTCACATTATAGGTGTTACGGTGCCCCTTTTGCCACATTTGTACATAATTTTTGCTTTCTTTTGATAAAAATATTACTTGTTTCAGAGCCTATTAAATGTGGCTGAGTAGAGTGATTAATAAGCTTTTCAACAAAATATTGCAAAAACTAAGTGGGAAATTCTCAAAAGGGTGACCCTCACTACATTTCTGAAAAAGGTGGGCCCGAGACGGCCGCCTCGTTCGCCTCCCCTAATATCCATCCCTGATTACATGTAGCCTATCAATTTTTTAGTCCATGAGGTCACTATTTTGCTAAATTTGCCATAAGCAATTAAGCGAAATTTTCAATTGAATGCTTTTACATTAGACTACTGTGATTCGAAAATTAAAATATTTTACAGTTATTTGCAACATCATGCGACCTGTCGAGCAATGAGGCCATATTGCAGCAATTTCAAGATATTGCTTAATTGTAGTTACATCACATTGACCTGTTCTATATACTGCGTTACCTTTTTGGTACTTTCAAATTGATTTGGCCAGTGGTGTCAAATCTGGGGGATTTCAATGCCTTTCTGGGTTTTTCTTCTGAAGATCTGGGGGTCTTTAGGATTTAACTGTGTAGCGGTGATTTAAGATAGGTTATTATTTATCAGTAGCATACCTCTCATTTCTAGTCTCATCTTTCTTTATCTTGTTTTTATCATGGTGCCTTAGTCTTCAGCACAACTGATGAACAAGCAACTGAGACCGTGTATAAGCTGTAAATATGAGCTAGGTGCAATGAGTTTAAGTGACAGAGATGCTAATGAGGTAAGTCCAAAGAAAAAGGTTAAGTGGTGCACACAGCATTAGGAACAGAAGGACACTTGGAAACAAGATTTGATCATTGTAAAATGCTTCCAGATCACCGTCAGAAATGCAAACAAGTCCATGTTACTGCGATATATAATTCCAACAGACACAAAGCCCATTAGCAGAATTACAATATATATTCACTAGCACGTTTTGTGACTTACAGATGCCCAGATATGCTACATAGAAATATACACCTAATTTTTATGTCTACTTGGGATTTTCTGTTCAAACCTGTTTTTTTCGTAGTCTATATCGCGATAGTTCTCAACCTTTCAGGCTTGCGGCACCTTACAGAAAATAATCATAATTTGCGGCACCCACTGGCGAACCCATAGAAATTTGCTTTGAGATTTGATGACAGTTTGAAAATGTATTGATATGTTAAAATAACGTATTAGCCGGCGGCATCCCTGGACACTGTAAATGGTACCCTAGGGCAGGACCGGGTTAACCAGTGGGCAAACCGGGCAAATGCCCAGGGCCTTGCGCTTTTGGGGCCTCGCACTTGAATATAAAAACACTACTTTACTGGTTTTTCATGTTTTTAGGCTGGTCACTACGCGTAAAAATTGCAGAGCTTTTTGATTACTCCGTTTCGTATATAGGTGTAAGGAAACTGACAACTTGGTTTTTATCGTTTTTGAGAGACGATATTTGAGGAATTGAACCAAACAGCACCATGCTTTGTGACCAAAGAATTAGATCAAAATCGGTGCATCCATGGGCGTCCACAGAAATTTTTTCAAAGGGGGCAACCAGAGGCATAACAATAAGGGCACAATTCCGCGGGCGCCGAATCACTGCGGGGGGCCCGAAAAGACCCAACAATATCGCAAGCACTTTCTTCAATATGCTTCCCAAACACATCAGGCTCGAACATGGGGGCACCAAACTTGTTTCTTGCCCCGGGCGCTATCTTACGTCGTTACGCCTCTGCGGGCAACGTCGAAATTTTGCTCATCCTTTTCAGGTTGCTGACGATGCAATGTAAATAGACATTCACAAAACCCTTTCTACCAGATTTAGTCTGTGCTGGTTGAAACTCAATTCTCAATATTTGTTTGAAATGTTTTATACGCTTCGGCTATAAAAAATGGTGTTTATTTTCATAAACTGCCTAATGTCCATTTTTCATGTACTTTCTACTAATAAGGCCAAATTTAATAATAATCAACAGCCAGAGCAGCATGAGCGGTGAAAAACAAGAACGTTAGACACTCTCCTTAAACTGTTGTAAGTAATGAGAAGTAGAACTTTTTGTACATGTTGACAAGACTATTGCGCAAATTGCTAAAGTGAGAACACCACGCAGGCTTAAAAAATTCAGCAGATTAATTACGAAAACTCGCCACAGAAGATACAGCTTTGCACTTAGTGTTCACTAAGAAGTCAGAATTAAACCTTAAGGATAAAGACGTAATCCCACAAGTCTGCATAGACGTATTCTAACAAGCTATGTTTTTTTATACTGTGAAAAAAGCTTGCATAACCGTTGTTTGATTAAGCTATTCACGTTGATCACAGTCTCACCCTAACTATGGATTTTTCAAACTTGTGAAAGCACAGCTACAGATTTACTCATGCTTCTTTTCACACAGTATAAAACTAAACGTGGCTTACCGCTATCAGCAGTCACTGCCTCGCTGCATTACCTGTCAAGATATCTGTGTTCAACAGTCAAACGCGGGGATCCGATTCAGTGATTTCAAATAAACCTAGATTGCACACAAAAAAACATATTCGTACAATAAAAACCCAGAAAGCTTGTGTTACGAACAAAAACATGAGTGCTTATTTCAATCGAGACGATGATAATCAAATACCGATTTAATTAGTTGCGAAGTGCTTGTCGTGATCGTGAGGGTATCAGTCTTAGATCAAACAAAGCGCTGTTGTCCACTAGATCACGAAACAGTAAATGGGTGTAACTATTGTAAAGCTATTGTAAAGTAAAGCAAAACTTCAGTCAAGCAGTACGGCCTGCACAATTTTGGCCATAACTTGCCAGCCGCTATAGCTATAGAGCTGTTCAAACCCTCTACGGATTCGGCAAGCCTTTTAGTTTCCATTTAAAAAAACAACTATTTAATTTGGGTTTGGGGTTTTCTCTTGATGACGTCATAAAAAGGGCATGTTTTCGAATTTTCAAGATATTGCTTAATTGCTTAAAAGAGTTTCGGACGTCAATAAATTTCCAGGCGGGCGCGAGCTCTTACGCGCTCTATAACATGGAATATCTGATTAATAAATTTACCAAGAAATGGATTTGTTTTCAAGCTTATTTAATACCAAGGGATTTTTAAACAAAGGACAATTACTTGAGGTGGGCGTTTCAGAGAAAGCGTTAAGAACCACTGCTCTAGATATAGCAAGGATCAAGTTTGTTCATGAGTCTAGAAGCTTTAACTGCTGTCTCTGTACAGTACTGGTAAACGGGACCCTAATGGTAGTCACATGGATGCTCGCAGAATGTATGAGTTAACAGAAAATACGAAATTCTTCCAGATATGGAATTGTTGCTATACAAAATTCCCCATTACTTTGTTTTGAATGCTATCTTTTTGTGGTCTAACAAACCTGACTGGCACCGTTAAGTCAACACATGGCGTTTGTTTTGGTAGAATGAACTGCGTTTCAGTTGAAGAGGAAGGAAGATTCCACCTATGCCAATGACAAACTCATCGTTTTTCGACTTGTCTCTTAACTGGTCTAAACTTAAAAGTTTTGATGCTTCGATGTATATCAGTCTGCCGTTTATCCTAGAAGCCGTTCCGTGCATAGTATTATCTGTGTGTTTTGGGTATAGCAACGACTGCTCTTCTATCAGAGGTGGTCTGCTGGAATGCATCCTACTTATCAAAGTTTCGCGTAGTTCGGGATTTGTTTCAAGAATTCCTAAATCTTAAACATATTTACACTGACAATATTATGTTGCTCATACTACTATTTTTGATTTATAGGTGATGATGCCGCAGACCCTTGAGGTTATATGGCCTGAACAAGAAGCAAAAAAATCTGTTTGATTGATTGTGGTTCGATTGTTTTCAATTGTTTTATCGTTGACTTTATTCTGAGGAGCTTTCTATTTACACACACTAAAATTGTCATCGTGACGACTAAGAAAGATTTCTTGCATCGTCCTTTATTGCTCTTATTTATAATAAAGAAAGCAATGCTTTTGCTGCAGCAAATCAGTCAAAGAATTCATAACGCAAACAACAACACAAAGTCAAGCGGTCTCGCCAAATGTTACCACCGGTCAGAACTTTCTGTTTTGATCGTATTACAGTTCAAAATCGAATTGATCCCAGATTGAAACATACGGAGATTCTAAGGCAAATTGACTGCAGAGAGTCTCTTATTCGAAGCCAACGTTATTGAAAAAAATTACATAGCAAGCGTGTTTTACGTTCTACGAAGCTGCAACGCACATAGGCACATCGGAAAATTTTACGTCACATATCATTCGTCAAACGCAACGTCTTTATGTCACGTAGTTTTCGCGGTTTGCACAATTTCAAAACATTCAAAACAACATCTCGAGGCCCACGCTGTACAGATCGGTTTAGGTAACTGCATTACTTTTAGGTCTCCACTAAATTACTAAACTAGCATAATTGGGACCCGCGTCGTGAAACTGACTTGACCCTGCATAACCAAAAGCTCTGCTTTCGACATAGACAGGACTGTCGGATTACATTGTTTTGATGTCAAATGAACAGAGTTGATCAACAGACATGTATATATCACGATGCTGCTGCCTTGAAGACGTGGATCAAAGTTGGACATAGAACCATCACAGTTCTCTGATGCTTTGGTGAGAGAATCTTCTAACTTTTGCAGTTCTCCAACTACTCACCCAGTGGAAGGCTGCACCAGCTGTAGATCAGTTCACGTATATATCCTCATTAGCTTTGGACTCATTCTCGATGGCGATTCCTGCAGCGGTAATTCTCGCGCGACATCCATCTTCGGTCACCCATGACCGTAACACAAAACGTGTTGCATGAATACTCCCATAATAATTGCTTTACCTTTTTCTAAACATATCACGAAAACTTTCCTTGTCTACGAATGCGTTGTCGCAGTTTCGTAAAAAATCTCGGGTGTGTAACACAAGCGTTGACAAAATTAATACATTGGAGACAATCATGATAATCTATAGACTTCAAAATGTACAAGTTTTTGTTAGCATTATTTGTAGCTTTGTGGCCTATTCCTTCCACGGTTGCAGATTAAGTCGAGGAATTATATTGCATGATATCCGATTGAAACTACGCCGGAAAGGATTGCGCTGGATTCTCGTGGTATCCGTGGTTTCACAGATCAGGCCCGATAGTGTAAACTTGCGGATAGATGCAAGTTGCTCTGAAACAGAAGCGTAACCACAGTTAAATTAGAGCAGACTGCACATTCTTGGAGTTATAAATGCGTCAATAAAAGTTAAAATATAGTTCAGCAAGTAGTTGTCTGTTGTGAAACTGATAGACGCTTGTTACTGGACCGAAATAGTGCTCTTTGGCACGGAAGTATTCCTACGTGCTTTAAAAAAAATGCAATCGATGTCGTTATTGAGATGAAAAGATTCTTAGCAGAATTATTACATTAAACCTTGAGTGACATGAAGCAACCGGCAACACGAAGTTATGTTAAAGTGAAAAACTTGCAAATTCGCTCGTATCTATATGCCAAGCCGGGGTCTCAAACTGAAATTGCTCTGAAGGCAAAATGAGGACTTCTAAAGTGACCCAAGGACCGCATTATTACGCTGACGCAACAATGGCGGTACCTAAACTTTACTTGAAACAGCTTTTACATCTTATTTCTTGCGGTAGGTATCGTGAGTTATAGGCAAATCATTTCTAAGCTTTCTCAGCGTTCGTTTAAATAGAACTTGTTCACTCGCTGGCCGAGCACTTTCAAACACTGATGAATGAACTAAATAACTTCAATGTTAATTTTTTGAAAATTTCCATAAATCATCGCGGGCCACACAAAATGCCCTCGCAGATCACATGCGCCCCGCATGTCGCGTGTTTGAGCCCCTGTGCCAAGCAAAGGAAATCTGTGTCTTTTGTTATATCGAAACAAACATGCAGTTTTTGCATACTTAAGTATACTTTTTGATGTTCAAAGCAATAAGGTTGCTCTCATTTGTTTTAAAATTGTTCAAACATCTGTTTAAAAATAGCATCTTTTTAGCATTTTGTTTCCATATTTTTCTGAATGTGGAAATCGCCAAAGAAGTATGCATTCGAGTTATTGACAATTTTGCGTGGCATATGCAAGTTTTCATTCAACGCCACTGAGCCCATCTGGAGCATATTTTGGAAAAGAAATGTCTTTCATGCAAAGCGACCAAGATAACTGCAACGATCGTGCACAGACTGAAGTTTAAATTCAACAAAAATCTTGAAATTTGCAAAACCTATCTGCAGGATTTAATAAAAGTTTATAATTTCTGCTTTTTGGGTCACCCTGTATCTTTTGCAGTTCTCTCGATTGAATTGTTGCTTATTTGAATTCTTTGCCTCAGTTCGTCTGAACTTGCTGTTCATCTGATTAAGTTGCTATTTTCAATGTTTGTGCTTTTTGTCGTGTAAACCTTTTGGGGGTCACTACGGTGTCGACCAGTTGGTCATCTGGTACTCAATCAGTTAGTAATCGAAAGTAAATTCTTCGTTTCCTTCGGTGTGCTTAAAGGTAATTCTTTAGCGTAATAGACGCTTCCTATTAAAAACTACTTAAAAAGCAATTTTAAGTGCCAGGCTTGACACCTGATAAATTACACACTTTTAATAAGTGACTTTCCTAATATTCCAGATAAATCATATTTGAAATACCAATCACAAACATTATCCGTGGAAATCGACGTATCGAAACAAGTTCCAATTAAATTTGCTTCAAAATTTACTTTCACCTATTCAGTTTTTCTGTCTACGCGTTTTTCTCAGACTCATGGTCGACACCAAAGCGGTTAGTAAGGGAACACAAGAATGCGTAATTGATGCCGCTGTAGGTTAGTGGGCGCAGGCAATACTGCAAAGGAATAAACGAGATAACGAATCAGCAACTACTTATTTACCTATACCACCATTAAGGAGCATACAGATAAAACAAATATTCCAGTAAAACTTTACGCTCACTTTTGGATATTCTACTCAGTTTTTCTAAAAGTAAATGAATGAAAATATACTTTCTGTAAGCATTTACGTACGGAACCCTTCATGCACATGACAAACCGAACTTACGTGAACTGTGCACTTTATGTTGTCCACCGTTTTCATGCCACAAGCGATCACCTCGCTTGATGTCGCGAAATTGCCGGGCAATGATATTGGCACAAGTTGGTCCAACTACTCCTCCCCGAACACTTCGTTCAGAAATGGCGCCGATGAAAAGGTCAATATCGTCAACGTGACTGTATACGACATTTCGAAAGAAAGCAGTATGAAAATCAACCAACTAAATAAAAATGTCAATCTGTCGAACCATCTAAGTATAGCAGTTCTGAACAAAAACTCTCCGCTATAAATTTTTTATGAAAAGGAATAAAAAACTACTGTTGTGTCTAAACGCTCTGAGGAAATAACCTGAAGTCTTGGGATAAAAACTAAGTTTCATTTGCAATCTTCGGCAAAAAATTGCAAACACAAACCCAAGATTATCTTGAATCGAAAATTGGTTATTTCTTCTTGAAAGAAAACGAACTAAGTCGGATGAACAAGAATCAACGTTAAAAAACCTATTTGCAAAATTTCATAAAATACTGCAAGCAGCACAGGACAGTGACGTGCTTCTTTTACTTATATGACTTTAATGATTGGCGTCTATCTCAAATAAATTGCTTTTCGATTTGTTTCCAAGTTGTTTCCCAGGTTGTGAAATCGGCAGCGCCAAAGAGGGGCTTAAGAATTTCGGTAACTCTATTTCAGTTGCAAACTGAAGCAAATGGTGAAGCAAATGCAAATTAACATTCAACCAAATCGAAATGAAATTCAACCAAATCGAAATGAAATTAAGCCTTTTCAAACATTCTGGCATAAGATCTTTCACCAATACCTGCTATATCCTCTGTCATCAGAAGATGCAAAACAAAAACAAAAAGCTGATGCGAAACTCACGTATAAACACTCTGTAATTTGCTTCTACGCACAGGTGGAATGCCGCGAAGCCGGGTAAAGTTGTTAGCTTTCTTCAAACCTAATCCTTTTCTGAATGCGTTGTAGCCGGGGAGTCCATGATCTCTGCCTCGTTTGAGATTAATTGCAAGCAGGTCGCTGCCCAGGAACCCTGCAGAAAGATAAACATTGGGAGGCTGTCACTGCGACATTTCTCGCGTCCCTATTCAGGTCTAAAAGAAAATGCACACCGGTGGTGTCATTGCTCTAATTGAGAAAATATTTTTCCCACCATAACCAAAGCTTACGCAAACGCTTTAGGTGTGCAGGCGCGTTTTGCAACAACTCAGAACCTCTTCCCAAGCTCCTCTCACCCTAAAAAATAACTTGTTGCGTGTTGGAAAAATTTTATTATTTCAAAACCAAACACACATCCCTCCCAAAAAACACGGGTGGTACGAATTGAAAAGACACGAAAACTTCCGACATCACGCCTTCCGAACTTCGGTATCGCTAACAGAAGTACACGAAAAGTTATGCCACCCTGATGTTAGGCGCTTAAACCACTACGTTAGGCCAAAGAATGCCGTTTCCTGTCCAAGACATCAAGCAGGTTTGCAGGGACTGTAGAGTTTGCACCGAAGTCAAGCCACGATTCACAAAACCGGCCGGTGCTCCGCTCGTCAAAGCACTACGCCCCTTCGACCTCACTTCTGTGGACTTCAAAGACCCACTTCCATCTCAAGGAAAAATATTTATCTGTTTTACGGTAGTTGATAAATATTTTTGGTACCAGTTGATGAAAATTTGTGGCAGGACTACAGATGCCTTCACGTGGCCCTCCCCGTTGCGGCATTTCTTGAAATTTCTACCAAATCTGTCAATACGAGAGCAACCGCTGCCACCCTCACTGGATGTGTCCGGCTGGGTCATAAAACGCCCTTCTCAGGGCGTAGCAGCAGAAATGTTGCCGAAGATGACCCACGACCCAACATACTCCAGCTGAACACCGAGGGGCTCACTGAAAACATAATCTCAATCACTGAGCAGCTAGCCTGTAAGAACAAGGCTTTCATCATTGTCCTACAGGAGACCCACTGCACAGACAGACAGACAATTTTATTTAACATCTGAAAAAATCAGATATCAGGGGGAGGAGAATGACCGCAAGGTTTTCGAGTCATCCTCCCCCTCGAAACACAGTCGAACTGCTCAGAAGAAACACAAGTCGAACTGCTCAGGAGACAGTATACAAATTTCATATAGATCTACATATATCTACAAAAACGGTGCAGACATATCCTTAGGACATAAGCACACTTAAACAGGACATGGAATAAAAAAGACGCGGAACAACACAATTGCAGCAGCCAAGTGGACAATTTAATTTTTATTATATGTGAGGATGGTCAATTAAATAGTTTTTGTGTAACTTACAAAATCGGAAATATGTGACTAGTTTAAAATCATTTGGGATATTATTCCATATTGTTGGTCCTCTG
>Ga0210059_1008551_pt1 | contig 16118 bp, 12 predicted proteins | sample Ectturendosymbi2_FD_188042 | JGI IMG/M metagenome (GOLD analysis project Ga0210059, IMG submission 188042) | Ecteinascidia turbinata endosymbiont from Florida, USA - Sample 2 (SPAdes) (version 2) | ecosystem: Host-associated > Tunicates > Ascidians > Unclassified | place: Key West, Florida...
ATCTTGACTGTTTTTTACTACCTGAATTTCTTGGATATTGAATTTTATAATTAAGTTTAACAATGCTTTTACTAGTACTTTGGCGATATTGGCGGCATTGGATTCAAATCTGGTCGCCAATCGCGGGCTGCGAAAATACAGCCCTTCGTTTATCTGCACCAGTGCAGCTTGCAACTGCAGGCTAAGCTGATGAGCTTTCTAGGGTTAGCGTTTGAAGATGTATGGCAGTAGTTGGTGGATCTCATTCTTGGACAACGCGAGATGTGACTGGTTTAAAACATTAAAATATGAAAAATTTGAAGCATGAGAAATCTGGCAAGCCTATAAGCATTCAAGTATTATAAGTAGACCTTTAATTTTTTGGTAAGGTGAACGTTGCAGCTGTAACTGATTCAGGATACAAACGTTTACTGAAAAAGCATAACAATCCAGTTAAAAAAAAACGAGAAATTTTGTGTAAAATCATAAACTGTTCGAAATTTTTTGGAAAATTTATACTTCGTTTGAAGGAACATGATTAAAGTATCAGCTGAAAGAAAGTGGCTCTCGTCTAGGTCTGCTGCCATGACACAGTTTGAATAAAATGTTAAGCTTTGTCGTTTTAACCACAGCGCCTCATTAGTCGAGCGGAATGTTTAAAGCTTCGTGTACGAGTGGTGCTGGGTTCGACTCTCGCCTTTGCAGCCTTAGTGGCAGTGGTTTGGTTGTGCGTCATACTTTTGATGGGACCGGTTTAATTCTTTTGTGTTCGTGTTTACACTTTAGGGTTTAGTTTCATTAAACTGAAGTGAATGTTTTCTATGTATCAAAAAGGACAACTGAAAATTACGAGTGTGATAAGATTAGGACTGGTGGAGTGACTGGAAACGCCACTATATTATAAAAACAGCCAGGGCGACAATCCCAGATGTTCAACCAGAGATGAAATTTCGCAGCCCTCCCGGCCAATTTCACCACGAGCCGCCACTGCTACTAACTAACTTCGTGTTACTGTAACTTGCCGTAAAGCCTGTACTAGATTAGGCTAACTAGGCTAACACTTAACAAGATGAGTGTTATGGCAGTATTGTCAATGAAAACATTGCAAATATACTAGTTCCTAACGTATGCTCATCAAGGCAACTTTGTCTTATGCGGAATTAATGAAGTATCACACCTAACTCAACCAGGAAAACGTAAGTGAATCTCGCTTGACCGTAGGCTGCATTTTTTTATGAAATTTGTGACTTCCACCACCCGATAACCGTTACCAAGCCTTACATCAAGCAAAATCACTTCGAAATATAGTAATATTGGAAGTAAAGTTTAATTTTCATCAGTTTCAGCTTGTCTGAAATCTCTATCTTCCTTGAAAAACAGTTATTTTACTACAGAGCTCTGTCGCCTGCATACAAACTAATGCGACAAATCAGCGGTTTGGGACCATTAATGGCGTCCATGCATGAGTGGTTTCACAACTTGTCTTTATAGTAACTTTGCTTGAACAGCTCTCTAGCGCAATCGGCAGAGGAGCTAGGGCGTTGGTAAGGCAATCGAAAACTGCTGTTGTTTAGGCCGAAATCGAAGTACGAATATATTGCACGCCGGTTCTCAAAGTGTTCAGGAGTGCTTTGAATATACTTTTCCAAAACGTTTTGGGTTGACGTTTAGGGTGTATGTTGAAGTGTCGGTTTAGGGTTTTCCTTTAGCTTTAGGGTTTAAGTTTTAAATTCAACATTTAGGTTTAGATTTTGGGTTTATGTTTGAATTTTGGGTTTAGGTTCAAGTTTTGGGTTTAGGTTTTGGGTTTAGGTTTTAAATTCAACTTTTAGGTTTAGATTTTTGGTTTATGTTTGAATTTTGGGTATAGGTTCAAGTTTTGGGTTGAGGTTTTGGGTTTAAGTTTTAGTTTTAGGTTTAGGATTTTCAGTCATGTAACAAGGACCTTACGCCCATCCAAGTGTGTCGTCCTTGTCACTTAACCAATCCAAGCAATTGGACTCTCCTAACGGCAAAATAACTCCAGCAGTGCTTTTGCCTCTGATGCCTAATAGACACTTTCTTGTTAAATTTTGGGAATGCCACAAGGCTGTGTCTATTTTGCCTTATGAGGCAAAGGCACTGCTGGAAATATTTTGCCTTCAACCAATCGTAATTGGCAAAAGGCAAAATAGCTCGAGTAGTTCTTTTGCTTTATGAGGCAAAATAAAAATACATGATTTTACATTGACGGATCAGGACTGGATCGGACTGATGATTTTCAAAAATTTTGCGGATCAGTACTGGATCAGATTCAATTTTATTGGATCAGGGCTGGACTCGGACTGAAAAATTTCACAGTCCGCTCATCTCTGCACTCACGTGGTTTTGCAACTCACTTCAAAGTGATAAACCACTTGCAGCCCAGCGCTATCATCATAGAAATCATATATGTATGTATTATCCAACTTAGAAAAAGTAAGTAAGTAAATGTATTGTTTTTTTGCGACACACACTGAGTCTAGCATAGAAAAACGTACATTTTTGTGGTGAACCATGTTCTTGCAATGGATTTTATTTGTTATTAAGCAAACATTTCATAATATGACACTTGTGTATTTTTAGGCGATTAAATCATAAAATAATCGTAAAACGTGGAATCGTTTAAATATCCGTGTTTTTTGTTGGTTTGGGGAATTTCCCGCCATGCGAATGCAGTTGCGTGGTTGCTGGTGGTTACAGTACATGAGGTTTTGCCATGCTGCTTTTACGATCTAGCCTAGCAGAGTGTGATTGACTAAATTTTTTATCTTTATTCTAATCGTTCATTGTCTTGTTTCATTAAATTCCCAAACACAAGCTCCCATGCCCTTCAAAGGTAATATCAATAACTTTAGCATTTGCCAGCAGATATACCTACTACACTTAACACTTCTAGCCTAGCAGTAGCTGTTCCTGTTGACAATGCAAAAATAGGTAAAGTTGGAAATCTCATGTAAAAATCGTGAAAAGTCAACTGTATAAAGCAATGGTTCCCAACCACTAGGCCGTAACCAGGGCTGTGGACTGGAACTAAAATTTTAGGCACCTGCTCCAGTCCACCAACCATGTAAAGATTTTGGGATTGGGCGCTCATCAAGCCTCCAAAATTTCTTGTGCTCTGTTTCCACAGCCCTGGTCGCGACCTTAAAGTGGGTCACGGAGGAATGCATTTGGAGTCGCAAACAGCAACATCAGTTGTTTCGTGAACGCTCATGTTTTTTGGAAATGTTCATAGTTTTGTGATCAATTTGTACTTCCAAAATTATTCGACTTTTTAGCCAGTGCCTATATTGCCAGTGGCGGCAAAGCACTGGTGCAACAGAATTACAATTAGCCCTACCTGACTGGTTGAATTTTTCTGTGACAAAGACGATATACTTTATTAGCATATCATCCTTGTCACATTACCTACTAACCTAAACCAGAACCCCAATTCTAAACTTTAACACAAAATGTAAACCCATGTATGGTTTTGGAAACTGTTTGAAGAAAGAACATAAAAAGCGCTCCCATCAAAAAGTTTTCATCTCTACTAGCAAAACCAAAGCAACAATGCTGAGAGCTAGCTGAACTGGCAATCACTTGCACTACAGGATGACACTTACCACTTGACCAGGTTCACTGTACTGCTAGTGTCACAAACTAATCATCATTTGTGGACAAAGCTGGACAAGTTTAGAATGGCAAAATAGCCCCAGCCGAGCATTTGCTGCTGGCAGCAAAATGAATTATTTTTATACTGACTAGTATACCTATTTTTATACTAAGTTTCACATTCGTGTTACCACAACAAATTACCTCAAATAAACAATTTCCTTTATGAAAGTTTTAGTTCCGCAAATATTGCATTTGCATTAAGAGCATCACATGGACACGTTCTATTTGGCTAAAGCAGTATGTGCTACTTGATACAGAATTATTTATGAGCCACTTATCCAATGCGAACTTAGCAACAAACATAGCTTTCAATTTTGCCGCTTACAACATTTTGATCATCATGTTCGAACTAACATATTTTTGTTAAGTGTGACTGAATGAAAATTGTTGGTTAATGTAATGTGGTTCCTGAATTATACACTATTATCACTGGTATGAGTGTTTGGTGATTCTATTACTTTACACTTGTCTGCATCCAATATCAAAAATTTACAGTGAAGTTTAGGATGAACTTATTGACTACTGTATTACGGCAAAGAAACTCACTATTAAATGTAAAAGAAAATAAATTATTAAACAGACCTGAACATGCAATTGCCACAGTTACGTCTTTTTTCACAGCTCTAAAATTTGTAAAAAGTATGACATAAATTGCTTAGGCATCATACTTTACAGAAAACATAATGGTAAACCATATATTGCTATGATAATCACACAATTCTCCAAATTATGTAAATTTTATCCACATTAAGATATTATACCACCAAACCTCTGTTGAAAGCTGTATATAATGTAATAATACATTGTCATCTAAATTATGCTGTCTTGAACTAGGGCAGTACTTCAAAAACTACTGTTCAACCCCTTGTGAATCTACAAAACAAAGCTGTGAAATTTCTGAAAACATCAAAAAAGGCCACTTTGGATGAAATGCATATGCAAAATAAATTCCTAACAATCAGCAATTCATTTGTAACGTCTTTGGTAACATTATGCACTCTTTTGAAAAGAACGTTCATCCATCACATTTTAACCAGTATTTTAAATCTCTTGAGACAATTTATAATGTTCCCACCAGACTTGCAACTTCCAACAATTTCTTCTTACCCAGAGGAAGCTCTTCAAGGGCAATGTTTCCTCAAGTTCATTGTGCCCAAGCTATTGTCAGAAAGACCTGACCATATCAATTTTTGATCTCTTTTAGACTTCAAACACCTGTACAAAAACTAGCTCAAATATGGGCTACTACTTCTCAATGTGTTCATTCAAAATTTGTCAATAAAGGTCTAGGCTCTATGGTGAAAAAATCAATGTAGACAGTTTTTCCCATGCTGATTTTGAACCCTAGTGAATCACTATTATAAGGGAAGATGTATTTCATTTGCATTAAATTATTATTAAACGTTGAATACCTACAATTGGAGAAGTACAACTTCTATTGACTTCATTTGTGTTTATAAAAGAACTGATGTTTTGAACATTGTATTGTTTGTGATTAACCCATGCTTACATCTAAAAATTGAGCCAAAATCTTATGTACAGTATTTATAAGGTTTGCATCAGTTTAGATTTTTTAAAGATTTTCCTAGGTGCTATACCCCCTCAAGCCAATAATTTCCTAATATGTGAAACATGTTGCAAAATAATGTCAGTTTTATTGCATTACACATTTTCCATGTTGTAATGGTTAACATTTCTTCATGGTTGACCTTATGGTGGAGATGCCTAGAACAAATGATTCAGTAGCACTGAAATATTGCCCAACAGTTATCATTGTCACATTAAACATGCATCTATATTTATGTGCAGCAGCAACTGCAAGTAGTACACAAATTTCAAGGGCAGCAGCATGTAGCATTGGTGATTCATGCTAAAGATCATCTGGTATGAAAACCATACTATTATAGCATGGTGCATTGTCTTCCAAGTCTCCTACAAATACTTGTATGGTGTTGTTCCCATGTGTCCACTGATAAACTTTGTTACCATTGCTGTAATGATTTTCATGAAAGACCACCAAATTCAAAATACCTTTCTCATCTACATGTGACAACGCACTGTTTGTTTGAATAGATTTTCTTGTTAAATGTGTTGAAATAGAAAATGCTGGCTTTAAGGCAGTGTGACTTGTTCTGAATATAATAATATATATTAAAAAATAACCATTTCAAAATTTGATGAAATTTGATGGCAAAATGATGATGCATTGAAAGAAACCTTAAAAAGATATTGTTGCGACCAGAAAGCCTGAGAGGCATGTGCGCAAAGCTTCGCACTGTGGCAGGAAGCAACAATAGAGATCATACGCCACAATCACTCTATTATTGCTTGTTTGTGCCACATATATATGGTGGTGTTCTTTGCGCACATTCCATTCGTGGTGAACTGTGCATTCAGTGCAACAACAGCGGAGAGATTGCAACAATATGTTGGGGAAAATATGAAACGTGCTGAGATCCTGGACTTCATGAGAAGAGACTACCTCACTATTCCTGGAATATTTCCACTTTGGATAGAAGAGTTAGATATTTCAATACATACTGCACATTAATTATGAAACCTCCTTGGAAGTAGTTAGAAATGCTGTTAAACATTGAACTTGAAGGTCCAGTGAGGTTGCTTGTTTATTGAGCAATGAATTTGAAGTTGTGCGTGACTCACCACATCAAAGTAACTTGCCATTTGATATACAATGTTATGTCTGACTTGGATCCAGAAGGAATGCAAGACAAATGTAACAAAGGAAAAAACATTTTACATGTGAGGGACTATGTGAGTTGCTTCACTGATGAACACAACACCTATGTGGGCTGCTTCACTTGACGGACGTTGATCGTCTTTAGTACCGTAATTTGCATGCTTGTTAGTGCAATTACAGCGTGCATGTCATTAGACATCTACAAAACTGTTTTGGTCGGTAAGGTTTCCATTGAACAATAAATCAGTTTACTTAATAGAAGTGTTTAGCAGTAACCTTTTCAAAAAGAAATTACATTTTTGTCTGACATGCAGAGTTGTGGGGTTCTTCAAATATAAAATTCACAGTGACGTTGCTTTTGTGCTTTGCTTGATGAACAACTATTTTGTTTTAGAACAGTAGTTCTTAAACTGATAGGCATGCTCCTACTGTGGAGTGTAAAAGGTTTGTAAGGGGGGTGCAGTGTATGGCAGTGACTGTTCTGCTTTTTGTGTTTGATTTGGAAGTACTGCAAGGTGAGGTGTGAATAGTAATGACTAATGCTAAAGGGGGATGCAACTGAAAATTTAGAAGCCTTTATTTTAGAGAATGTCCTAAATAATCACACTGTTCTATCTTTAAACTGATCTGCTCCCATCTTTATTAGTAATGAAATTTGTTTTCAGTCACGTTCATATCGCAAAGTTAATGCAATAACACCAGAATTGTTAGTCATAGTGCAATACAGATGAGGTGTTATATGATAAACATAGTGAAAATAGAGCAGTTACATTACAAACACTTGAAAAATCTCACCAGATATAACCGTATTCACACAAGAAAAATGGAAAGTGGCATTGGGATAAAAATTAAGACACTTGACAAAAGTTTCTGAAATAATCTGGCTGAAAAAGTTAGGAGGGAGTGCTCTGTGGCACAAAAAAGCATGGGGGTTGTTTTGATAAATGCTCTAAGCTTTTCTGAAGGATATTTACCTTGCAGGCCACAGTCTTTTGTTACCTTTAACAATGAAAAGCAAGAAATGGCAGTTGACATTTTACTAGCAATTGAAACCAAATTGGACCGGTTTGCCATGCTGGAGTTGATGATGCATCACAAGGACATACACAATGGTACGCTGAAACTTACGCATTTTTTAAGTTTAGACAACTATCATTTTATACGTTGAAACACACATGCTATTGGAGCAGTGTATTCTTTTGTAAATTCAACAAGGACCTTATACATTCTGAACCTGACAAAAAGGGTTTATACATAAGGTGTCTAGTCAATTTTGACTAACCTAAAAACTACACATTTATATTTTTTCCAGAAATTTACAGCTTCGAATATCCATGCCTCAACCCAAGAAGATTCGAAAACATAGCAGCCGATGTCATTATAATAGTGATCACCAATGATGTGCCCGAGGCATTTCAGTCACGTCAAGTCATTTACTCGAGTCACAATATCACTAGTGATACCATCCCATATCAACGAGTCGATCAAAACCAAAATTATAAGACTATAGCATCTAAAGAAACACATTTAGCACCTTTTGTTGTAGTAATTACTATATTGGATGTTTCATTTCAACTCTTATCTCTTCCATAACAGGAACTACTTAGATACCTAACAATAACTCAACTTAACAATATCAGAGAAAAAAATATTGATATGAATTCAACAATGCCCACAACCGATAGAAACTACCCAGACTCAATTTCTATTGCAAAAGTATCACCGCAAGATCCAACAGAAGAACTTTTCCAAAAAGACACAAGAAATGAAGTGACACAGCAAATGGGGCGTAAGCAAAATTATAGTAATGTTTGTAAAAATGCCTTGAATTTAGAAACACAAAATAAATCGATTTTAGACAAAGAATCACATATAAAACAAAAGATGGCATTGACATCTTCAAAAAAACTGTTCCATCAGTCCCAGCTGGTCAAATCCCTTCACCTGAAGTCCAACCTGTTACTGGGAAAGACCCTGCTATGTCAAAAATTAACAAGGTCGACCAAATTCACCTCAATATAAAACAAAATCGAAGAAAGAAACAACCAACAAACCGTCGGCAAAAGTACTACCCCAAACAACATGAACCACAGTTAAACAAACTTGGAAACCAAATAAATTCATTAATGAAACAGATGAAAGTTCACCAAGAAAAGGAAAGCAAGCTAGCATGTCAAGTAAAGAATCTTAATGAAATATTAAGATCTAAACTTTAAAAAAAGACCACATACAGCAAAATCTTCTGTCGATTCAAAAATTTATTTCAGATGCTACCGATGCAATAAACCCGCAGACAAGGTGCAGAACTACCCTACGATTCTTCCTCTTGGGAGACGTAGAGAATTCCATTATAACAACTTCAGAAAACGAAGAGGAAATTTCTGATGCCCCAACTACAAATTTGGCATCCTATAACCGATATCAATATCGCAATTACAGTGGACTTTGTTATAAAGAGCTTATAACTAAACGTATATAGGTGAATATACTATCATCAGGGGAAGTAAGATCAGGAATTTAACCTGATCTCAAACATAACGAAACCACGACGAGTTGTACAACTGCATGCAAATATGTAGAATGCTTTCAGTCCGGCATTTATATCTGCATGGTTTTTATGCATGTTCTTAGCATACGTTTCAATGTCTTTTCTTTTTTTCATGTTTGCATGCTTTCTTTTTGCATGTCCCCTTTATAAAATCATAACAAACAGATACGGCAATCGGTCTTGATTGACCGCACTAAAAGAGAAATTACTCCATCAGTAGTAGCGGTGAAACTCGCAATGTCAGAGCCTTAATGGCAGCATGGATTACATACATACAGTGAGAGTCTAAATGAAAGATTGGCATAAAAAGAAAACAAATATACTAAACAAGTTATGTTTTCGTCCAGTCGACAAATATTACAATAACAACAATATAATTTCTCACATGTCAATCGACAACCGAAAACTGATAGTGAGTAAGAATGCTCATGAAACTCAAAAGCAGCATTGAAACCGTAACATTTAAATAAAAACATATCACTTAGTCTTACAAGACCATGCCTGAAGACGGCAAAAATATGATAAATTGATAAAGCAACATTAAAATCCATCTAACACTTCCAAATTGTGAAGCAATAAAAGAGGTTGCAGACATATTTATCAAGTCAATATTTATTCACAATCTTACCTACCATTACGTTTCTATTAAAAAAAACTGTTATTAATATTGGTACAGGTAATATTTTACACAAAACGGTTGACCTTGGATCTAACATTTTTTTTAATTTTTAACAAGTGCACTGAAAGAACAAGTAATGTGTTTTATAAATAATTTGAAATTTTCATGTCAACAGATAAAAATAGTGGCAATTTTAGCAAGTGTTACTGATGATAAAATACTGCTGTTCATTTTTGTTAAACATTCTACACAAATTATGGAAAGGAACATTGAAACATTAAATCAAAAATACAGTTCAAAACATAACCCAATTTCGGTACCTAATCAATTACAAAAATCAAAACTATAAACAGCAATATTATTCAATTTTATTAACTACTATTGATTGAATCGGAAAACACCATTTACAACATTATCTTTTTTGTAACATTTACTTTGTGATTGAACATTTGCATACACCTATGCGTGGCAGTATATCAACAACACTAGGAATTCGAAAAACGATCTAGGGATGCTCTTTTCAAAATCCTACAAACAACAAGACCAATTCGGAGATCATCGTCCAGACCAAAAACTTACTGATCAGTCAAAAGAATGATGAATGGCAAAAACATGTCTCTATCATAGAGGATCCTGAAAACTTGATGTGCCATCAATTTTTACCATCAATTTTTAGATGGACCCCGGAGGAATATCGTGAACAAGTTTTGTTCCCAACACGACTTGACCAATATTCCAACAAAAAGCGGCACAGAACAAAAAGCCTATAATACATATCCAGCAAAGGACATGAAGGAGAACGTAGTGAGCAATTCTCATGAGACAACATGCATGTTAAGCAGCAAGGCAAGGACTTTATGATAATCCCATGATGCAACGAACAGCAGAATGCACGAATGCTGCAAGACGAACTGACATGCAAAACAAGGCTATACGAGCTGAAGGAAGCCGACCAAAGAGCATCAAGTGTAAAAGCATGAAGAGCAAAGTGGCGCGAGATACAAGAACGACAGGAATGAAGCCCTCAAGCTAAGGAAGTTGGCGGCTCTAGAATACCAGGCACCGGCGATTGCAAAATGCACCAGAACAGTCTAGAACCGAAGCTATCATAAGTAAGCTAAGAAATTAGGCTTCCCGCCAAGAACGCCTGGGGACCACAGACATAAAGAATAAACAAAACAATGACGCACTTCCTTGGTGGGAGCAATACAAGAAACAACCTTTTAGCCTATAAATACACCGGGAAGAAATCCACAGATTTCAGATCACCTCGTAGTCTCGAAGATGGATTTCAACGTTGGAATTGTACGCTTGGTCACCTGTACGATGTTCTGTTCGTTCGTTCTACAAACTCTACGAAGTTCTGTTCGTTCGTTCTACAAGCTCTACGATACTCTGTTCGCTGGCTCAACAAAAATGAACATTTGTTCTGTACGTTTGATCTTCAACTAAACGTGGTTATGACTAGTACGATCAACATAAGTACGATTGTTCTTCGAACTGATGGCTCAAGCACCCGTGTTACTCGGACGGACCTTGTATACTGAAAAGGTACTTTACTTAGTCAAATAATCAGTGTTCTTTTGACAGCATTAATTTATCATACTAGTGTTTGTGAAAGGCTTAACGTTCTAAATTAAATATCATATATACAAAAGAATATTCTGTTGTGTTGATTACCGGGTAAAATATAGGTAGGTTAAACAAACATTAAGATTTGCGATAACTTACCTTGGTGTCCGTAACGAACCCATATAATTACGGCATCAAAGCATGTTCTTTGACATGTCTTTCACATTCCTGACCCAACAGTGATTGGCATTAAAAAACAACAATAGTTGTGTCCTAGCACCTGTTATTTTCAACCTCTTCCTTGTGGCAGTGACTCTCGTCTTTCGTCACAACATTTCTGCTGCAGATGGCGTTCGCATCAAGAACAGGCTCGATGGCAGCTTGTTTAATATCCACCGTTTGCAAGCAGTGACGGAAGTAACAAACGACACCATCTTCGATCTACAATACACAGATGACGCTGCCATACCCAGCCACACACCAGACGGCCTGCAGCAACAGCTGGATGCAATCTCTTCTGTATACTCTCGAGCAGGACCAGTCGTTAACTCCAAAAAGACGGAAGTCCTTTACCTCCCCTCAGATTTGTCGCTGCCCCCTACTTTTTACATCAGCGGGTATCAACTTGGCCTCACTTAACAGTTCACGTACCTGGGAAGTATCATTACCTCCACATGAGATCTCACTGCGGAGATTCAACATCGTGTTAACCTAGCGTCCGCTTCCTTCGGGAGGCTGTCCAAGCGAGCTTTTACGAACCGTGACCTTTCCACACGCACCAAGATGGTCGTTTACAACGCAATCTGCGTCTCGACACTGCTCTATGCATGTGAGGGATGGACACCGTACCGTCGTCACATCCGAGCCCTTGATGCCTTTCACATTCGGTGTCTTCAAACTATCCTGCACGTGCACTGGTGGGACAAAATACCTCATGTTCAGATTCGCTGTAGAGCAGGCACAACATGCCTCGAGACGATACTACTCAGAAGACAACTGATGTGGCTTGGCCATGTGATAAGGATGCCTGGAAACAGACTTCCCCGCAGCCTGGCTTGTAGTGAACTCTCCTGTGGCCGACGTTCGGTGTGGAGTCAAAAGAAGCGTTTCAAGGATCACATTAGGTCGTCCTTAAGTAAATGCGGGATCCCTTTCAACAGATTTGAGGAATTGGGCGGGGATCGAGAAGAATGGCGTGCAGTTTGCGACAGGGGGCTGGCAACCTTTGAACAGCAACATGTTGATGTGGCAGTAGCAAAGTGTGCACGCAGACACCAACAGCGCAACCAACCACATCCAACGACAATGCGGCAGGGATCCGCCTGTACAGTATGCGGCCGTGTTTGCGCCTCAGCCTTTGGACTGAGGAGCCACATGTGCTGACACAAGGAAACGCGTTGAGCAGCGTCATCGTCGAACCAACGGACAACTAAGAGACAGGGGCGGCTCGTCTAGACGGGCTGCCGGGCTGCAGCCCTCCCTGAAAAATGTAAGGCAAGAGATTCCGCCAAACGGCCAAACTCGCCTTAAGTTTGGATTTAGTTACGAAAATTTCACAACACAATCATTTTCGGTACTTCCGACACCATTTCGGTTCAACGTTTCCTAGGAATCCAACAAAAACAATGTTTCGCTGCTTGCCAACGACACCACTTATGCGATGACGTTGTCAGCACACTTGCCAATGAATTTGGCGATTACGGGGCTGTCATCCGCACAGCCCTAAAGGAAAGAAACCAAACAATTGGCTGCAAAAAACATGGTGGTATATCCGCCTCTTGCAAAGCGTTTCTGATATTTTGACGATAAATTTTTAAAGAAAAAACGGAGGAAATATGTCCTTGACTGTTTTTTACTACCTGAATTTCTTGGATATTGAATTTTATAATTAAGTTTAACAATGCTTTTACTAGTACTTTGGCGATATTGGCGGCATTGGATTCAAATCTGGTCGCCAATCTCGGGCTGCGAAAATACAGCCCTTCGTTTATCTGCACCAGTGCAGCTTGCAACTGTAGGCTAAGCTGATCAGCTTTCTAGGGTTGGCGTTTGAAGATGTATGGCAGTAGTTGGTGGGTCTCATTCTTGGACAACACAAGATGTGACTGGTTTAAAACATTGAAATAGGAATAATTTGAAGCATGAGAAATCTGGCAAGCTTATAAGCATTCAAGTGCTATAAGTAGACCTTTAATTTTTTGGTAAGGTGAACGTTGTAGCTGTAACTGATTCAGGATACAAACTTTTACTGGAAAAGCATAACAATCCAGTTCAAAAAAAACGAGAAATTTTATGTAAAATCATAAACTGTTCGAAATTTTGTGGAAAATTTAAACTTCATTTGAAGGAACATGATTAAAGTACCAGCTCAAAGAAAGTGGCTCTAGCCTGGGTCTGCTGCCATGACACGGTTTGAATAAAATGCTAAGCTTTGTCTTGTTAACAGTAGCATTATTAGTCGAGCGGAATGTTCCAAGCTTAGTGTGCGAGTGGTGCTGGGTTCGACTCTCACCTTCGCAGCTTTAGTGGCAGTGGTTTGGTTGTGCGTCATACTTTTGATGGGACCGGTTTAATTCCTTTGTGTTGGTGTTTACGCTTTAGGGTTTGGTTTCAACCTGAAGTGATTGTTTTCTATGCATCAATAAGGACAACTGAAAATTACGAGTTTGATAGGACTAGGACTGCTGGAGTGACTGGAAACGCCACTATATTATAAAAACAGCCAGGGCGACAATCCCAGATGTTCAACCAGAGATGAAATTTCGCAGCCCTCCCGGCCAATTTCACCACGAGCCGCCACTGCTAAGAGACATCTTAGGTGTAGAGTGCTCCTAGACTTTTTGGTGAAGAGGTTATGTAGTGTTTCAGATTGGTTGCATTAACCAAGGAGTGACAACCTTGTTTTATTGCTAACATAATTAAGAGTTACAGCTATATTCAGGAAAGCATATCAAAAAATTTCTTCTGTCTGTCTGTGTCAAGTTTAACATTTTCTCACTAATATGTCAAGTAATCTACAAATAAGCGTTCATTATAAATTGCTATTATTAATTTTACTTTTTTGTGGTTGCAGTAAATTCAAATACCTCTTTCTCACTGAACACATTTACTGCAGTGGAGAGTTTTGTGAGGTTAATTACATCTGATGTTGAAGCAGCTTAACTGAGACCAATCATATGAAGCCTACTTTAAAACAATGCTTGCTCATCTTGCAGCACTGATAGTGTTTATTTCAAGCACAAGCTTTTTCAGTTCTTTTATCTTCATCTCATTTCAGAAGCTGATTTGCTTTCATTTTAGTATCATTTTTAATAGATACCCAATTACGTCACTGGGAAAAAATCTGAACATTCTGTTGTCCATATTGATGTTCACTGCCAATCAGCAAGAAAAATGTTACTTGCATCACATGATCAGAAGCTACCACTGAGAAGGTGCTTCTCTCCCAGCCATTGAAGAACTCTCACAACTCTGTTTTCCATTGTAGGAAATTGTTTTTCCCTGGCCGTAATACATTCAGGCAATTTACATAAATAAGTCTGCTTGTGCCAAGTCTGTTAATATATATTTAACCAAATATCATCGCATACATGTTAAATGATAAAACAGAATATGTAATAAAAAATATTCTGTTTTATCATCTGCCACCACACTTCAGGATTTTAAACTCTATACACACAAATAGTAACAAAGTTTCCAAAGCAATGTTTTATTGAACAGCGTCTGAAATAATTGGAACGTGAAAAACAACACACCAACAAAAGTTCATTTAGGACACCGAGCATAGTTACAGGAATATTTTGGTTAGAAATGTGACATTGTTTGATTTTTCTAATGGCTCTTTTAACATGTATGCGATGATGGGGTATTTTTCAAGTTGTCAATAGCGTACATATGACTTTAAGATATGTCTGTTTGCTGGAAGATGAAATTTTTTCTTAAAGCGCAGTTGGTTGTACAGCCACTGCAGCATTAGGCACAACCCTCAATAACTGTCGTTTTCGATTCTGCTTGTTGCTCCAGTCAAACTGCGATGGAACAGCTCCATTCTTTAGCACCCATTTCGATGGATGGTTAATGATATTTTCATCAGTGAAATGCTTGCAAAATATGCATGAATAAGACATAGGAGTAAAATGTTTTCTTGTCTAACTTGACCAAACCTACAATTGTAAACGAGATGCATTTAGTCAGTTACATTTCACTACATTATACATTCAATTATTTAGATATAGGCATTAATATTTAAAGATGTCTTTTGATTGCATGATTCATTAATACCGTTGCGGCCAGTGGCCCAACTATATGGACAAGTACGTACGGACTGGAACCAGTGCTTTGTAATAGACTGCTTATTGAGCCATCCAGCTGGGCACAAACCGTTCACATGTTCACACAGCGTTTTACGTAACACGTGACTCAATATTCACGCCGTTCGTTGAATGCGTTTATCTGATCGCCTTTCTGTGCATGTATTTACTATCTCGCGGAACCTTACTGGATCTCTTTTTGTCAGTAGTGCCGTGAGCGAGTTGTCGTCTGCCTGATCCATCAATTGTTTTCTGGAATATGTTTGTTGCTGTATCGTCATGAAAGACAAGTCGCTATTTGTGTTAATGGTCGATAGATGTTGCCGTTTTTCGTCATTAAAACCATTGCAGAACTCGAGGCAATAAAGTGTACAGTGTCACCTCTCAACTCCCCTGCCCGTTTCGTGTCTCTAACAGCCGCGAGTCTGAGTAGCGCCTTCATCAACGCATAGGACAGCGTGAATCAGATTCACAGCTCGTGCTTGTGTGTTACAAAGTGAGAAACACGTCAACAAAATGGTGCTGTGACCAGGATGTGAAGGTCGTGCGGAGTTCAGCCTTCACACAAAGAATGTGCGATCGGTGTGGTTCATTGTAAAAAGGAGGGGATGTTGTTGCAACCTCTCTGGCGGTGTTGCGTTGATTGTATGATTCACCACGAACGGGATGTGCGCGAAGAACAAAAATATATGTATGTGGCGCGAACAAGCAATA
>Ga0210059_1008552_pt1 | contig 16118 bp, 9 predicted proteins | sample Ectturendosymbi2_FD_188042 | JGI IMG/M metagenome (GOLD analysis project Ga0210059, IMG submission 188042) | Ecteinascidia turbinata endosymbiont from Florida, USA - Sample 2 (SPAdes) (version 2) | ecosystem: Host-associated > Tunicates > Ascidians > Unclassified | place: Key West, Florida...
TTTGAGATTTTCGCCGAGTCGCTAGAGCGAACAGGAGCGGAGATATTCATCCGCAAAGCCACGTTCGAAACAGCTGCTTTTTGCGAACCGCTTGAATTAACCCGGCTCTCAAAGTGTTAAAGATCTGTCAAAGATAACTTTGTCATCCAACTACACTAATTGTCATGTCAACTTAATACTTCTTTGGGTTTTAACGTTTCATGGCTGTGGTAACATCAAAAACATTTGAGACAATTGTTAGCCAGTGACCGACTTTATTATTGCCTAATAATTTTGGTATATTTGGTCATTTCTGGAAAAGTAATGAGGCAAACATCATTACAAGTTGTTAATGAAAGCAAACAAGGAAAAATTTTGCATGTTGAAAGCTTTTTTCGATCAACAAAGGATGTACCAATCTTGGTACTCTGCAAGATGAAACAACATTAGCTTAAATTTCTTTCCCACAGTGTCTGGGTCCACTGAATTGACCTGCCCTCGAAAATATTATCTGAACTCGGTCATTTAAATTGTGATGACTCATATGTCTGTCAATTAACTTTGATGAATGTCAAAGAGGTTTTAAACCCTCCTTGGAATGCAGGTAAAAACATTTTATGAGACTTGAATGAATGCAACAACTTATTGCCACTCCCTGCTTTGCATTCTGTTGCTTTTGATGCGGCTGCAGATCTCCTTTGGAACAATTAGTGGACACTGAAGCACAAGGGATATCATATTTTGTTTGACTGTACAATCTATTGCATGTTGCTAGCCTCAGTACCATTCATACAAAATCGATGATTGTGGAGTATGACAATAATTCAATTTCTGACATATGAGTCATCACAATTTAAATGTGTGATTTCAAAGTACAATCTAGAAGACTTGCTACATCTTTTGAGCAGTTGAACAGCTCTCTAACACAATCAGCTGGCATGTTATGGAGTTGCAAAGTGATGGGAAAATAGAGTAAAAACATGTGCTCAATGCAGGATTTTCAACTACAAGTATCTTGTAAACTGGCACTGAAGGTGTTAAGTAGTAAGCAGATGACGGCCTGCAAACAAATCAGGTTATTTGCTGTGGTGGTTGACTGTTTTACTTGATTTTAGCATGGCCACCAAGTGAGACAAGGTCTTCAGCATGCATCAAAAACATGCTTACATCACAGCAAGCAGTGACCCTGGAGGTTTGCACAGATATTAGTGTTGTACAGTTGTTCATCATAACGAAGTGATGGTTTCTGTTTGTAATGCATAACACATTGTTGTTTTTGTACTCATGGGATGTGCAACTGAGCATGGACATATGTCTACACAAGAAGTACTTATACGCAACACATGTTTGCCTGTTTGTGGATCCAGTTGCACACATCATTTAGTGTTATATTATCTACTGCAGTGGCTACGACAGACAAAAACATCCTATAACTGTACATGAAAACATCTTGTGGTTTAATATGACTGTATATAATGTAGCATTATGTGTGACATTCACTGAGACAGTGTTATAGAAAAAGTCCTGGGAGGTGTTACTCATAAAACCTGTCATAATAACAACACTGTTCTAATTTTCTGCTATGAGTACTTACGGCAATTTGTCACTCAATTATTGTTAACTGACGTGCTGCAGCTCTGTTTTTGTTTAATCCATTGGACTACATTTACCTTTAGTAACACCTGATCGGTTGAAGTCAGGGGGATATCCAAAGGATCTGTTTGTCTATCATGACAGGCAGGGTTGATTGATTCAAATCATTTCACTGATTTAAATCAAGCAATAAAAAAAATTATGTCGTTTTAGAGCTGTGTGTGATGTCTATGACACATTTATTTAGCATTCTAATAAGTTTTCACATAGTCCATACAGTATTACTTTAGAAGGCAAAGAGTACTTCTTATCACAACACAAGTTCAAACCACTTGAAGTTTTTATCAATCATAGCAACTGTGAGGTTACAGATGTGATTTAACTGCAAAGAAGACACGTGGACTGAAATCACCAACCCTTGCAGATTCAGAAGTCATAACCAACCATCAGAATGCCGAAGTTTGAAAGTGTAGACCGCCATAAAGTGAAAGTTGCATTTTAGGCTGTTGACTGTGAACATAGTTTTAGAACACATTTTTGAAGCATGAAACAGGTATGCTAGTATTATAGCTTTTTAACATTTTATGCATGTATGCCATGAGTGTCAATGAAATTACTAAAGTGTCAGTACTCAGTATTGGCATTTCAATAAATATTTCATGTCATACACCAGTACGGGTATTATGAACTAATTGCATTAACACAGGGTGGTCCAAGACTGCGAGCATGAAGGGCCGCATTACGGTTTGAGGAAACATTAGCGGGCTGCAAAGACAGGAGCTCCATTGCATTTGAAAGACTCATTTGCTATTCTAATAGACCTAATTTTTTCTGCACGACTTACACAATTTTTGATTCTAGGGTAATTATTAAGTTCTGTTTGTTTGTTTGCCATTCAAAATAGAAATTTTCTGCTAGAATGAGGATACAAAACACACCAACATAATAACAAAACATTTTTTTTGTTTCTTGGTTGTGGTTATAAAGTCAATGTCCGCTTTAATTTCTATAGTGGGCAGACGCAATCAGGCATGCATGTTTCATCATCCATTCTATTTCATGTGCCACATTTCAATCGCGTCGTAATTGAGAACGCACTTTCGCAAATTACTAACATATAAGCAGGAGCAATTGCCTGGTTGCAGGCCTGGTTACCCTTCAATTATTTCAAAATGGTTCCCTAGAATTTCCGTGGTATTTTCTGTATGTTTTCTCGTGTTTGGTGCTGTAGTGCCTCTTTAAATATAAACTCGTTCGGAAAGGATATTACTTGCAACCTCAAAAGACACTGTAGTTTACTCCCAATTAGAATTGAACTTTTTGACATTCATTTTTTCTTAAATTGCTATACTTGACTAAATATTACTTCATTACTTCCACAATGCACATCTTCTTATCTAACTCGAAAATTAATTGCAGTCTATGCTTGCAGCAAAGATAAAATATAAACGCATTTCTTATGGTCAAAAAGTACGGCAGCAGTAGCGTAGAGGTTAGCTATTGTAACATCACAAATTGTGAAAAAATGTTGTTACCCCCTAACAGTAGCGTATTTACTTGCACTTCAATGATGTGTGACTTGCAAGGGCTGTGTGGCTAATACAATGTACTCATGACTTTGTGTAAAATATGGCATACAGAAAGCGTTTGCGGGCCACACAAAAGCTGTTTGCGGGCCGCTGCGGCCCGAGTGCCAGTGTTTGGACCACGCAGCATTAACACTTTGAGAGCCGGGGTATGATATATTCGTATTTTGAAAGCGGCCTAAACCACCAACCAAAAAAATTTTTTCAAGTGCAATCTACTAGACTGGCCGATCTGTTTGAGCTCTTGAACAGCTCTAGCACAATCGGCAGAGGAACTAGGGTGTTGGTAAGGCAACCGAAAACTGCTGTTTTTTAGGCCGAAATCTAAGTACAAATATACTGTAGACTGGCTCTATAAGTGTTAAGGACCTCTATTCCAATAAAACTTCAGCAAAATACCACCACCTAACGGTTGGCGCCTGTCGTGTACTTGCCTGCGAATTCTACTAAACACTATCTGCAGAAAGCCAGGCTTTCATTAACTAAGGACACCGCTCAATCATGGAGCTGAACAAGCGAGCAATGAAACTCTGAAACAAACACAACACCGTAATTGATCTAATGCTTTCCAGGGGGGGGCAAACTGCACTAAAAGAACACGTTGTAGTATTGCATTACGAGACCGCAAGCACAACGCAACAGCCGCGGGGCGAACACAGGGACACAATTAACGATTGCAAGATTGCAGGCGCCACTACGTGGCAATGACAAAGTAATCATACATTCACCACAGCGCCTAGGGCCAGGCAAAGCGGGTCAAGGTGGCCTAAAAGTCCTTCACTTATGATGTCATTCACAAAAAACCCGCAGACCCCAAGCAAAAATTTTTTTTTTGAGTGCAGACTAGAAGACTTGTTGCGTCTTTTGAAATTTTTACCGGGTCTGTAGAGCATACCAGACCAGAGAAATTCCCACGCAAAGCCAGGTGCGTTTAGGCGTTTTTTTTTTCCGAAAATCCCCGAAAGCAGCCTGATGCCAAAGAGTTAATAGTATCTCAGTAGGTGACGTGTACACCATCTTAAAATCTACATATGTACTAAGGTTTTGGTTTCAATGTTAAGGTTACAATTTTAGGCTTATGGACCGTTGAGTTAGAGCTATATACAGGTTATTTTTTTGTTGCTTGAACGATGCCAATATTGCTCCTAATTATTGCAACTTCCCTTGCTGATTTGAGTTAATTTCATTGCTTTTCAAATGACAAGTGTACATTTCTACATTAACCAGGTTTAAGTGCAGCAAAACCATGAAATCTGAACCTTTAGCCATAAATATTGTTTGAATATGCCCTGAATTACATGATCATGAATCATGATCAATTACCCTCTTTACACTGCACTGTTATCGGATTCTTGTTGAATTGGGAATCCCATAGGTCAACCACGACCATCAGTGTTTCACCAAGGTGCTTGAGCGTGTATTTTTTCAACCATACCCGATTCAGCAATTCCAACTAGCAGAGGTAGGTTGAGAATCCGATGATAAGGGATTCGAGCGTAAAAGAGGTTGGGTGGTTTGTATTAAGTCTTGTGCAACCTTTTCTGTACTTGTTTGATGCTAAAACTATTATCGTGGAACAGATTAGCCTATTCAAGCTAATATGTAGCAAAAATGACGGATTAATTTATTTAATAGTTCTGCCTGTAGGATAACTGCACCTAGTTAAGGAAACATTCAGCAAAATTGAATCGTTGAGCAACTGGAAGATTATTCAGTAGGTTACAAGATATCAGATATTGGGCTGAAAGACTATTACACCAATAATGTTTTCATTACACCTTGGTATAGGAAAGTGATTCAACCTCTGTGCAAAATATGTAGCCTAATATTAGAAGTGGATGACTTCAGTATAGGCTACACTTTGAACTTTGTATCCCAGTTATGTGGCTATGATTTCCTCAGTTCATAATGGAAGACATGGAGTTGCATAAAATGTGGCATAAAAGTTTGTGGAATAGGTTACAGTTGCAATTTGGTGAATTGCTGTAGCCTGCCTACTGCTCATAGATTACTACTTACAAAGTGCTGTGAATCCTCATATTTGACAATCTGTTGTATTATACTGCAGAGAACAGACTGGTTAATGATCGTGACTGAAATCAACAAAGTGGCTTTGCAATGTAATGCAATGTAAAAACTGACTCCCATTTCCTGCCCTGTAGAAGCTGTTCAAATTCTATTAAAGTCACTTGAAGAATGTAATTACGATGCAATGCAGTTTTTCATGACCTCATCACCCAGCAGTTTTTTAAAATTTTCTCTGCTAGCTATTATTTTTCAGACTATACTAAATAAAATCACACCTCGACGATTCCAACAACACCTACAAAAAGCACCTTTGTGTAGTGGAATCAGCTTTCACCTTTTCACCTATTCACCTATTCCCCAGCTTTCACAATACTATAGGCCAAGCGCACGAAGCAAATCTTTGCGTCCTTGTAGTGTAAAAACGCCCCAATATTGAGTTTGCAAATGTGTTCACAAAAGCAAGTCAAGGGTGACGAATCGCTCATGCGTCAATCCGGTAACAGTGCAATGTAAAGTGGGTAAATGATGCATCAGATTGCATAGCTACTGTCGGCTACCTAGGAATTGACTTCGCTGAGTCAAAGTGAGCTATCTACGTACAGCTACTACAAGTGGGTTATCTTTACACTACCAAAGTTTTTGGTTTTAATGTAGCCATATAGAGCTATGAACAATGAATGAGTTGATGTAAAAAATGATAAAGTGGACTTCCAGAACAAAATCCGACTCCCACACAGAGTCCGAATCCTAGTGTTCTTATAGATCCGACTCCACCTAAAAACATCCAACTTCTTGCGTCTCCAACTCCGCAACCCTGGATATTATTGAAAAAGTTAATGTCACCTAAAAAAGAAGTACAACACTAACAATGAAAAATGAATAGGTAAGTTAACTACAAAGTGGTAATTCCTCCTCTGAACTTATGAAATTTATCTCTGGGGAGGAATTTCTCTCTGGTTGGAAACCACTCAGCTAGGGTCTAGATTTAGGCTTTAGGTTTTATAGTGTAGGGTTTAAGGCAGTGGTCAGCATGACCCAAATCTGAATGTAATGAACATCTCACAACCCAAGCCTAAAACATTGAAAAAAATGTGTTTTACATGGTTAGGAAGCAAAAATGTTTCAAATTACTCTACTACCGCATACCTGAGCTCTCATGCAATCAACCATTATTATCAACCCTCATATTCCACTGACCTATTTACCGAACAGCTTAACTTAGCAGCTAGTTACAGCTAGTAGCTGCGCTGCCATTAAAACTCTTGGAAAACCACTTATGATGCAATAGTCTAGTGTTACTGAGATGAAGCCAAATGAAATGCATTATGATGCAATAATTCAGTCTATGACGGAATTGACAGAACTTGAAAAATGAAAATAAAAAAGTTCATTTTGACTGATTTGGATCACCTTGGCGCAACCCATTTTTAGACCTCTGGTGACCCATACTTTGGAAACCGCTGGTTTAAGGTCTCCTGACAAGGATGATGCACTAATAAAAGCACATAACCCTTGTCACATTATCAATTGAAACAAGCGGGTTACGGTATAGCAAAATAGTTTTAGCAGTGCTTTTGCTGCTTATGGCAAAAAAGACAGTCTTTTCATATACTAGCCTATTTAATCATTTTATAAAATATTTTTCTTTGTGGAAACAAATCTAACAGGCTACGTGGACAATATAGCAATTGCACAAAAAACTCTGTTGCAGTACTGAAAATGACATGTTCAAATTATAGAAACAAGATGAGAACACAATTTATAAACATTGCTGTAATGTTTAAACAATTACTTTATATTTCACTTTCTTAGAATTCCATTCAGGAAACTCAAGAAAACAAAACAAACAAGTAAAAAAGGGTGCCCTGTTGAAGTATAAAAGACAGATATCCATCAAGAGCAGATCTTGGTTGTGGATATAAAAATATGTGGTTAGAGTCGCAGAAACCAAACTTTTACTGTGAGCGACATCAACACAACAATAGTAAAAGTAATATTTCTTGCTAACCTACCTACGCCTACTTTCAGCCACTATCACTCTCACACCAAGGTTATTTCATACTTGGTAACAACCTTTGTTAAGAGCCGTAGGTTTCAAAAATTGTTAAAACATAAAAATTGAAACATCGTGACTTTTTACCATAACATGTTTGGGGGAAAGTTATAAGAAATTACAATGAAAAATATTTCTTCCATCGTATCTTCACTTTTATTGATTTTGTAATAAGGATTTTCACCACTCGCAATCACACATCTGTTAACAATATCTGCTCTGATGAACAAGGAGCATTGTTTCTTTACATTGCACCCAAAAAAGCTTACAAACCAGAAGTACACAAACATAATACCAAGCAAGCATCCAAGTTAAAACAAGATCAATTCACCGACAGTAAAGCAGTAGTCACCACATTGGGTAAGGTAAATGCAGTAGTAACTACTAGGATTAACTACGCTTCTCACAGGACACCATATTGTAGCTGTAACGCAATCATGATAATGATAGCATTTACAGCCAACAACATGCAGACAGCTGATTGCATTTGTTATTTTTTACTTATTAGTTTGGCTAGAACACAAGGATACAAATATAGAACACAAGGATACAAAAATACTTTGGCACACAACACACTGTAAGATACCATTTAATTTAGGAATGGTTATGTATCTGCCTCACATGATGCAGTATAAGTAAGATGCTGAATTTGCCACTCAAGCGACAACGTGGTAGCGGTAACGTTTACATCTGCTGTGCCAAAAGTTTTCGTTTCAGCTCTCATCATGGTGACTTTCGTTTTGGTAGTAATGCTTGCATGTTTCAATTCATGGGACAACTTTTTCTTTACTTTTTTAAAAGTTTTCCAACTTTTGGGTTTGCCAGTGTCTATTTTGCAGCCAAGATGGCAGCAGCAAAAGGCTTGGTAGAAACGAAGTAAATTAACTAAAAGATAAACCTACAACCCAACCCTAACCTTAACCCTAACCTAACGCTAAGCTAACCTAATGCAAAGCTAACACTAAGCTAGTGCTAATCTAACCCCAATCCTAACCCTAACCTAACAACACCAACCCCGAAACATAACACCTAAGCAGAACCTAAAGAAGGCAAAGAAAAAAAAACAAAGCGAGTCGGCAAGGTGAGAGTCGAACCGAAAACCATTGGCATAGCAGCCGTAACACATAACCGTTGCACCTCAAGCAGGACGGCATTTTCCTGACAAAGTGACCTTTTTCTTATTGCGTCATGCCACGAGACCGAATCTTCGTCTGGCAGCACAATAGCTCCAGCTGATCTGTTGCCGCCAGAATATCACTGGTAAAATAAACACTACCTTCAGGTTTAACGGCCAGGTCAAAGCTTTAGCTTTACGGTTTAGATTTTTTTTAAATTTCACGTGTAGGAAGTGGCTACGGAACCACCCATGGATCTTATTTCAAAACTTATTGTACTGTACTGTCCCATGTGACGTAGTTTGCGTCACAAAGCGGTCATTTTGTCACACAAGTGCCGTTGTCCTAGTAGCGTAACAGGTAAGTTTCAAGTCTGTCATGCTAATGGTTGTGGGTCCGCCTCTTATCTTTACGCCTTATGTTTTTGTAAGTGACTGTTTGCACATTTTTATTCGTGGGACCAATTTTCCTTTACTTTTTTTAAAACTTTAACTTTTGCTTTAAGAGTTAGCGTTAGTGTAAGCTTAGTGTTAAGAATAGGTTAGCCTTTAGGATTAGGTTTACTTTTTGCGTTTACTATGTTTCTACCAAGCCTACTGCTGCAATTCTCCTTGTGCATTACTGTCACGTTGCAGGAGGTGGTCGAATAAGTTTTTTAATTTAAAGATCTACAGGCGATTCCATAGTCACTGCCTTATGTTTATAGGTTAAGGTTTAGATTTTACACTTTAGCACATTTCACCTACTGCACTCTTGTCATCATGTGTTACTGTCAATGTCACATTACAGGTGGTGGACAATAATAAGGTTTCAAGTATGAAGAGCCACAGGGGAACTGTAGCCACTACCTTTAATTTAAGGAAGTGACTACAGTCAGATACGCTTGGCCTGACGCAATTCAAATAAAAGGGTCAGTTCATCATTCAAACGGTGTGGATCTCATACTAGCCTAGGGGTTATGCGTTACGGCTGCTATGCCAATGGTTTTTGGTTCGACTCTCACTTAATGACTTTTGTTTTCTTATTTTCTTTACTTTTTTTCAGGCTTAGGTATTACGTTTAGTGGTTATTGTTAGGATTAGGTTAGGGCTACGGTTAGGCTTAAGGTTTACCTTTTATGTTCAGTTTGTTTCTACCAAGCCTACTGCATTCTCGTTGCGCGCTACTGTTACATCACAGGTGGCATATGAATAACTTTTCAAATTTCAAGATACACAGGCATATCTGTAACCACTGCCTTAATTTAACAGTAGCCGTTTCGGGATAACAGTACACACATATGAGTGGATCCACATCCAGAAGGGCAATCGCCCCCCCCCTAAAACTTATGAAAGTAATTTTATTATCAACCATGATTTTGTACAATTTGGAAGACATTAAACAGCATTCCCAACATGGCCATTTTGCCATCCATTGTTTTGTCACAGCAATGTTTTAAAGTATACTTTATAGGTAGTATCTATTTTACGGCCAATATTCTGGCAGCAACAGATTGGCTGAAGCTATTGTGCCGCCAGTCGAACATTCAGTCTCGTGGCATGACACAATTCGAATAAAAAGGTCAGTTTGTCATGCAATTGGCATGCTTGATGCTGCTCATAGCGTAGTGGACTTAGGCATGCTGCTAAGTCTGGTATGCCACAGCTTTTTTGGTTCGACTCTTACCTTGGCAACTTTCCTTTTTTTTTTTTGTACTTTATTTACAACTTTCCAAACTTTTCCCTTTGTTGTTACGTTTATCCTTCGCTTGGTTAGCGTTTGCGTTACAGTTAGGGGTGTGCACTGGGTTAGAGTTAGTGTTAGGCTTAGGGGTTAGCATTAGACATAGGGGTTAGCATAAGGGTTTGGGTTAGTGTTAGGGGATAAGGTTAGGGTTAGCTTTAGGCTCTATCTTTTGTGTTTACTTCGTTTCTGCCAAGCCTCAGCCTATTGCTGCTGGCATCCTGGCGGCAAAGTAGACACTGCCTACTTAAACTTTATACATTTTCCCTGTAATGAGACGATTACAAAATATTATTAAATCGTCCCCCCCAACGCTACTGAACTGGCTGGATACGCCCCTGCACACAAACAGAAAATTCTCAAGATGACCAAACACCCAAACACTCAGCAACGCAGGCACAGTCTTGGTCTAAAAGTCCAGCGAGAAACGCGTCGACTCTTCTATGTATTATATTTGGTCATTTTCACATACTTTCAACCCTACAGAATTCATTGCACTGTGCTGATATAATGCGGTCACATACTGTAGGGAACAGAGCACCGTTTGCCATTGTGTAGCGTAGGAACTTGTCGACTTACATCTTCCACATTCACTCTCAAACTCTGCTGAAAAAGTGACGATGACGAAACAAGATTCTGAAGGATTTTTTGTTCCCACTCGTGCTATCACGAACTTTCCGTTGACTAGAGGGCGCTCACCGTCAAGCACAAAAAAAAACTAGGGAGCAGTTCACCGGAGTACACAAGAACAAGGATGAGCGGATTGTAAAATTTTGCACTCCGAGTCCAATCCTGATCAGAAAAATTTTCGAAAATCATCAGTCCGACCCAGTCCTCAACCGCCCATGCACAACCATGTTTTTATTTTGCCTCATGACCATATGGTTGTTGCCATGTGTCCAGAAACCCAAAACATAACTTTAAACCTAGACCATAAACGTAGACCCAAAATCTAAACCCAATACCTAAACCAAAAGACTAAACCTAAAACCTAAATTGAACACCAAAACGCAAAACCTAGACCTGAAACCTAAACCTAAAACCTAAACCTAAATCCTAAACCTAAAGCCTAAGTCCTCAACATAAACCCTGAACATCAACTCTCAATCGAAATTAAAATGTGCACCCTAAACCTAAACCTGAAACTTTTTGAAAAAACACATAAAAAGCGCTCCCTTCAAAGGTTCAATATAAACTGAATAAGCCAAAGCAAATGGTGCGAGCAGAACTGACGCCCACTCGTAGGCTACAGCACACATGCAGACAGTACACTAACAACTGATGTAATCGAGAGTCTGTAATCGTAAAGATCAGGACCGAGACCTGGTAAAAACTCCGAGACCGACCCCAAGACTTCATAAAAATTCGGAAACTGAGACTCGAAAATTGAAACTAAAGACTGAGACTCAAGACTTCAAAATTTATAGATATTGCTGAAATTTTTCAAAAAAGTGTGGTCATTATTCTGAGTTTCACTTTTTTTGAATTTCTGGCATTTTTCTCACTTTTTTTGGTTGTTTCTTACCTGCAAATACAACAAACAAAAAACTCATTGAATTAAAGAAGTTTCACTAAGCTATTTCTTTGCGATATTTAACAAATGCATGGTAACAGGTGTGTATCCCAATTCTCTTAAGGTAGCCCAGGTAATTCCTATACATAAAAAGGGAGATAAAAGTGCATGCACTAATTACAGACCAATTTCTTTATTATCTCAGTTCAAAAAAATTTTTGAAAGAATTTTACACCATAGATTATATTCATATCTACAAGATTTTCAACTTAATTGGACATCAATTTGGTTTTCGACCAAACTTGTCAACGTCCTACGCTGTGGAAAGTATATACTCAGATTTACTCCACACATATGACAATGGTTTGTTTACCTGTTCTTTGTTCATAGACCTTCCAAAAGCTTTTGATACTGTAAATCATAATATTCTTATTAAAAAACTACATCAAAATTATGTTCTAAATGGAACAGCACATCAGCTGTTCACATCTCATTAGCCAATCGTATAATGTTGTGAATGGTGCAAAATCGAAAAGTGGAAACATAGCTTGTGGAACTCCTCAGGGTTCAACTCTTGGGACATTGTTGTTTAGAATGCATATCAATGACCTACCCCTTTGTTCAAAATTTAAAACAATCATCCACGCAGATGATACCTATCTGTCTCTTTCATACTCTAGTCTATCTACTTTGCAGAGTATGGTTAATAATGAATTACTAATGGTACATCATTGGATGTCCCTAATTTAATTTAATTTATTTGTTTATGAGCAGACACGAAGTCCATAGTATGAACACACACACTCTGTAGAACGCAGGTTGATAAAAAGAGACAATACCGAACATAGTACAAGGCATTGAAGCCGGCGGAATCACAGGGTTACAGACACTTTTTCAACTGCATTGAAGACAGAACCATAGAGTTACAGACACATTCTTAACACTATTGTTAGCTAACACGTAACACTTGTTACAGCACTACTGCGGAGCAGGGCGCTAATTCCTAACTTGGTCTAGTCTAGGTAAAATGCGACAGCGTTGTGGCTTGACACGCCATCGATTAAACGGACACTGCAAAGTTCGATCACTCAATCACAGAGTAAAATGCGATTATAGTGTTCAAAGAATAGTGACGAGTACAAACAATCTGACTGCATCAAAGCACGTAACCATAAGTTGTTAGATTTTCTGCATCTTTCGAGAAACAGGTACTTGTATTTACGTAGCAGAGCCTCAAAGGTAGGAATGTTGCATTGAACTTGGTGGCTACTAACACTCGCTCTCCAGGGCAAGTTGTATAGAGCTCTGCAACCACAATTGTATGCCACCTGCAATCTCTGCATGCATGACTTCCTGAAATAGCACCATAATTGAGATGCATATTTGTGCGTACAAAAGGAACGAAAAAGTACGTTTTTAACTACATTTGAACAACAGGAAAAAGAGGCTCGCAGCTTGTTTGCTGCACAATATTGATATTGCAGTTGTCTCTGAATGTCTTTGTCATCTGAGAGCTCAGTATCCAATACTATCCCCAGATATTTGTATCGGTCAACAAAATTTACGCATTGACTACCCAATTTCAAGACTGGAGTGGCTGTGCTTCTTGCACTTTTAGCCTTTTAAACGTCATACAAACGGTTTTGTTGCAGTTGAAAATAATCCCATGCGATTCTGCATATGCCTGGCACACATCTAGTATTCTTTACAACCAACGTACACTTGGACAGAACACACAAATATCATCAGCAAACATCAAGTGATTTAACAAAACTTCACCAATGTAACACGCTGCTTTAATGTTGTTGAAAATGATAAAATCATTTTCATTACGAAAATCTTCTAACAAAACTCTAAATGTATGTGTGACCCCAGCATTGAAGTCTCTCACAAAACAAATATTTATGAAATTCAGCTCCTCACATAATTGTTTCATTTTGTTCAAATATGATAAAAAGTCTTCAGTATTATATTCAACCACAAACCGGATAGTGATCATCTCCGTCCTTGGGCAGATATGAGAACGGAACAGGACTCGATGTGACTGGATCAGGACTGAAGCCAAATTTGGCCGGTTAAGGCTGGATCGGACGGCGATTATTTTGAAAATTGGTGGATCAGGCCTGGATCGGACTAAAAATTTTTGTTGTTTTAATGTGATTATTCTGGGCATTTCACAAAATTCAGTTTTAATCCGATTTTTTTGATTTGTTAAATGGTAGTTTATATTTTGCAATCAACAAAAGCTCTGTGGGTTTTATTTTGCTATTTGAACTGTATCCATCTTTGTACACACACAGAATAAAGTTGAGTTCGTATTACAAGTAGCAAGATGAACGTAGTCGAGTAGTTAGCGTCAGTGTTGGAGTTTTGAGACTTGATCTTGGTCTCGAGACTCGTCTCGAGACGCATTTTTCCGAGTCTCGGTCTTGGATGTTTCAGGTCTCGTCTCGGTCTCGTTGAAGGCTACAGGTCTCGGTCACAGCTCATTGTCCTGAGCAGTGGTAAAAGTGGAATAATTTTCTTACCGGAACGATCCAGCATTTGTCAATACCTTCCTAACATTTCAGCCATTAATATAAAAAAGCAATAAAGAGCACGTCTACTTTTGGCCCACCCTGTCTTGTACATTTTAAAAATACAAAAAACGTACAGTACATTCTGAAAACCACCGTTTTAAAATCAACCAAAAAGCCTTAGGCTATAGGCTACGTACGGCAACTTGCACTATATCTCCGAAAGTGGTTCAGGCAATGCAACTTGAGTAGTCTAAATTTAACACCTCATGCTATAGCCTACTTGCTAATACTGTATTTGCAATCTACATACCCTAAAATGGCAAACCTGTTTCAAATACTTTACATCGTTTGTTGGGCCCTAGGCTGTTTTAAAGGGGGCTCTTGTGAAAGGTTTGCGATTGATGTTATACAAATTAGTACTACAAGCAGGACCGGATTTAATTGATGCGAGGCAGTAGGCTAATCCACTTGTGAGGACCCCTCACCCATTGTTGCGAGAAAAAAAAGGAAAGCGTCAATCAATTCGCGAAAATCGGAAAATTATGCTCGGAAAGTACAGTCATCAAAAAGTTCTCAATCATTGCTGAAGTGCCCACGATCACTGCATTTGTTGCTGCCTTCGACGCAAAAGCGTTAAATTGCACGGAATTGTTGGAATCCTACTTGGCTGGCGGGAACAGGATTATTAACTGCCACAGGCAAACCAACCGAAATCGCCACAATTGAAATATTTGACACAACACAGGGTCTACACTTTTTGTAAGAATCACATCTGTGTTTTCTTATCTGTATTGCAACAAAACAAACACACTGCACCTATGTAGTGTGCGTGGCGGCATAAAGACTTTAAAGCACAACGTGAGGACCACTATGCAACTCTCTTACCACGGCTGTAAATATCTGACACACACGAGCAAAACACCTCACGTAAAACGCACCCAAGTGGTTGTAACTGTCAGGTTCACGATTCGCGCAACTTCACTCTGCATTAGTTGGATTTATTATTTTTACAGATTTATTTTGGAGCTTAATGAGAGGTTGAATGGTTCCATTTGAAGCACGTCCCCAATTGAGGATTGAGTAATTAAGGTAGGGATGGATTAATGAGTTATAGACAACTTTCAATGCAGGTAGTGTTGTATAATGTTTAAGTTTGGATAGAATTCCACAAGCGCTTGATAGTTGAGTTTTTACCTTTTGTACATGAGGTTTCCAGCTTAACTTATTGTCAAGAAGGACACTTAGGTATTTTAAGTTATCTTCAGGGGAAATGTTGTTGTTGTTTAGGATAACTTTGAATGAAGCAGGATTGTGTTTTCAAGAAGTTAATAGCATAAAATTAGTCTTATTGAAATTAAGAGAAAGCTTGTTGGCTCTCAGCCGCCAGTGGTCAGTTTTACATAGTTCAAGGTTAACAGTTGTCTGAAGAACTTTAAAAGAGGAATTTAGCATGTGGAGATTAATACCATCAGCAAATAAAGTAGTATGAAAGGAGGAAGCTTTTGTGATATCATTAATGTAAATAAGGAAAAGCAAAGGCAAAATAACACTACCCTGAGGGACCCCGCAAGATATCCTTTTGTATGAAGATTTAAATGCCCCTATTTTATTGTGCAGAAAATTTGAGAATAGTTTATGAGAAACACCTCTGATACCATAGTGATAAAGTTTATCGAGTAAAATTTCATGGTCACAGCAGTCAAATGCTTTTGATAGGTCTAGAAATAAGGAACATGTTATTAATTTATTATCAAAGTTTCTGAGTAGTTCATCATAATAGTTGTAATGGCTAGCTCTGTTGAGTGATTTCTTCTAGAACCATATTGTCGTTTATCAAGTAGATTGTGTTCTGTCAAATAAGAGTATACTCTGTGATAAAGAACTTTTTCAAATAACTTTGACAATACTGGAAGAACAGAGATTGGTCTATATTCAGATGAGGAACTTGGGCTATGAACTTTAGGAATTGGAGTGATGTGGGCAATTTTCCAGGAGTCTGGGAATTCACCA
>Ga0210059_1008553_pt1 | contig 16116 bp, 15 predicted proteins | sample Ectturendosymbi2_FD_188042 | JGI IMG/M metagenome (GOLD analysis project Ga0210059, IMG submission 188042) | Ecteinascidia turbinata endosymbiont from Florida, USA - Sample 2 (SPAdes) (version 2) | ecosystem: Host-associated > Tunicates > Ascidians > Unclassified | place: Key West, Florida...
CATAAAAACTTGTTGAAGTTTATCTAAAGCATATTGCATCCCAGGAAAATTATGTCATTTCCAAAGTTCAGGAATTTTCAAATTACAGAAAAATGGCTGACACTACGAAAAAACTAACGTCATTTTCGGACTCAGCGCACCAAATAACATCAAGAAACACAAAAAAATCAAAATAAAAAAACAAGACCAAAAACTTGTTGCCCAGTGATCGACATGGGATATGACTCCGTCCTCCTCTAGGAAAGCATGGGCAAGAAGACTTGAAAAGATGTTGAACAGTGTCAGAGCCAGGATGCAACCCTGCTTGACCCCTCTGCAACTCAGAAATGTTTTAGACATAGAGCCATGAAACTGGACTCTTGCCTTCATGTTCTCGTGGAATGCCACAAGAAAAGTAGGTAGCATTTCAGGGCAACCCAACAGTTTATGTATGTTATGCAAGCTGGACTGGCTCATATCAAAGGTTTTGGTCAGACAGTTCTAAGAAAACCACATACAGCCTTGGATCTGTCTACGCAAGAACACCATATCGGATTGTAGTTTTAGAGGGTCAAAAGCCACACTGACTCTCAGGGAGAATTCTGTCAGCATTTTGACGGACTCTGGGCAAGTGAAGTTGAGCAAAAAATTTTATGGCAATGCACAGAAATTAGATGCCACAATAGCTGTTGCAATCCCTATGACTGCCCTTGTTCTTGTATATAGTAATGGTGTTTGTATCTCTAAAATTGTCCCGAAGGCATTGTCTATTCCAGCAGTTTGTGAATAAGCAGAAGAGCTCCGTTAGCAGAGGTTTGCCACCACTTCTCAGAATTTATGGAGAATGCCATCTTGTACAGAAGGCTTCTTGCTCTTGCGACCTCTGATTGCCAGTTCCACCTCTTCCATGTTGAAAGGCTGTCCAGTTCTTTAAGGAGAGATAGCTGCTGCAAGTTGGATAATGCCGAACGTCTGACATGTGTGGGGGTGGGAATATTGGCATGGCTATAGGTGTGAGTTGCAAGGGTGGAAGTTTGTAGACATTAATGATCTTATATCTTGCGACATCTATGCATTAACCACTCAGTCTCTGATTGCTCTGGAGACTGATCAACCAGAGTCCGAATCCAACCGCTCACAAACAATTGCAGCAAGGCCATCTTTCCTGCTCAGGACTGATTCAGTTAGTGAGAAGTTGAGAATTACAAGCTTGCCTGCAGTTGTGCCATGGGTCTCCTGAAGGATGACGACAAGTGCCTTGTTCTTGTAGGCAAGCTGCTCAATGACGCTGATCACTTGGGGTGAGGTGCTCAGCTGTAGTATGCTGAGTCTTTGGTCATCCTCAGCAGCAGGGATGCTGCCGTGCCTTTAACAGGGTGTTTTCCTACCCAGCACGTGCCGAACACATCCAGGATGGGTAGCAGTGGTTACTCTCATAGCAACAGGTTTAGTAAGCATTTCAAAAAATGCTGTAACAGCAAGGGCCACTTGAAGGCACCTGTCATCCTCCACAAGGGGCAAGGGCTTTGGACAAGTTTGGCTAAACTTCTTTAAACATGATTCAACCCTTGCGGCAAACCAGTGTGTGATCAGTTCTGCAGTCTGCCAAGTACATTCTGCAGCATTACTTGAGGCTGTGTAGCCAACATCTTCGAATTATAAGGTCCAGTTCAGTAGGACCAAACCTCCAGACCGTGGATCAATTTTCACCAGGCTGCAAAATTACAAAATGTATACTGTTGGTGACACCACTTCCTTTCTGGGCATGTAATCAGTTGATTGTTCCCGTGGTAGCACTGTTGCATGCATAGAGTAAGAGCATTGCATCATCAAATGGAAGTGTTGGAGATGGGGACCCGTCATTACCAAGTACATAAATATATGTAGGCCAGAAGAGGAAATAGCATGTTGCAAAATCGTGTAGGTTATGATAAGAGACTTACAAAATAGTCGAAAGAATCGTTATTTCATGTGGAAAAACGATAACATCGTACAACAGATCATATCTTACGACATTCCCTGGCGTACCTTGACCATTATGCGAGCAATTGTAGCCAAATCTGAAGATTTGGATTTGTTGCTGTGTCATCGCTTCATTATAAATGACACTTCTTATTTTGTTTTTCATCAAACAATCGTACCTTGGATGGATCTTACACGCAGACAGAAATTTTGCTTATTAATTATGCCTTCAGTGGGATTGAAAATAGAAAGCCGACCTCCTTCGTATGTTAGTATATTAAGCGAAGAAGAAAAAATACTACGCTTTCAGGCCTAACTGAATGAGGAAAACTACATTTATTGTTATAGGATTGTTTTGGACTGAAATGGCTGAACAGATTGCTCACGACTTACGATTAAGTGTTCAGAATCGATATTCCATTTGGAAAAGTGAAGAATGGCTAGCTGTGCGAGTGAATGATTCTATTCCTGAACAAACGTTGCCCATTGTGAAAGCTGCAGTAGCTAATATTCAGAACAAGCGTCCCTTGTTACTTGGTCTCATTTCGTGTTAAATAATGAACCATATGTCATATTCTTCAAAACTATCATGTATTGGCATGATTTAAGTCTAGATAAACGAATATTGTTGAATAGTATGCCTAGTATTGGAATGAAAGTTGACAGTGGGCCTCCGTCCTTTCCCAGTGTATTGAACCCCTTCGAAAGTATGCATTATTTTGTATTGTAAATATATGCGCAAAACAAAAAATTTTTCTTCAATTCAAACCTTTCATCCTTCATTGGATCCCTGTTCATCTAACACCTGAGAACTTGTATAGAAGACGTGAATGAATGGTATTTGACAGACGAATGTGATATGTTTGAAACTGTCCTTGTCTTACCTGAAACACTGCGCTCCAAGCTATAAAAAAATATGCTTATTTACCGTGTTCTTGATAAGATGCATTTTGTGATCATCTGTGCATTGCAAAAAGATGTTTCAGCTTATGTTGTGTGAATTATAAGACTTTGACGATTTATTTCATAAGAATGGAGACATAATATTGTAACGCCTTGCGTAAAACATCATTGATTATATTGTTTTTGTCTTTCATGTGATTCTATTTGAATAAGGCGTTTCTATTTGAATAGGTGTTTCTATTTGAATAAGTAATATAAAATAAGAGTGTTGTTCAAGTCTGAAGCATCCATCTCCTGAACCAATACAAATACGCTTCCGCAATAAAAAGAAAAAATCCTTCGTCGAGAAAGACGAAAAAGAAAAGACTCTCCGTAGTTTCTAAAGTGGTCTATGCACTGTTGCATGCATAGAGTAAGAGCATTGGATCATCAAGTGGGAGTGTTGGGGATGGGACCCGTCACTACCAAGTACACAAATATATGTAGGCCAGAAGAGGAAATAGCATGTTGCAAAATTGTGTAGGTTATGAGCTTTAGTTTTCTAAGTTGTCTTAAATACAAAAAAATTACAGCAAATGCCTTCTCCATCAGTATCACCATAGTTTTGTAGACTTCACAGTAACAAATAAGGGTAAAAGCATGAAGAAAACACTTAAGTTCCTGGCCAAACAAGAATGTTTCAGTGGTTCACTTCAGGAAATAACTGATGTGCCTGATTTTCAAATACTGGCATCTATTTGGGTCAAGCAAAATCAGCTAGTTGTAGAATTTTTAGAAACACAAATGAGCAGCTGGTAAAAAAAGTGCATCATGCCACCATCAGCTCGCTTTCTTTGCCAATAATGAAACCTGAAACAAATGAACAAGACTTACTTCAATAACATTTTGAAATTCCCATGTTTTCATTGCGATTGAAGTTCCTTGGGACATTTCAACAGGTTCAAAATCACTAGCATGAGGTTGCAGAGGTGTAGCAGATGGTAAGGATCTGATAACACAGAAATGAACAGTCCCTTTTCTCCAGCACTGGCAGAATAAATAGATAATTCATAATTGTAACACATATATCACAATTGCAGTGATGATATTCATTCAAAGCATAAATAACTTGTAGTGCCATTGTATTAACTTTAGGCAGGGTGTCATGAAAGGTTTGCTGGTGCTAATCTCTGCTTGTCCTATGCCAGTTGTGCTGTAGGAATTTTGGTAAACACAGCTACATTTGTAGTGAACTGCTCAAGCTGTAACAAGCCCCTAGCAGCAGTACACATTAGCAACTGCTTTTGTCTATTATTCATACCAAGCACAAAACTGGAAAAACCAACAGTGCTATTTATGACCCATCCAGGTAAACGTAGTCTATCAACTTCAGAAGACAACTGAAACTTAAGGATCACTGCAAGCTTTCTTCAGAGAAGTGTTGCTTACAGTTGCCACTGCATGTTTATATGCTTAAGCTATCTATGTAAAATATTCCATAGTTAAACAACAACAAATTTAATATATATACTAAACTTATCCTAGGCCAGTGGTTCTTAACCTGTGAGGAATTCCCCACTGGTGGGGAATGACCAGTCGGACAGTAGAACCACTGCTTCAAAACTTAACACATCACATCCAAATGTTGACTTACTTTACAAATCACAACCATTTACAGACTGTTTTAATAACAAAAACAACCAATATATGAGGTATTGTAAGTCATTTGCGTACTAAACACTTAATGGGTTAAAATCGATTTTGTCAAAGACCGATGCTGTGGTGGGAAATGGAGAGTTGACCTACTAAAAAGTGGGGAATTGGAGAAAAAGGTTAAGAACCCCTGTCCTAGGCTGTGCCATGTAAAATTTCCATAATTTATAAAATAAAAATGACTAATAAAACCTCAGTGAAAATACTATCTCACTGGCAAAACCGAAAATGAACAATAGCAATGCAAAAATTTAATTAAGTTGATGTCAGGGAAATAGTACAATGGCAATTTTGGTTATACTTGTATTTGAGGCAAAAACCAAATACATTACATATCTAGCATGTAAACTGGATGAGGATTATCAACTGTGAATGGTATCATGGTGTTTAAGCACAAATTGACTATTTGTAAGCTGCCATGGTCTCAACATGGTTCTACATAGCATATTGCTGCTTGCTACTCATCCCTCTGCCTATACAACATCTGAAAGTTCATCCCCTTCACTAATGAAGCTTCCATCCGATCTGGCTCTGTACCCTCCTGCTCACAACAACAGCGAGGACCCACACTCATGAGGCTTAAAGCAAAATAAAAGTGTACAAAAATGATGCAGCAGATTGTTTATGAGAGCAATACTCGCATGGTGGGTATGATCTGTTTCTGAGAACACAAGTTATGGAAGTTTTCAGGTAACATCCTCAGCCAGCTCATCTGAGATTATATTATTGTGCCTGTCTAATAAAATGAACGATGTATTAAAAAGATGATTGCACGAGTAATGAGTGCCACAACATACATTATGAATGCTGAATAATCTACAAATTAACTCCAATTTAGCACTTTCATGCTTGTCGTATGTATATCTACGTTCTGAAAATGTTAGAACTATTCTTAGCGGGCGTGAATGTACGTTATTACCAAAATTCATCTTTTGGGGCACTGGTTCTAATGTTTTTTGCCTGGAAACAGCTTAAAAATATGGTCCTAGACTGAGTTTCAAAATAATAAGTCACAGAATCAGATTACAAAGTCTCTGTGGTTCAGAGGGTGCTTGAAAGCATGGTTCTTTTGAGCTGGTCCACCTAAGGTTGAACAGGATCCTGCAGCAATGACTCAGATTTTGTGCGACGGAAGTGCTTTGATGTGCTGCCAAATGCTAGCAAAGCAGGAAAAATTGTATTGCAAATGTTTATATAGGTACATTTGTTGATAAAGTTTAATTGCTTTATCCCAGTGTTAGCTGCTTTTATGGTGTCAAAAATGCTTCAGTTGAAGTGAAATCTTCAACTAGATGGTGGTGGAAGGCCCTTGTAGGCCCAGGCTTCACTGCAGTGGGACTTAGCCTAAACTATTTTGGAAATGCTTAGATATATGTCAATTGATTAGTGTACAGGCAACAAAGTATGTAGCGTGTTTTCTGCTTTAGCCTACAGATTGAGGATGCATAGAGTTAGGTAAAATCAAGTTCTTATTTTAAAAATTTGTTAATAGATTTGACAGCGTCGCCTTTGTAGACATTACATACTTGAATACATTCAAGCTGAATGCAAAACACGTTTGGATGCATCAAATGCAAAGGCACTGATACATCAAAAACAGCTATGTCCAACCCAAATGGCTTATTGAACCAAAAATTATGTCACTGTCTTACCTAGGGCTGCCAATTGAATGACATATTAATGAGGGCCGCACATTGAATGGCTTACCTTGTTCTTAGCAAACTAGCTTCAGCTAATGTACTGAAAGCGTTCGAATCCTAACTGCAGTGGTAACAGACATAATAAAGTGGCATTGAAGACCACCTACATCAAAATGTGAAATTCAAGATTATCAAAATAAGGACAGATTATCAGTACATAGGATATGTTACTACAGCGAAAACCTAAACTGGTCCGCACAAAACCTTCGATTGGGCCTGAGAACCACGGGTTGGACATAGTTGATCAAAAAGAAACAGATGCAGAAACATTTTCCACACAGTCTGGCATGCAGTTAAGGACAATTTGATGGAAAAAAAATAGAACCAGATCGCATTCACTGCATAGCTAAACTCATTAAAACTTTCACTCTGGGCAGACACAGAGCAACATTCTAGGCATTTGTTCATCTGGTCCCCACGGACATATGGTTAGGTCCTTATCGAAAATCATGTTTTAGGGAACTGGTTGTAATGTTTTTCACTTGGAATGATCTAAAAATATGGTCCTAGTTTCAGTTTAACTAATATTAGGTCTTGGAATGAGAATCCAAACTCTCTGTGGTTCAGAGGCTGTTTGAAACCATAGCTCTTTTTGAGTTGGTCCACCTAGGCGAGACAAGGATCCTGCAGCAGTGACCATTTTGTGCAGGGTAAGTTCTCTGATGTACTGCCAAAAGCTTGGAAAGCAGGAAAGATTGTATTAGAAACGTACAAGTATATTTAAGCATGTTGATAAAGTTTAATTGCTTACCACTTTGATGGCCGGTCTACAAATATATTGTACCTAGATTTTGGCCTAAAACCAGCAGTTTTCGGTTGCCTTACCAACACCATAGCTCATCTGCCGATTGTGCTAGAGAGCTGTTCAAGGGCTCAAACGGATTGGCCAGTCTTCTAGTCTGCACTTGAAAAAAAATTTTTTGGTTGGGAGTGTTGCAACCTCTTCGGTGGTGTTGCGTTGATTGTATGATTCACCACGAACGGGATGTGTGCGAAGAACAAAAATATACGTATGTGGCGCGAACAAGCAATAATAAAGTGATCTTAGTGAGTGACCTCTAATAATGCTTGTGAACCTGGTGAACAGTTGATTGTGCTTGCTAACGGTGATGACGAGAGTGATCTCATCGGGTGATTTCTATTGTTGCTTGCTGCTACAGTGCGAAGCTTTGCGCACATGCCGCTTGGGATTACCGATTGCAACAGGAGTTGCAGATTTTTTGTGAGTGACATCAAAAATAAAGTAGTTTTTAGGCCATTTTGGCTCATGTTTTACTTTCTCATCGTTGTCAATTACATGATACTTGTTTATTTCAAATGAACTACTCATTATTTGTCTGTCATGTTTTTCTGCTGAAACTGGTGCCTAATATCACCTGTACTACAATGTCTCTGGTCTGTACTGTCTTCATGTTGGCTAAATCAATATTGTATATTAGACTGAATTTGCAGTTTATTGTTATTTGCAATTTATTGCTATTTGGTATATCAAATATTTTTTTTTTTGTTTTCGACATTTGTTTATAGATAATAGCCACATACTACTGGTTATAGTATTTTACACAATTTTTAGGGACACCTTGACAAGATAACCTTCAGGTTTTTCGGTGTCCCTGCCCCACGTTTATTCTTTTGTTGATGTACCTGTGTATGTATGTTTTATACTGGCGGCTAAAGCTCAATACAATACAATACATGTTACCTGGCCTAAGGGCCAACTGCTAGGCCAAAGTGTTTTGCTGAAGTTTACATCGGAAACTAGGCTTGAGTCTGAGTCTTTTGAGGCTTTGATCGACTTTCTAGCGTTTCTGGTTCAAAAGTTATGATCTAAAATAGACAAATTAATTAATTATCTAATTAGTCAAATATTCTTATTACTTTATATCAAAACTTTTGAATCCAAAACCCCAGCAGGTCATCCAAAGTATCAAAAGACTCAGATTGTAGCCTAGTTTTCAATAAAAGCTTCAGCGAAATACTACCATCTAAAAGTTTGGGCCTAGGGCCAGGTAAAATGGGATAAAGTGGTCTAAAAGTCTTCCACTTACGACGTCACTCACAAAAAATTCGCAACCCCGAACCAAAATTTTTTTTTCAGGTGCAGACTAGAAGACTTGCCATGTCTTTTGAACCTTTGAACAGCTCTCTACCACTTTTGGCGCCCGAGTCGCACGTGAGCAAAGCCACGTGCGATCCGGTTGTTTTGGCGTGAGAATCCCCGATTCCTACCAGACGTCAAAGTGTTAATGACAGGGTTAGCTGCTTTTATTATATCAAAAAATGCTTTAACTGAAGCGAAAGTTTTGTAAAAAACTCGCTCTAATAGGCCTAGGTTGTTTCGGTAGTATTTAGAAAATGCTTTGTAAATGATTTGATATGTTGGCAATTGATTAACACATTGCATGCTGAGCTGTCTGCTCGTGTCTTGTACCGTAATATGCGAAGCGGTGTTGCGAAGCAGGTTGTGTCTGCTAGCAATTAGTTGCGTGAAGTGTTGTCTGACTACAAAATGCTTTGTCTCTCGATTTATTTGTGACTATAACTTACGAACCACAGGTGCTACAAAAAAATCTAAAACATTATAAGAAAGTTAATTTGTACCTCCTGAATTGATGTCCTTTTCGGACTTTAGCAACATCACTATGACATATTACAGCGCAGCAACTGTAGCGCCCTAATTCGTAGATCCTATTTGAAGAACACTTTGCTAAATCATTTCCAAACGATTTTGTTGAAACAAGGGTACCAAATTTTTAGAATAAACTTCAGAAATTATGGCTTTGTTTGCCTGGAGTGCAGGCGAATAATATAATGAAATGTAATACGCCAAATAAAACAATGAAATGTGACATGCCAAAGCCAACAACCAATTGTGATATGACACATGAAAGGGAAGTAAATCACACATGTTTCAGGGAGTAATATTCGTTGAAGCATGGTATCATGCGAAGTGAAACCCCAGATGCAGTGCAGTATTGTGTTTGCTACGACTTCTGCACAATTGGCACCTTCACTGAGCCCCTTTGTTCGGGCTGTTGCTAGAATGACGCTCAGCACTCATACTATTCATTTTTGAACGTAGAAATACGCACTGTTTTACCTGAAAAAATTAAAGGATTACTCTAACAGCAAAAAAATAACCACAAGAGCTTAACCGTACCAGGCTAACTGTGAAATAACCACGTTGGATTTCAATGTGAAACGAGTTTATCTGAGCACTGATCCATGGTAAACGCCACATATTCTCGCAGGTTGCTCCTCTGCTTATATCTTTATTCTCTGAGTTGTGCAACGCTCTTTCAAGAAGAAAAAATGCATCGCAAGTGCTTCAGACCAACCATGAATCGCCTGCATGATCAATGCGAATTGTAGATAAACGCCAGTGGTGGCACTTTTGAAGTGTGTTTTATGATGTGGGTTTACTCCCTTATGCACGCCGTGGACATACACGTCATGACGCGCATTGTCGCTCCCACGCACGCAATGTGTTAAAGGTAACAAAACATTTGCTGTGCTTACCATTTTCGCCTAAAGCTAGAAAGTACCCAGCAGTATCTACCCTCTGGATTCTGGAATTTGAATTTCCTGCCAAAACCATGTGGTACTGTGGATATCACTGTGGGTAAACCACCCAGTAACGAATGTGTTTAACTCCAAGTTTTCTAGGCAAGTTTTGAAAAATAACAGTTCTGAAAGAGTTGTTTACATTTTTTTTATTTTAAGGTTTTGAAACAAACACGAAGTCCATAGAGTACAAAGACACACAGTCAGCACAACGTAGATTTATAAAAACCAACACAACAGAATGTTTTCTAGCTGCGTTGCAGGTAGAACCACAGGGTTACAGGCACTTCCTTGACACTATTGTTCACTAACCCATAACACTTGGTACAACACTACCTCCGAGTAGGACAATGAGTCCAAACCTGGTCAAGGCCAGGAAGAGTGGTGTGGCATGCACAAACTAACACTGTAACGTCCAAGCACTCAGTGACAAAGCAAAATGCGATTGTAGTGTTCAAAGAATAAGGATGAATATAAACAATCTGACTGCATCAAAGCATGCAACCATACGTTGTTAGACTGTCTACATTGTTCAAGAAAAAGGTGCACATTTTTTCTCAATAATGCTTCAAAGGCAGGTGTGTTGTATTGAACCTGATGACTACTAACACTCGCTTCCCATGGTAGGTTATAGAGCCCTGCACCAAAAATTGTAGGCCGCACGCAATCTCTGTATGCATGACTTCCTGAAATTACATCATAATTGTGATAATGCATACATGGACGTACAGAAGGAATGAAAAAGTACATTTTCTACTGTGTTTGAATATCAGGAAAAAGCTCGCAGCTTGTTTGCTGCACAATATAGATATCACAGTTGTCTCTGAATGTCTTTGTCATCTGAAAGTTCAGTATCAACAGTAGGACAATCCCCAAATATTTGTAGTGGGTAACATATTTTACACTTTGTCCACCCAGTTTCAGCAGTGGGATGAAGTGTTTTTTTACACTCTTAGTCTTAAATACAGAAGAAAACACAATAGTACAAGGCTTTTTCAAAACATAGTATTATATCATGTAGATCATCTTTTTTTCTGTGGATTCTTACACAACTTAAGACTTCCAAGTGTCGATCTGTTCAAAACTTATGTTAAAAACACTGATAATATAAACATACCCACTCATATCTCCGTTAGCAGCTGGATCACCATTTTCTGCTGATGAAATTGATTGATCCATAATAAATTGCCAAATTTTTTAAATAAGCATGTGATAATGTATAAATCAGCACACCAGACAAAACTTACATTTTATTTTACAATGTTTCTGTATTAGCACTACTAGAATTAAAACCTTTACATAGTTTCACAGATCTCACAAAAAAAATCAGCACAATCAGATATAGTGTTAGGCTAAGATATACTGTGTGTAGCACTGATAAAAAATGGAAGTGTCTAGGTCAGCTATGTCCAACCCAAATGGCTTACTGAGCCAAAAATATGTCGCTATACTGGCCATGGCCGCACATTGAAAGACATATTAATGAGGGCCGCACATTGAATGGCTTACTTTGAGTTTAGCAAACTAAATTCAGCTTAACCTAATGCACTGAAAGTGTTTGAATGCAACTGCAATGATAATAGACATGATAAATTAGCTGAGGACCACCAGCATCAAAAATGACAAATTTAGAATTATCAAAATAAGGACAGGTTGTCAGTATGCAGGATACTTTTACTACAGCGTAAACCTACACTGGGCCGCACAAAACCCTCAACTGAGCCGCATACAGCCTGCGGGCCTCAGGTTGGACATAGCTGGCCTAGGTAGCCGGCTACAACTAAAGGTCAACCGCTAGTTAGCTGACTACTATGTGATTTAGCACATGGTTACGGTTGATCACCACATTCTTTATGCTAGGGCAGGGGTTCCCAGCCTTTTTTGACCATGTACCCCTTCAGCATTCCAACAGATGATAATGTACTCCTTCAGCATTTCGAAAGATAAGCATGTACCCCTTCTGCATTTCAACAGATGAACATGTACCCCTAAATTTTCTTATGATAAAACATTTTATCATGATTAATCATAGATATATTCAAATATAAGCATATAACGGATTTTGAAAATAATATTCACTGATATATGTATAAATATTTTAAAATAAAAAGTATGTAAATACATATCTATCTTCTATTGCTAACATCAAATGTACTCCTTCCGATAGGCAAATTTATCCCTAGTGGTACATGTACCCCAGGTTGGGAACCTCTGTGCTAGGGTTTTCAATTTCAGTGTTATGCTATGAGAGAGTTTGGGGTTAGGGTCTTAGGTTTTAGGTAGGAATGCATAATAATGGAATATCAAATCTTATGGATTCAAACCCTTCAATATTTGAATCCAAAAATCAGAGTTTTTTCAAACATTTACATAATATTGAGGGCTTTAGGCTTAGGGTTCTAGGCTTAGGGTTCTAGGCTTAGGGTTCTAGGCTTAGGGTTCTAGGCTTAGGGTTCTAGGCTTAGGGTTCTAGGCTTAGGGTTTTAGGCTTAGGGTTTTAGGCTTAGGGTTTTAGGCTTAGGGTTTTAGGCTTAGGGTTTTAGGCTTAGGGTTTTAGGCTTAGGGTTTTAGGCTTAGGGTTTTAGGCTTAGGGTTTTAGGCTTACGGTTTTAGGCTTACGGTTTTAGGCTTACGGTTTTAGGCTTACGGTTTTAGGCTTAGGGTTTTAGGCTTAGGGTTTTAGGCTTAGGGTTTTAGGTTTAGGGTTTTAGGTTTAGAGTTTTAGGTTAAAGGTTTAAGGATTAGGACAGTGGTTTTTAACCAACCCCACATTCGGGCTGTAACCCTAGGAGAGCGGCTGTGGGATCACAAACAACAGCTTCGATAGTTAGCTGAAGGCTCAAATTTTAAGAACTGCATGGTGCGCATATCAATATTGCGGGTTACATCAGCAAAACAAAAACACAAACACATTTAAGCTTAATTTGAAACTGCAAGGAAAGGACACTCACATTCTTAAATTTCAAGATTGTCTTTCGGCTTTCATACGTAAACTACAGAACCGAAACAGAAACATAAACCTTGGGAACATTGTCATGTTCAATAAATTACGCAATGTTGTCGACAAATCAGAAAGTGGACTAGTTCAGTTAATAAAAGACAAATTCTCAGCACATTAAAACTATTGTAAAAGATGTACAGCGATACTTCCTTGAACTCAATTCAGACAAGGCACCTGTTGTGAAAAATCCTTTCTCCGATAACTCTTCTATTGAGAATGTTCCTGACGAATTTCAAGATGAGTTTTAGGAACTGCAAAATGATTGTTCAGCATGTGGCTTGTTCTTTAAAATGTCCCTGCTGATGCAATTCTGGTGTGCTGTGCAGCAAAAATCATACCCAAACCTACTACGATCCCCTTTATTTATTTGCTTCCATTCGTTTCCACCTAATACCTATCTATGCTGTGAAGCTAGATTTCAACCCTTCCCACATTAAAACAAAATCAATAAAGAATGAATAGCCTAAATGTTGAGGATGACATGAGATTAGCTCTTACAAACACGTCACCAAGAATAGCAAAACTTCTCGCAGAGATGCAAACTCAGTCGTCTCGTTGATTAGCATATGTCCTGTTTGTTTTACATAAGAATGTGAATATACAATGAATCTACCATAGGAAATAATAGTGTTTCTTATCTTGTCAGTTGTTATTCAAACATCTTTAAAGTTGTTATAATGGCTGGGGCGAAGAGCTCATGTAATATTTTCAAATGGGGTCACAAGATCAAAAAGTTTAAGATTTAGGGTTTTGAAAGGGATGTCCCCATTTTAAGCCCATCTAAATGTTCTCACAGCGACTCTAGCGGTCATACTCAATGCTTCGCCAAGGTCCGAAATTGTTGTTTTCAATTAGCTCCATAGCAACTTTATAGTGTCTACCTTCAACGGTTCGCCGAAGTTCAAAATAGTTTTTCAATGTAAAGTGTTTTTATCCGTTTTAATCCTAAATATCGCTTTCAAATCGCTACCAAATGCCAATATAAAGTAATTCTACAATACTTTAGGTCACTCTCCTCCTTGATGTGTTACAATTAAAATGCACAGTACAAATACACATTAATACAATGAATGCATTTTACAATATACTTTTAGACTGAATATCTCAATCTTTACAAGAATGAAACTGGAACAAAGTCCATTTCTTGGTATAGCTTTAGTTTCCCAATATTCTTCCCAGTCATTGCTGTTTAATGATACCGATGAGACTCGTCTAATTCATCATCACCTAATTCGTCAATTCGCTTAATTCATCACTTTTTCGTCGGTCCCAGCAGAGAATCCCTATCTTTTGTGTACATTTCTGTTCGTCTAATTCGCCATCGTCTAATTCGTCAATTTGCTTAATTCATCACCTCCTTTTATCCCTGAGAAGCCTTTTGTTCGTCTAATTCGTCATTTGCAGTTTCGCTTTAGATGTCTAAGCAGCTGGTACGTATGGGAATTCAAACAAGGATCTTTGTCTGAGAATTGTTGCACCTCGCAATTTGTTTATCGAATTTATACACGAGGTGCAAAGCGCGACCCGACTCCCCATTGAGACAACACGGAAAAGTTTATTAAAGATTCAAAAGGAGTTTGATCAAATGCAGGAGTCCAGATAGAGCAGAGGAATTAATTGTTATATTCAACCATAACGTCATAAACTTGTATTTTACTGCAAATAAGAGCACTATGTATACGAGTTACTATGATAAAGTATACGAGCTTGTATGATAGAGTTTTCACCTGTTTGCATAATTCGTCACTTCGCCTAATTCGTCACTTTTTTCTAATCTCCTTGGCCCTTGAGGTGACGAATTAGGCAAAGTCTACTGTAGTTGAAGTCCTTAATCAGTTGTAGGCTATTCTTGAATAAAGAGACGTTTCATGTTGAGGTTGCAACGTGAACTCAACATGCCCCAGGCATTTTTCGGCATGGACCATGTTTTGCTAATATTACAACTTTTCCAATTTTCAACAAGTTACTTTTCAAGGTTAGCTAAGTTTGAGAATAATTTCTGAACTTTTTGAAGGTTGCTTCTGCTTCAGAAACGTCGTAGTAAGCCTGGGTAATGGTGAGAATGTGATTTAGCCAAAATGTGTAATGGTTATTATTAACCGTGTTTGTTGAAAAAAGTTACCGGTCTTCGCTACTATACAGTTAGTACACATCTGGATGAACTCGTCCATGAGCCCCCCCTAAAGTATCCCTTAGTGCATAGGTTCTCAAAGTGTTCCGAACGAAGTCCCAGGGCACCGCGAGAGAAACCTCGGAGCTCCGCGAGCTTTTGTTTTTTTTGTTTTTATTTTTAGAAGTTTATTGTGGGGCTCCGTAAATTATGGCCAATCTTTTCATGGGCTCCATAACACCAAAAGTTTGAGAACCCCTGCCTTAGTGCAAACTTATCGATTGCAATAGTCAAGGCTATGCTTTCTCCCTACTCTCTGTAAAAACAATGTGTACATCTTACCTCACACCTACCCCAACAACACTTACTTGCATAACTTACATATAGGAACATACACATTTTAGATGCTCTGCAGCACATCTATGAACAGTATGCATATCGCATGCAATGCATTTTAATGCTGCAGATTTTGTAGACACTGCAAAGTGCAAGGACACCAACAACGTACAGTCACACAGATTCTCACATTCTGCTTGTCATGCAGACACAACGGTGCATATTTCATTCACACCGTGACTTTTAAACCTTCTTAATGATTCTTATGCCTGCATGTGCATGCCTTGCACATCTTAAACGTAGTAGCTATGGCCGTTATACATTTATGTGCACTACTATGCACTTTTGGTTTCTGCTCAGCGCTACACTCCAGCTTACACCGGTAAGTGAGCCTACACACGTACTAACAGCAGTTGTGTAATGCCCTACTGTATGGTTATCCATTTTCTGTGCTTTTGCGAATGACGATTAGATACAGCTGTGGAGAAGATAAACTGCTTTGCTCCTCCCAGTGTTGGTCATGTGCAAACACCGTTTCTGTAATGTGCGCTAATGTACATCTAACCACATTTTGTGCTCTTGTGTCTGTGATATGGACCATGAGTCCGCAATAAAATATCATTATTATATTATTATATTCCGCAACGATGTGCATCACGGCAAAGATTCTCCTTCACCACTCTCACTGCTCAACGACGCACTTCAGCGCAAAGATTCTGTTCACCACTCTCACTGCTCTTCACGACATTAACCGCGTCGGACCGAGTCGGGGTAGAACTCATTTTGAGCACATTTTGTGCTACTTCGCGAAGTAGCACATTTTGAATGTGCTACTAGCACATTTGGAATGTGCTACTAGCACATTTGGA
>Ga0210059_1008554_pt1 | contig 16116 bp, 10 predicted proteins | sample Ectturendosymbi2_FD_188042 | JGI IMG/M metagenome (GOLD analysis project Ga0210059, IMG submission 188042) | Ecteinascidia turbinata endosymbiont from Florida, USA - Sample 2 (SPAdes) (version 2) | ecosystem: Host-associated > Tunicates > Ascidians > Unclassified | place: Key West, Florida...
CCAACTCGCACCAAAAAACCATCAGTGAGATCGGCAGGGGAAACCGTTAACTTCTCTGCGGCATATGGAGTTCCGTCAGCTTCAAGACCGTTGATGAAAACACTAATGTCACGTTTGTATACTTGAGTAGTCAAATGGGTCCACTCCTCAGGAGGAAATTGCACAGGAATTATTTTGAACTTGGGTCTGCCGTCAGCTCCACGGTATTGCAGGCCAACAGAAAATAAGTTGACCATAACTAGCAGAATTACTTCCTTGCGTCGACCTCGACCAGCCAGTTTCTCGAAAATGACCCTTTTGAGGAGAGAGAAAAGTAAATGCAAATTTAGGAAAGCACTATGTAGGTTACTCATATACACACTTGAAAAAAGGTTAAGACAGAGTAGATCTTTCTTCCTTAAATGTTGCACGAACTGACTAAAAGTATTGATAAAGTGTCCTGTGCTTAAGATTGGAAAACAAATTTTGAGGCCTTCCTTCAACATCAGCTACAAATGCACCAGTTGCTAGGGCTAGGCAAAGCGTCATTGTTGCGCCATATTTTGTTATGCTGGTGTCATCGTTCAAACAAACAGCTTCTCTAACCCAGGCTCACATTTTTTTCGTACATCCAAGACACAGTATAATAATGCAAAGCAGTGTAAAGATCGAAATCCTCAAAACTGTTTGACATAATATTATGATTAGTTTGCCAATAACATCAAAATTTTCTTTCGAATGTATAGTTACTGGAGACGTTACGAGCCTTGTCGGTTTGCTCCACCAGAAATGGTTTCGGGAAAACTCTTTAAATACCTGATTGTCACAAGAAAAAGAAAAAATACCGTTTATAAATATGTAACAATCAGTAAAAGCATCACATATATTTTAAAGTTTCCAAACAATACCTTTCAAAAAATTAATGGTATTTTGTTGACTGTTACCGTGTAAACAAACTGACATATGAGCCTCATCATGAAAATGTACGGTAATGAAGCATTTTTCTGTCACTGCTTGACCGCTGTGAGTTGCTATCTGCACCTCATGCGAGATTGTCATTATTGGGAACAGTAACCGTTTCAACGCACCCCCAACTGTGCGTTGTGCTATGTATTGAAGGTCGCAAGAACTGCCAGGTAAATATCAAAACGCAAGAAACATTTTTACTGATCTTTTTATGAACCTGAACTTCCTCAGCGAGAGTTCAAACTGAACAGATAATGTTTTGCGGAAGAGAATATGCGTTCAGGCGGGTTCAAGAGCGAAAACGTATTATATATTGTTGACCCAGTTTGCTTTGAGCAACATCCGTCATATCAGGTGCGAAACAAAAGCATTTTCCCCGTTGACTCCCTAAAGCCACTGGTATTTGGATAACAGCATTTGTGGGAAGAGCCTGTTTTTAACAGTACAAGGTAATGCTTTCAATCAAAGAATTACCCTGCGTTTCTTTTCTCTTGTTTGAGCCAAACTGCCATGGCGAACTGTCCAGGACGTCCCATGCTTGGTGCCGTTATTGGAGACATCCCACACTGTGGATCATTGTAAAATATGTACGCTGCTTTGCCAGGGATTTTGACGTCTTTGTTGTCAGGAAGGACACAAGCACCCGGATCTCCATTAAGCAAATCAATAAATCTGCCAGTGTCTCTGCAAAAAGAGTGATCAAAAAACATGTTGTGATGCTATTTTTGATTGCTGTAGTCAAATGTCACAAACACCACATTAGGTTAAGTGCACTTTTGTCGAAAATACAGATTCGATGCTGAAAGAAGGTTTCCAAAGACAAAAGTAACCACGTATGACACAGCAAACAAGCCGAAGCTCTGGTGCAGCAATCTTACAAACTGTTTGTAATCACAGATTCCAATCCTTTCGACATATTCTCGTGGAAGAGTTGCCCAATCAAACTCCTCTAAATTGCTCTTAGTCAAAGATATTTTTCCCCATCGATAAAATATCCCTCAAAGACAAATTTGAACGTGATGTATACGGGAAAGTCCTTGCACCCGCCAATATATCTGTTATTACTAACAAAGTATTTAAACATTTAAACAATTATTTTGCCTTTCTCTGAAATTTTCAGCTAACTGCGATTTTGTTGTCAGTTTCTATACAGCCTGCCTTAGTCGCTTTGTTTTCCCATCGTTGTACATATGTTTCGAAAAGTGGTGAAGTTACAACGTATGTGTGACATGGGCGACGACAGCAATTTTTCCAGCGAGGGTCAAATTACCAAATTCTTTTGTCGAACGCTAAATCAAGAAAGAATTCGCAATCCGCTGGCACAACCTCAAAGTTTGTCAGCAAATTTTAAAACATCATTATGGACTTACGTCTTTAAAATGCATGGGTATAAAGCAACAGAGAAATGTTACAAGACTACCAAAAAAGTAATCTGATTAGCCAAATTTTATCAGTGTTTATTGAAAGGAATCCTTTCCCATCAAAGAATCAGACACTAAGATCTTACAGAGTATATATTTAGCCTACTGGGTTGGCATCATCAGCTCTTATTCAGACTTTATCACCATAGAAACACTCACAATAAGCAAAAATGTGAGACTAACCTTTCCACGTATGTCTACAACCAATCCACCTGTTGACGAAAAATAGAGAGTGGATGCGGGGGTGGGGTGTTGTGACAATGGGGTGTTGTGACAATGCAAGTTAACTTTTTTGGAATCCCAAACACACAGGGAAGATTGCACTAAACCCCACGACATATTGATGTAAGAAAATATAAAGGAAGAATTTAAAAGGGCATAGCAGAAACCTCTGAGGTACTTCCTCTTAAAATATAGATGAAAATTAAATGTCGTTATATTGGAAAGCATCCACATTCGAAAAACCTTAAGCAAAAGGTCTGCTTTATGTATTATTGTGCGATTTGTTTTCATAGGTAATTGAGTTTTGTGTGATGGATATTGTGCTTGAGCTGGTTATCTAACATTTTTGATCGGTTGAATTGTTTATATTTTATTGCTTAAATGGAAGGGCTGAGTGATTAACCAATGAAAAAATATGCCCAAAATAACCAATGAAATATTTTCTTTTATGTCATTGTGTAGGAAATGCTAAAATAAATATTTGCGTTCAGACCACAGTAAAGGGCTGGTAGCAGGTATCGGTGCTGCCTGAGTTTTGCTATGAGCTTAACACAAAATAACTGATTTCAATTATGTACTTACCCAGGGCCAGGGTCTTTTACTTTATCTCTTCCAGGACATTCTTGATTGCAAGTTTTCGGAATACACGCTTGACCTTGCAACCCATCAGCTGAGGTTACCGGAGCACAAAAGGTTGATCGGTCGGGATATCCGCAAGTTTTTTTCGCTGGAGATGTGGTAACTTTTTTAAACTTCGCGATGTCTTCTAGGGGAGGATTATGTCCTCCCATCTGACAGTGAGTCAATCGCATTAGCGACATGATGCTTAAAAGAAGGAACACTTGCTGCTTGCGGCAAAGTCTCATCATCCCACCCAGATTTCTTCTCATCTGATTCATTAAACTTGACTCTGATCTAAAGTCTTCTCTCAATGTTCGCCACTATCCGCCACTGTTTTAAAAATGTCAGCTTTCGTAACAAGACAACGAGATAGTATGCACAATGAACCTCCGCCACAAACACTCTTCTTCATAGGAACCAATTGTAATAATCTATGTCCTCAGGTAAAATAAAGAACTACATGCAAACATTTTATTGATATAGCATATGTGACAGCCTTGTTAACGTCTGCACCAAAAGAAAAGAAAAACGATTTTTGCGCTTGTAATTGCACACGTTTAATGAGAAAGCAAACAACTGCACTACTTGCCATACTTCCGTAGGTCACAGGCACAGGCCCTTCACTTCCACAGAAAATTCTGTTTAACATCGGCGTACAAAACGAGTTTTGGTAGAGCCGCCACCTCACGAACTTTGCAAAATTTGTAAAATTCAAACACAACAGTGCAGTATTTGTAATTTTCTAGTGCAAACAAAAAAATTAATAGCAACAGTCAGACAGGGGAGCGATAGGTATGGAAATCAACTTGAAAAATCGGGGAAACATGGAGATGGAGGAAATTCGACGATCGTGCGGGGCTGAAATTTTTGGTGGATATTATGGTTTGGAACAAGTTGATGATTCTTTTTTACTTCAGGGGAAACCTACAGAAATACAAATTTCATACCCAATTTGCACGAAAAAGCAAGGCCACGGCTAGCGTCAGAAGTTGGAGCAGTTGCATATGGCAGTTGGCTTCTCCCCATGAGAAACCTTCCCCACACGCATATATTCTACAGAATGGATGAATTTACATGTGTAGTATTCGCGATAGTAATTGTGCAAAACCATGACGGTAAATCGGAACTCTGACCTATTTTTTATACTTACATTTTTTCCGTCGGTTCATTTTCTCTTGCTGAAAGCGATTCGAGTAAAATTGAAGACCACAAGAGTTATCCACTCACTCTGACTCTGCCCTCGTTTACTCATCACCATAATTTATAATAGTTGAATCTTTTAACCATGTTGCACAGAAACGCAACAAATATCCATTGATTTAATTCCATCATATATTAAAACTCTAATGTTATGCGATTATCCAAAGTTTTAACAAAATATGGCTGATTTAGGTGGGATTATTTGGACGGGGGTGTCTCGTTCCTTCGTTGAATTCAACCAGGTGGAATTACGATTGCTTCTTACAGAATTTTGATCTTGTGAGCAAAAACATCCTAGGCCTCTGCCGAACAACTTCGCCGACACAAGTTCTGCAACCAACTATACATCACCAGGGTTGCTTTAAATTTATGCAATGATTGCAGATGGGTTGTGCTGCAGTTCATACGAGGATCGGTCCAAGCCCGTTTTAGTACGCAAACGCTTGTGCTTGCGAATGCGTTGCAACAATTTTCGAAGATCCGAACTCATTATTTTGCTGTATTCGTACCTCTTGTACCCCCTCCCGGAGACCCTGGCTGCAGTAAACACAGTACGGTTTGCGCAAGAAGGATTTCTGGGAAGCGTAGGCGGATTGCAGCACTTCATACACAACAAATGTGACAAAACTAATTATTGGTGCAAGTGTGGGCTCCTCAAAGAGGAACCACGGCTTTTTCCCCCGGAAAAACCAAACGTATCAATCAAATAAATCAAAATTATTTTTGAATTCTTACTAGTTTTCTTCTCTTTGCGTATTTGAAACAGACAATTCATATACAGTATATCACGGAAACTCTCATGCACCTGTGTGGTTATGCATCATTTTTTCCCAATTTTCCCTCTGTAAACCTCCAAATTGCCCATTTTTTGTATTAACTTGATTGACCGTCACTGCTTGTTTATGCTGTAAATAAGTTGAGCAGCTTCTTATGAGAGTTATGGTTTCGCAGTTATTAAGAACAATGTACATACAGTATTTTATAGTAGTAAGTTTCAGTTATTTCAAAGATCAGCTTAAATAACACTCTGAATGTGGTTTGTTGCTATCTATGAGAACAGTGAGTTCTTTTCGGTGACACAAGTTTTTGGTTTCGCTGCAGATCAATATTCGCATGAAGACAATGTATTTGTTTATTTACTCATTTTTAAACCAACTTTTCTATTAGAAAGGGTCAAGGGGATAGCAGCAGCCCAGAGGTACCGAGGTACCTGACAGTTTTCATCAAGCTCTGATACTGTAGTTCTGCAGGCTCCATACTAAGGCCCGTTTAAGCCAGGTCAGATTTGTAATTGTCCCAAGTGGCTCTTAGCCGACCTCTGGGGCGTTTCGACGCTGGAGCAGCAAGCAGAACTTGCCTCGCCAACTTTACTGGCGCATCCTGGTCACGTGATTGAACTACTGCACCTGTTATCTTTTTATTTGGAAAAGTGGCTCGACACAGGGTTTTACGTATTTCACCGGTGCGCGCCTTACAACGTAAAGGTAATGCAATTGTCTGTAAAAGAACTTGATTCCCAAAATTTGTTTCATGACTTATTTCAGAAAGTTGAGTGATATTTGCTGGACACTGATGGTGCTACATTTTGCTAAAGGTGCCTTACGCGTTGTCGGAAGTTTCATGGAAAACAACCCAGCTCCTAAATCATCTGAGCTCCAGTTCAGCGATACGTTATTTGTTAAAAATTATAGCTTAATGAACTAGGTTTGTCGAACAGCGTTTTCAGATTGAAAGTTGGTCGCAGGCTAAGTTTCTGAAAAGGTGAAAATTTCCATGAATGTTTTAACCGCGATTGATGGCACGCAACTGTGCTCCTGCCTCCTGGATCCCATAAGAAAATAAGTAACATGGAAGATTGACTTTAACAGTCCACATGTGTTCACTTCACAGCCTACATTAGTTATTACTTTGGTACAGTATTGTCGTATTTTCTTGTGCGGTGAATCTTGTTTATGCTTCAAAACGAAGTAAGCGCTGCCCGAAAATTGTCCGCGTAGCTCGAGCATAAAAAGGCGGGTCAACTTATTTCCACAAGAGGTTCAGAAAGTAAGCTTTGCTCGTTTATTTGCTGCGAGAATGCTAAAGTTTTGGCCGTTTTTACGGATTGTGAATAATTCTGCTAAATTAGAGTGGGTTAGGTCTGTGTTTCAACCAGTGATGTAGGAGCTGGGGGTGCAGGGATGCACGCGCACCCACAAAAGTTTTCATTTGTCAAAACAAAAAAAGTTTCAGCCTTTTCTAACACTATTTTAAATTATCCTTATTTGCTATTGAGTGTATAAATATATTATGTGGGAAAAAAGTTTATTATGTCATAGAAAACAATTTAAATATATTATATAAAATCAACAAACTGTTTCTCATAACTTTGTGTTTTAGTTTGTGAGAGTTTATAAGTAACTGACTCACGCGAAAGTTTAAGCGAACAAACACATTTCATTTATGTGCTTAATCAATTATACCTGAGAGAATCTAATATGCTGCAGGGCACTTACAGTACTTCATATTAGTAGAGGCCGTGCCAGGCAAGAACAGAAAAGCTTTTGTTTTTAATTTTAACTGGTAGGCAAAGCTTACTTTCTGAACCTCTTGTGGAAATAAGTTGACCCGTGTTTGGATGAACACAATTTGCCATACAGCTTGTTGCATATCTGTGGAGATGAACAGACCATGTTGTGAGGCTTACGGCATAGTCATAATATAAATAATGTGTTACACGCCACATACGTCACATAGATGTCTTCGAGAAGGAAGCAGCGTTAGGCGTGCCTCAGCTGGGTGTGAGGTTCCTTACTGACACCAACAGCTCGAATACGAATGGGGCGCCAAGAACTGTGAGGGAGATGCTCAAGAATACTGATCCAGCTAGCTTCTGACAATGTTCTTGCACAACTTAGCGTACTTTTTTAAGTTGAGTTATTAAGAACCAAATTTCAAGTACCAATTTTGTTACTTTCAACTGTATGGCAACTTGGTAGAGGAAAGTATAGTGTACTAACAGCTATAGAAAATTTGCAGGGAGAAAGCAAATTTAGGGAAATTTGGGCAAAATATCCTTTGGAACCACAAAAACCGCATGCTGCTACACCCATGGTTTAAGCCATTCGCATATACAAAACTCATTGCCGCGTTCGCACGAGATTGCTTGGTATTAACTTTATTGCTATGACAACATCTTCGTCCATTTCTCTGTGACGTTGGCCCGAGAATAAGAACGTTTTATTGCCATGGCTTTATTAATGATTCATTGCGGTTTTAAGCAAAACCTTAAGGATGTGGAAAGATTCCACTGGGGGCTTGAGTACAAAAAACATTGTCCTGATAAAGCTCCCAAGCTACGTTAATTTCTCCGACGAAATCATATCCACCGTGATATGACTGGCAAACCTTAACTAAATTGCTAAATAGGCGAATGGCTTCATCAGTGCCATGTTGTTTGGAGAAAAGCATATTTCAAACTTTATAGAAATGAAAGCAGTTTTTTCTAAGACAAAGAAATTGTGCAGAGAGACATTGTTTGTTTGGTAAGATATTCCCTTAAATCTTGTACAGATTCTTTAACTTAATTTGTCCTGTATTTCTGCATCGCATGTTTGTGGTATAGTGAATGGTGAAGCTTAGATTGAACCTGGCAAGACGAGAAGCGCCTTCTGCTCAAACTTTCTTATGAACTTCTTCAGTAAAAAAGCTTGTGACGGTTGAAAACAGATTAAATGTTTGCGCAGAACAATTTTGTTATTGATCATATCTCACTGAAATACTCTTGCTTATCATTATACGAGAAAGTCTCAAATGTTTGTTATTCCTTATAGGCTGCAGTTAATGGCAAATGTAGTTAGAGCAAGTTTATTCAGCTGTAAATAAGATTTTTAGAGCTATTCACCTTTCGATCATGTTTTTTCAACCTTTTGATATTCTGTGTATTGTTTGGTCAGCGATTTTGCTTGACTGTTTGAGCCTAATAAGTTCTTGCTTCTGATCACACGTTTAAGTTTGTTGTATTGGTCAGTTTTTGGCTTTAAACCTATCTCGAAACAATTGTAAAATTTGAAGAAATGTTTTTGATTTCCACTTCAAGAGGTCTTTTGTTTGACACTGAAACCAGCAGCTTTTAAGAATCACACTGAATGTTTCTTCATTAAGTATTTCTTTTCTAATGCTGAGTTCTATTTTTTCAAGGTTGCGTCTTGCTGTTCCAACGATAATAAGACTCTTGAAAATTTTCTCTAACTCAACATTTTTCTGAAATGTGAATGCTAGTGTGCTTCCAGTTGCATTGTAACTTCAACGTACAGTCTCCTTGAAACGTTATTACTGCAACAATTTACGTTTGTGGCAGGTTCTATTCTGTAAACCATTGTTCAACTACAAGATAATTTGTTCTGATGTCTCACTTGGCGTTTTTAACTTGCTAAAAAATATATAAGAAAATTCAGGAAATTGACCAACTGTTTGCTTGACATGTAAATATTTGCTTTTGTGGAAATTTGTCTTCTTGATAAATGTATATTCAACAAGAAAGTGACATCCATTCGCCAAAAATACAGGATTCTTTAGCTTTTTGACTTTTCACTTCATTGAAAGTACAGGCCAAGATCCCAACAATTATGTCACTGCTATAACTCTGCTTCCTTCTAAATCTTGACCTGTAGCTCATATTTGAGACCTCGCTTCTTTCTGAAAGAAAAACCTTAGCTGGAGAAAACAAAACATTACCCGAATTTTTTACTATAATTGCCACATAAAACACCATGCCTATGCATCCTTCAATTACAGTTGACACCAACCTTTCAACTCATTAAAATTTTAAATTATCAGGTTGTCCTCAGTTGGCGTTTTTAAACCCCACTAGCCGCCATCACAGAACTGACGTTTTACGAACTAAAAGATAAAGTCCTTCAAGAGAACCACTAGCTTTTTTCTTTTCTTGTTTAATCTCCATCTGTTCAAGCACCCCATGCATAATTTAAATATATTCCTCCCCAGTGCATCTCGAGGAGCTCATATAGGTCGTTCATTTAAGTTGTTTCGTCACTGCTTTCGTGCGGATTACGGCCATGCACGCACACGCCGAAGAACCCACTTTTATCATGTTGCTGCTGGTTGCTTCGAACCTGTTGAGTTTATGTGGAAAAAGAATTATCGTAAAAGAAAGCATGTTACTAAACGTCAACTTTAACTGACCTGTCGCTAGGAGACACGTGAAAGCATTTTTACAACACTTTTCTCACAGTTTCCTTGGTAACGGATGCTGGCCGTTGGCTGCTCATCGACAAGAGCAGTGTGATTTTTGTCCCTTGATATGTACCATAAACGCCTGAAGAATCATAAGTATTTTTCTTGTCTGCTAGTATTGGAGTTAACTTCTAAAGGCCTTCATATATGAAAGCGTTATTAACTGCTTTAAAGCAATATTAACTGTTGTGTTCATCTGCTCTACACTGTGCACTTCGTCGGCGCTGCTAATTGTAAAAATGTGACGACAGCACTTTTAACTCAAGAGCCCACTTAACGCTGAGAACCTTTGTTCGAAACTAGCTTTTTGTCGACGCTCTTGAAACAAAAACACGCTGTAGCGAAAACGTCCAACAAGTTCTTCAATTAACTCAGCCCTTAGGTTTTAATTCGACCAACTTTTAAGTAAACATTTTTCGAAAAGTCATGAGTCAAAATCTGAAACCAAAATTAGAAATTATTTTATTCACCCTTGTTACACAGTTTGTAGCGTTGTGCAACCACGGTCTCACTTATTAACACGCGATTTTTAGTACAGCTATTCTCGATCCTGTCCGCAACATAGCACTCCTGCTGGTGGATAGTGCAATTCGCGAGCGGATTTGGATAGCACGAAATTCCGACCAGTTTGGACAAAAATTTCTAACGGAGGCGATGGCTTCAACGTTGAACTTGCAATAAACTGCATAAAACGTAATTTTCCTTTGCTTCTCTGACGCGCTTGATTGCTCCAACAGTTTTTTCATCAGGACTCATGGAATAGTAGGCTAGTGGACCAAACATTTGGAATGCTGTAATTCGGAAGTTGTTAGGCTTACATTAATATTACGATACTTTCAAAATAGGATCGCAGTATTTGTGAGAACTTTTTTGGATCAGGATCGTCAAAATCTGTGGAGTGGAGCAGGATTACTAAATATTTCGACTCGTGCATCTCTCCTGTTCAGTCGCTTAAAAATGTTTATAAATTACGTGAACTGCGGTTCTCCCCGAAACATTGGAACTTGTTTTCACTGTCGCCCAGCAGTGCGGACCTTTAAACGATTGGTACTTCATGAGAGTCCCTCTAACGATTCGCCAGCATGCCCGTAACCAGCTTGGGACACCATCGGGGCGAGGAGTTTTCTGACGGGCTCAAATTTTTAAAACTGTGTGCCATAGTTAATACGTCCAACACATTTCTCCAGGGGGGCGATAAATTTTGTAGGGAGGGGGGCTGTTCGTCAGTCGTTCTGAATCGTGTTACTTTTAAATTTGACTACACTAGCTGGTTATGAAAACAGCCATTTAAATTCGGCCCAATAAGATTTCCGTAGCATTCGTTTGATGGTACTGTTCGTCATTCCCCTTTGCTAGTCGTTGCACTCTATGCCAGAAGATCTTTGACGCCCAGGTCTTCTCACCAGCTTACGCACGGACCAAGCTGGCTGAGAAACTGACAACCGTTAACACAACGTCGCAGAAAAGTCAGAATTAACAAAATTTTTGCCAGAACTATGCTGGCTGCTCTGTTTGGGTGCATAATGACATTCGTCAAAAATATCCTCAAATATCTGAGTGCTGATCTGTAAATGTCGAGCTCAAAGTGCGCAAAATACAGCTTGGATACCATATTTGTGCCTCGTTTGGCTCCATGAGCAAAATTATCACATTCCAACTCATCGCTGCTTTCGCCTTCCAGCTTTTTCTAACACCTGTGACGACGCCACAGCATTTACAACAGACAGTTAAGAATCTTGTTGACAGCGCGTGAAAATTGACACAAGTCAGCACAACCATGTCGCTACCAGCTCTTCGGCTTAAACACAAGCAAGAGGAAATATAAGCACAAGAAATAAAGCAGCGCATTTATGAACAAGCGGGAAAAGCCAACTACAGTCTCGTATGAATAACGCAATAAATGAAAAGGCGTTGCTTTGGATAGAAACCGACGCTAAGTGGGGAGTGTACCTGCGTGGTAAGGAGATCCGCAATTGCTACAGGGCTGGATATAAAGCCGTCGGAGAAGTACTGCGGTACTGTTGCTTCGAGCTCCATCTCGTTGACCTCAAGATCGAAGAAAGTTTTTGTCTATGGCGGTCAAGGTCAGCACAGCAGAACAATCCGTGAATGCCATACTGCAACTCCACGGCTCTGGCAACATCGCGCTGCACCAGACAGCCGTTTGAACGGAGTGGTCGTCGACCGTCAACAAACCTGCGGATCGGTTTCTCGAGGAGGGATGTGCATTAAGGGAATTTAAACACAAGTGGAACGGCAGGAACTGCGATTCGTGCGATTTAACACAGTAGATATGTCAGTAAAGCGCTTTTCAACAACATTTACAGGAAACGCAAGCGCCGCACATCGAAAGCCGATGGAAAAAGAAAGCGACACACGCGACGCTGGTGCTTTGCTTTAGGTAAAAATCTACGAAGACACACACGATTTGTACGAAAATCATCAAAAAATCATGCGATTGCACGTTGCGTCGAAAAAATTGCTCGCAGAGTGGGGATGCATTTCAAACGTTGCTTGCGGACTTGGGCGAAGTGCGACGAAAATCAGTTGCCGATTACAATGCAGTCGAGTGTGTTGCGGACCTCGTCCAATGGCAGCGAGCATGGTCAGCTCGCCGGCCGGCGGCAAGCACCATGTTTGTGCTACAGTGCGTGACATATTTTCCGAGAGAGCGAAACGGCAGGGCCGGAGATATTGTAGTTGATTTGCAAGGACATCGGAAGCAACCGCCACGACAGCAACTTACAGGTGTCTGAAAAAAATGGCGCTGCAAGGTTTCTTCGTTGTTGTGATTACGCTTCTCGTGTTTTAAACCGTGCAAACTATAAACAAGACAGCTACAAGTAGGCGCCGACGACAGGTAATGTTTAAGGTGAATCGTGGCATTAACCATATTCACGATTTGCAAATCTGGCGAAATCGCTTCGGTAGCGCAATTAGCAATTAAGATATTTCGTTGCACGAAGAAGGCTTACAAGAACAAACCGAACGACAACAACAACATCTGTACAGAATACTAATCTAGCTGGCCTTTACAGACATTTCACGAGTAGTTCGGCTTGATCAATATCGGAAGTTTTAACTTTCCGCACGTGACGTATGAAATAAGTTGCACCACTTTCAAGGAAAAGATACAACCGGGCTTCAGTGCATTCATCAAAAACCGACGCCTTACGTTGCGAACACGCCAGCATGTCCGGACGCGACGGGTGTCGGTGGCAAAATTGCGAATGAGCCGTGTCATGTCATGGGGGTAAAAATCATCTTTCACGTTTCTGTACGATGCAAAGCTGGCCGAGATAATAGCAATAAACCACTGGCACACCGCAAAGCAAGACGCAACAACGGCAAGCGAAAGCGACAACACGCACCTTCAACAGACGTCTACCGCTTTAAAATACATGTGCAACGCGTGCAGTGCAAGCATAATTTCAAACATCCGTGCGCATTGAACGCACATCCGCGCAAAAACAAGACCGCCGTGTCTCAACGACCAAACCCTGACGTTTCTTTCGATTCAGGGCCAAGTGAATCCGATGCAGCAGGCCCAGAAGTCAGGCCATATTATCCTGGATCATCAGGGATGAATTGACCGATACGCCATTGGCCGGGGGTCAACAAATACCTGGACGATTACTGAAACTAATTTGTTATGCAAGAATGTTAAAAACATGAACCACACCACGTTTCTATCAATTTTCGTACGGGTTAGTTTGGCCTAGGGCCCAGAAAGAGAAAATCCAGCCATGAATACAATCTGCTTGAAGATAGCGCGGCAATGCTTGGGCGTTACAGGCGCGAATTTACAAAATCGATATGCGCGGTGAGTATTTCAGCGGTTATATGCGGGTCTAATGTCAATTTTGGTCCCAAATGACGCATTTCGAGTTTATTTTCGGAGAAATGTCATATTTTCTTTATGCACACGTATTTAAAAACACCTTAAACAACACAATGATTTATAAACAGGCATTCAACCTGGAGTCAAAACGCCATTACTCTCTGATGACGTTATATCCTCGCTGGACAACTCATTTTCAAGGATTGTCACTAAAATTATGCAATGGCGTATTTTCGGTGAGGTTTCCTTTTGAGGGAAATACGGGTAAGTAGTGCACCTTAAGATTTTTGAAGGGGCATTGCAAGTAGATATAACGGCTCGCCCATATGGTTTGAACCCAATCACCAAACACAAATAACATGCTACAGATTCATTTTAAACAAGGAACGGCTGTGCAATCTAGGAGTTTAATTCTATTTCATGACAAAAAATAAATAAATTAAAACGGCAACGGATCCGACATTAAGAAAAGAAAATTTTCAAATAACAAGTTCACAAGAAGTTGAGCTGCGTAGATGCATCGTCAACAGCTCCGACTTCAATGTTAACAAACAACTTTTACGCGAAAGACCTGAAGTAGAGATCGGATGCAAAGGGTCAGAGCGGGTCGTCCACGACATTCCCACTCGCAGATGCGGATCTCAGATTGCGAAAGGAGGTAAATCGTGTCCATCCAAACCAGAACTTAACAGAATGAATGCGGGGTACGCGCAGTCAGCAATAAAATGCACCATTTGACGAAAGAAAGCGTGCAAACGCCACGGACCGAAAAGATCGACCCGCACAACAGAAGGTGGAACAACTGGTCGAAACCAGTCACGACCAGTATGAGTTGACTCCGGTGCTGGTTGTGTGCAGAGTTCGCAACACTTTTCCCGATCCTAGCACCACCTGACGAAACGGGATTGTTGCTACTGGCAACTATGGCAAAGATCCGGCCGTGATCAAGACGTACGAAACAATAAGTGGTAGTTACGCTATGGTGACAACCGTTAAGTGCTATTTTCAGAAAATGTCGGCTGAGCAAATAGCCAGCGAAGCACAGTGCGTCACATTTTCGCTGTCACGAGAACTTGTAGAAAACAGAAAAGCGCCATTTAATTCGAGATATCATGAAACTGTAATGTTTGGTCGCAATCAAATGCGGCTGTTTGGTCAGGAGCACCACAGATAATTACAAGCACAGCGTAGAGAGTTACTAAAAGGTCGAAACGCAGTCGTCCGAGCGGTTCGACAACTACAGGGAAATACCGTCTCTCACAGGGTCAGCATATTTGTCAATGCAAGCAGCTGTCGCGTGGGTGACCGCGTTTGAGTCAGAGCTTCAAAGCAGCGTTCTTGTAATTCTAAACGTAAAATATTTAACCGCTCTAACGCATTCCCAAACAAAATATCTCTTCGGCAATTTGGCATCTTCGTTTTGTTGAGTCGCACCCGATGAAATGACAAAGCAAAAACCACAACACACGTCAGGTACTTAAGCTCATCTCGCTCATGGGCGGGTCAGGTAAGAAATGCACCGACACGTCATCCAGGACGAGCTGTGGTGTGAAAGCCCGGATTGCACTCTCATACGACCTTCCAGCATATGATTGTAGGGACGTTTTCTCGGTTCGGAAGCGGATTCGACGCCGATTGAGAACCGAAATGCCGGTACCCCTCCCCGCACGCGATCACCACCGGGCAGTGACGACTCTTCTTGTCTTTCCACTGCACGAAAGTCGCCTGGAGAAAAATCGTGAGCAACGTCGGGATGCGTCAAGCACTTCAAACATGTCGGTTGCGGAACGACAATAGTCGACAAAGTTCCCATCAACGCAACAGATCACGTCATTTGCGAGAGGCTATGTCGTCTTACGTGAAGAGTGGATAAAAGCAAAAGGGATCACAAAATCAATCAGCAACCAATTCCTAGCTGTTTGCTTCTTTTCCTGCAATATTGTGTTGTGCGACGCATTCTTTCCAGAAAAAAGCAACTACGAGATATAAAAAATAAGCTTCGAATAGACGTGGAACGCATCGTTACCTTTCTCGGGCTTTCGATCGACTTCAAGGTCTCGTGCTCGTAGACAGTCTTGTCCTCAGGGAGCAACTCGCAGGGAGACAATGGGATGGCGGACAAGGGAAGCTCGTTCGGCCGGGGAGGAATCCGCGGACTGCGGCTGCTGTTGTAGTGGGAGTTGTGTGAACGCGGGCTGGCTATTTCGCTGAATCCTGCTCGCGATCCAGAACGTTGTTTCGGTTGCCTAGAAACAGAAACGTCGACATCGATCTAAAAAAGTTATGCAGTCCCAAAAAAACTCGCTACACAAGCAAAGGTTTATGCTGCAAGATGGAACAGCAGCAAAATGCTTTGGTGAATATAATGTTGAATTGTTGCGGTTAGTCGAAAAAATGTAGCCGCCCGAGTGTTTCAATTTAAACCGAACTACAAAAAATACACGTGCTTGAAATACAACGGCACAGCGAACCGAGGTATCTCAGGCTGGGCAGGCACTATAGGCTCATTCTATTATAATTCAACAAATATTTTGCAATTTTTCAACCCATGGTCTTGGATTTTTATAATTTTTAGATATGTTTTTCTACACAAAATTCTAAGCTCAATGCAAAAAAAATTTTTGAAATCGG
>Ga0210059_1008556_pt1 | contig 16114 bp, 10 predicted proteins | sample Ectturendosymbi2_FD_188042 | JGI IMG/M metagenome (GOLD analysis project Ga0210059, IMG submission 188042) | Ecteinascidia turbinata endosymbiont from Florida, USA - Sample 2 (SPAdes) (version 2) | ecosystem: Host-associated > Tunicates > Ascidians > Unclassified | place: Key West, Florida...
ACAGCTTTCAGCGTTTATAATGAATAAGCATCTTCTCAGTAATGTTTTATTTCTACACATGAAGGGATATCTAAAACTGGCAGATAGCCTACATTTCAAAAAGTATATTTTAGTCACTGTAGTAGGCAATCTTCTACTTTTATCACTACTAATGACATGTAAAATGCAGAAGCAAACGGTTTTTGGCAGGGGTGATTTCTGAACATTTGGTTAAGATTCTTACCTTCAAAATAAGAAATCCTAACAACACTGCCAACCCAAAGCCTAAACTGCTATCAATTGTAAAACTACCCAACCTCGCCAACGTGCCTTGTCGACTGGTAATTATGTTGGTATTACACTTCTAAAACTGAACTCAACACACTAATATGAACAACGGTGCAGTCGTATCTTATCTGGAGACAGGCACTGAATGCTAGCCGTGCTAGGTGCTAGCCTAGTACCGCGCGAACAAGACCACGTACACTTCATAACGAGACGTCTTCCTGTCGATGTGGCCAACGCATTGGCTCGTTCAGGGCGATGACTCAGCAAATCACGTTCAGAAACAGACCACGTGTTATCCATATATGGTAACAAGACAATGCACAACTGACCATGTAAACGTAGTAATTGTAGTGGTACTAGTAAGAGAGCCTGGTGAATATTATTTTAGGCACTTTTCTACTGTAGGTTGAAAAGGAAGTTCCATTGCTGATGGTATCTAAAGTGTAATCAAGAGTACCAACTTAGTAGAAAACGTGGCAGTCATAGGTACAGACGGTGCTGTGATGATGACTGGCATTAGGCTGTATAATGAAATTGGAAGAGGCCTTTCAGAGGCCACTACAGTGGGTGGTTTGCCTCTTACATTCAAATGAGCTTCCTCTGCGTCATGTTTTCTTTGAATTGGATGGAAGTACGAGAAGTGCAGATGCTTTTGCTAGACCAATCAGCAGGAAATTGGATTCTAATGTCTCACAATGACCAGTTGTTGCTTTCAAGTCCATTCCCAACCCACATGTCCCAATGTTACCCAATGGTGTTCTTGAAGACCTTAGCACAGACCAATATTTGGGATATAAGATTTGTTGGTTTGTGATTTGTGGTGAGGTTGATGATTTGCAGCTCCACGATATTGGACTGACTCTAGACTCAAGGTGGCTGACTCTAGCACACAGAATTCTTCATCTATACACAGCAACTGCAAATCCATCAAAAATCTTAATTACCCTGGCTCAATTCTGTTTAAAAGTGTACTTTCCAACCTGGCTTGAAATTAAGCACTACTCCAAACTAACGCGTGGATCAAAAAACCGTAACCTTTCTCAAAGAATTGTCAGATTTCTAAATCAAAGTTGTAGAGATTGCTTTGAAAGTTGTTAAACAATGGATATTTACACAACCAGAGAACATTTTGCCTGGTAATGATGATGAGGATCTTCAGTGAATGGCCATCAGCAAGTTCTGTAGCCTATGATCAAAAGGACCAAGCTATCCAATTGAAATGATAATTTTGAAGGAGGATTTATTAAGCCAAGTTCAGTTTTTACAGAATGCATAGCTATTCACAAAATTTTGATACCAAAAATCAATTTTACAGCCAAGTCATTCCACACAACGGTCAATTTTAATCTTCCAGATATACATGAGCCCCCAGCAACAAAACAGTTCAGTTATGGAGATATCGATGAGCTTCAACTTAGACAAGTGGTTCTTAACCTCTTACATACCTTACCCTTTTATTGAACAAGATTACCAGATTTACCCCTAATACACTCAGTGGCGCTCATTTAGTGAAAATATGGAATTAACAAACTCTTACAGTTAAGAATGATTTATGAAAATTTACATTGCTGCAATTTATGGTTCAGTAAATTTACACCCTTGGAAGATGAAATTTACCCCGGGTTAATAACCACTGACTTAGACCATTAAAGCTTCACCATCCTTGCCACAACCAAGCTGTAGAGCAACATGAAGTTGGTCACTGAGGCATCTGCTTTAAGTACAGGTCATGAGAGGCATGATGGAATGATCAGGCAAAGAATTCAGTCTAGGAAACTAATGAAGTCTGTTGAAACAATGAAACAATTCAATGTTTAAAAACTTCCAAGACTTTTTGATATAGTTGAGTATGCATTTTAATTGAAAGCAAATGTTCTGATTTATTAATCATACCTCTGCCAAGCATGGTTCATTTTTAATAGCATCGGTTTTAAATGTTTGTGTGTCAACATGAAAAATAAAAAACCGGAAAGGGATCTCAACGAAATTGTTAGGTATTGATGTAAGTAAACTCAGCCAAGTATTGATGTAACATCCAAATAACTTTTTGTCGAGTTTTACAAATAAAATGAACAGCTGCACATTATTTGCAAATAGAGTATGTTTTGGTGCAATTTGCTACTACTGTTGAAAGAACTTTCCAGAAGTTTTCTCACTTTGAATGTGTATCTAGTTTGTGTATTGTGATGCATTGATAACAACATACTTTGGAGATCGTTCACAGTGGCTTATTGTTTAAACAGAAAGGCTTGCCAATTGCAATGTGTTCTTTCGTAAATTTCACTCATTGTAACTCTTAAAATATCATTTTATGAAAATATCTTCATTTCTAGACAAAATGGGGCAAAAAGTTCTGCTAGGACAGATAGAAACTTTATGATTCTGCTTCTTTTGACATCAATTTAAGGTCTCTAGTGTAATCCATTACAAAGTTGTAGCAATTCCATTAAATTTGACCTCTGTGTGACCTTTAGCCTTGTATTAGTCAACCACAACTGTGAAAACAGTGAACAAAAAGTGTCTCATTAACAGTTTTCTCAAACAAAAATGCTGTGTCATTCAAGAGCAATGTAATGACACAAGTAGCCTATTGCAAGGATAGAACAAATGCCAAAAACCACAAAGGGATCTCATCAAAAAAAGGTATTTTAAAGAAACCTAATTAGTGCCTATTAATCGGTGGAGATTTTAAGCAAAATTACTATGTGAAAATAAAAAGACAGAAATTTGGAGTTGATCTGTATACAAATCTTTATAATGGTAATGGGCATCATACATGCAGCTCCACCCCTCCAAAACCTCCTCTGATTCAGTAGCAAAAAAGTTTGGCCTAGAATTTGCATATCCTACTTCACAAAATGATTTCAATCCTTTTTATTTTTTACTGTTGGTGGATGGTGGCTGTATCCTTTCAATCTCCCTTTGTCGGTCCGTGCATGCATACCGCATGTGCACTGCACATTGTGCAATGTAATTTATATTGTTGTCTTTGGCTTCTGTCAGTGATGCCACTTAGATCAGTCTTTTCACAATCAAATTTTTCATGTTTAACATCAGATCTTAACACTTTGAGAGCCGGTCTACAATATATTTCTACTTCAATTTCGGTCTAAAAAACAGCAGTTTTCGGTTGCCTTACCAACGCCCTAGCTCCTCCGCCGATTACGCTAGAGAGCTGTTCATGAGCTCAAACGGATCAGCTAGTCTAGTAGATTGCACTCAAAAAAATTTTTTGGTTGGGGGGTGTGGATTTTTTGTTACTAACGTCATAAGTGAAGTAGTTTTAGGGTCATTTTGGCTCATGTTGCCTGGCCTAGGGCCTAACCACTAGGCCAAAGTGTTCGCTGAAGTTTTCATTGGAAACTAGGCTCGAGTCCGAGTCTTTTGAGCCTTTCATCGACTTTCTAACATTTCTGGGTCAAAAGTTCTGATCTAAAATAAACAAATTAATTAGTTAGCTAATTAGTCAAATATTTTTACTAACTTACATCACAACTTTTGAACCTGAAACCCCAGCAGGTCATCCAAAGTATCAAAAGACTCGGATTGTAGCCTAGCTTCCAGTAAAAACTTCAACGAAATACTACCACCTAACGGTTGGCGCCTAGGGCCAGGCTAAGTGGGCCAAGGTGGCCTAAAAGTCCTCCACTTATGACGTCACTCACAAAAAACCTGCAACCCCCAAGCAAAAAATTTTTTTTCAAGTACAGACTAGAAGACTTGCCGCATCTTTTGAGACTTACCAGACCGGAGAAATTCCCGCGCAAAGCCACGTGCGTTTAGGCATTTTTTTTTCTGAAAATCCCAGAATCCTAGCGGACGCCAAAGAGTTAATAGATGAAAATAATGTCAAAAGTTTCATTCTAAGAGTTCCACTTGCATAACAACCCAAAAGTATAATTGAGATTAAACAGAAATCAAAATGCACAAAGGTAAATTGGCAAAAAGGTACCAAGTTTTACCTGAATTAACACAAAAAAAATGGCTAGCAAAACTAGGTGTCATGTACTTGTAAAGCAAATGTTTCGTATTTGGATGAAAACAATGCTGCATTGTGGGTTTGGTTAAACTCAGGTGCATCAGGTGACTTACGAACCAATATATTCAGCACAAGCACAAAGCCGAAAAGTGTAAGAATCACATAAAAATATCTTTTAGATTTGTTGGTCACCATTGTCGGAACATTGTAAAAAGTGAGGATAAATGTGTATGTTATCTTTAATTCCTAATTAAGTTCCTACATTTTGAGCCATAGGGCAATATATAGGCAGGTAAATACTTGTCCAATATTGTTATTGAAATCCTGTTTACTATTGGTTGAAGACAGTCTTTTGCAAAACTAACCATCCTAAAACTAGTCTCCACAATCATACTGCTTTCTGTCTTCGGCAAAAGCTTCGCAGAGATTTGCCTGAAAATGTAACTTTCTAACGTTATATACAGTACCATTGTTAAATTTTACACTGTCTGTTTCTGAATACATGATGACCAACATTACTGCCAAGCTGGTTACATTTCTGCATGAAACAAATCATGGCTGCACTGTGGTCTCTCACATGTGCAACTGGAAAACTCTCACTGTTTCATGAAAATAACCTTTCTAACAGTATATCACACAGGGTAATATGTCATAAAGAAGCAGTTAACCATCTTTCGCAATCTCTAGAAACTTGAAAAATGCTAAAAATCATGTTATCGAAGCTAAAATTTTGTAAACTAACAGAATCAGTGATACCACACCAGATTCTGTTTCAACATCAACTTGGCTATGTGTAACATCTAATATGAAAAGCTCTTCACACAAAACATGACAAATGTCACATTGATTTTGAAACCTTTCCATATACAAAACCTAAAGAGAAAAAAGTGAGGACATGACATGTTGTATCCCACCGTCTGAAAAAGTGGGGGGACACGTCCCTCGTGTCACCCACTAAATTGTGCCCATGATTGGATCACACCACCAGGATGCTTAGCAACATGTGCACATTTGTATGTAAACAATAACAAAACGATTTTCTGTGCAATTTTGCATATGAAAAGTGATCTGTGTAGACATTGCTGCTGTGGAAGTTTCATAGCTTATTTGCTTATTTAGTCAAGTATAGGTTGGTTCCAAGATGGTTAAACAGTTGAAACAACTACAATAGAAGCAAAATTACTTTCGGACTGAGCTTAAGTTTCTACAGTAAAAGCTTAATATTTTCAAATATGTCATTGTTTACAGTGCATTAATTGAATTGGTATTTTATACCATTGCAACATTAGTTGTTGAAGTTTAAAAATAGAGCAACAAGCGTTCATATAGGTCTGGTGGAAAATACCTTCTGCTGACAGCAGTTCACCAAAAGTTCCAATGGATAGACGAATTGTTGGTTGGACATCAAATGATGAGTGGTTGAAAATTTACGAACTGTTGTTTTATGGTGATACTTTTAAGCGCTTCACTGCTCTGAATGTCATTAATGTTTGGAGATCAAGATTTGGCAGTCGTATTCCTGTAGCTATAGAAGCAACATCAAGATTAGTTGAAGCTTGGCTTGAAAAAGACAATGTATCACTGGATGGAAAACGACAGATTTTGTCAGCTGCTATCACACAGTTTGTTGGCTTAATGACTGAGCGTGGCTTAAAAGGAAACACAAAAAAGCCAATCCATGAAATTGGTGAAGATTTAGGAATTCCGGAATGGCTCATAAATCTGAGGCATGAAATGGCACATGGTCCTCTTCCTTCATTGCTTATGCTTGAGAAAGCTGTGCTTTTTGCTTTGGATTGGCTTAAGGATAATCACTGGGATAAACATTTGAAAAAAATGTCTGATCTGTGTAGCAACATGACTCCTGTTGATAGTGACATTAGCATATTGTCACTATTATATGACATTGTTTCTGTGTTAAGCAAAAAATCAGAAAAGGCTAAAACCAAAAAGGTATGTGTGCAAAAGTTGTCTGCACAAATTGAAGCTTTCCTAAAATCTGATGAAAATGCTGAAAGGTTCTGTGTTTTGTTAGTAGAACACAATTTTTTGGAGTATTACCCAGGATTTGCAGATCTGACATCTGATGTACATCTTAACAATTATTCCAAGTATTTTGAACATTGGCAATTCTTGTTTGAATTAATAGTACAGTATCGCCGACTCCCCATTTTTTTGCATCTTGTTGTAAGTCAACTTGGTGCAATGGTAAAAAAGCGTCACAATCAGACTAGTGTTCTTGAGGCATGGTGTTCAAAGATTTTGCAAGCGTTGGTAAAGGAGTATGGAAATGATTATGATGCTTCGAAAGATGGCTCTCAGGGTGTTTGGAATAGAATTATTAAATTTTTAGTTTTGAATTCTAAAACACGTGAAATTGCTTCAATATTTAACCAGCTATCTGTGGAATTACCTGGTGTATTTGCTAATAATCATAAGCTATTGAAACTATTTGAAATTGTATCTGAGACAAATGTTCAGTGTGATAAGTCATTCGATTGCAACTATCACAGTGTTGTTACAGTAAATGATCTATTGTCAAAAAAATCCATGAGTGATTTATGTGAAACTTCTGCACATGACCTGGGTTTCTGGAAAGTTGAACAAGACATGTCCTTAAGCGAATATCCCATTGGTTTGCTGCCTGGCCAAACAAAACAATTTTTACTGAAATGCTTAATTTCTCATACTAATTTTCAGAAGACTAGTGGTATTCCAAACACTGAAATTAATGTTATTGATTGTTCCTCTGTGCCACACTTGGCATTACAACAGCAAGTATCTACTGAACAATTGGAATGTAGTGGTAATGATGCTTTGTATGACAAAGCCAACAGTGAATCAGTAAATGAAAAATTGCTAAAAATACTTCAGAAGATTTGCCAATGAGTCAGGCATTTAAATCTTCTGTGATGGGTGTAATTGATGTTTTATTGCACATTGTTTCAGCTTTTTTAAAGTAGGTGTTTCATGCAACACTGAGTGTAACAGTTATTACCAAGCTGTGCTTACTGCATTCTGCCCAAGAATCAGTGGCATGCATAATGGCTGGAATTGTCAACAAAGTTTTGACCATAAGTCAATTTAGTCCTCAGTTGCTCAAATCAAAAGCTGCAGCAACTTCCTTTTTCATCACCAGGTAAGGTGTCCACAGTCTCCTACCACATTGTCTGATGATTTTTTGGTATGCAAAGGTTTAATTATCTGGTAATTTAGACTCTTGCTTTTTTAATTAAGATCACGTACCTATATTACTTTTTGCAAAATTTTGATGGTGATTTGGTTGTATTAATTTTTAAAGAAGTCTGTGAAATGCAATGATATATTGCAGTGGTTCCTTGCCTAGTTATACCAAATCCTGTAGGTTTTATTCATGCATTGATTGAAATCTTCATAACTGGAAAAAATGGTTTCATCAAATCATAGATTTACATTTTATTAGTGCACAAAATTAGCCACACATTAGACCTCTTTTGAACTCCTAAGGCTGACTACCAAGCTCAAGGGTTTTGATCGAACCCAAGTAAAAATTACTGTTATATTGAGTAATTGATTTATTAATCGCTTTTTGTGTAAGAATATTCTGCACCATCCCTGTGCTACATTAGACCAAATTACAGTTACATGTCTCTTAACTGATTGTAATTAAAATATAGGTATTCTAATCACATTGATACTTTTAATACTTGCATGTTCTTCACAACCATACAACATTAGTATTTAACTTAAACTCAGCATTTCTGTGTGGCAACAGTAAAAGAAGTTATTTAAAGTTGTATGGTGAAATATTTGAAGTGTCTTGAATGTCTAACCATGTGGGAAATCTTAATAACATTTTTACCTCCACAACCTTTTAATTCCAAACATGTTTACTAGAAGAGAGGTTTGAACTGATACATATTGATTTATACAGTACAATGTTGAAAGGTAAGGGGTATACTCTAGTACAGCTATGTCCAACCCAAATGGCTTACTGAGCCAAAAAGTATGTCAACATTATCTTGACCATGGCTGCACATTCAACGACATATTATTGAGGGCCACACATTGATTGATGTACTTTGATCTTGAACTAAATTAGCTTAAATTAATATACTGAAAGTGTTCGCATTCTAACTGCAATGGTAACAGACGTGATAAAGTGGTGCTGAGGACCACCTACATCAAAATTGTAAATTTCAAGATCATCAAAACAAAGACAGGTTGTCAGTATGTAGGATACTTTTACTACAGCAAAAACATTAACGAGTTGGACATAACTGTTCTAGTACATCATCTTAGCAGGCAAACTGCATTTAGTTTCCTGTTGGTGGCGGAAATGTTTGAATGTTTTATAGGAATAGACAATGCTACATAAAAGTGTTAGTGTACCGACTAAACATATCATGTGAAACGAAAACAAACATGCATATCAAATTTATGTCAGGGTGAAGTATATATTTTTCTACATGGACTGGACATTCATAAAGCATGTCCCCAGCAGCCCTCTACTTGGTACATTTTGCTAGTGTGTCCAGATTTTGGTTACAACTGGTATTTGTCATAATTCCAAGAGTTACAATGAGTTTTATGTCATTATGTTAGTACCACTTGGCCCAGGTATAAATACTCAAGTTTCAATTGTTTCTACCAATGGTTGTCATCTCAGCTAAGGTCACAAATAAACTAAATGTTGCTGTACTCAAAACGTCTTCTATGACATGAGTGGATTTCTTGTAAGTTTAATAGGTGCATATTTTCAGAAATGTTGAGCAATGGGTTCCAGACACGAAATACCTAGAGCAATTTCTCAAACCAAACATTTGGTACCCTACTTTGCCAGGAAATGACAAGCCTGATCTACATCATTTCTATGGCAAGTTCTGATGATTCGTTTGTTGTCATTTGCAAGTAGTATTCTTGAAAAACATTTCCATTATTGTTGGTAAATAGTTGTGGTTCTTTTCATTCTGGTGCAATAAAGAAACAATTTTCAGGGCGTTGGTTAGCCATAGTCCGTGTAAGTTAAACAGCTGCTTGCTGCAGGATACACATGCAAAGTAACAATCTTAAAAGTGGTTGCTCTACCCATGTTGTGAAGCTAAACTGTTTTCATGTGATTCACGTCAATTCACAGCACCCGATCCTAAAAAGCACAAGGAAAAACATGGAAAACTCGATACACTTCAAGTTAATTTTGGTCCGCAGCATCCAGCTGCCCATGGCGTGCTTCGTCTAATTTTGGAGATGTCTGGAGAAGTACCAATTTGTGTTTACTGTGTTGTGAAGTGTGGTTGTGGCCAAATGCCGTTTTTCCTGTCTAAGTATCTCATAAAATGTATTCCAATCACTTGCTTTCTGTCTTCTGCAAACTTGCTAAAATTAGATTTTTACTGTGGATAGGCTATGGTAAAGCATTTTGCATTCTGAAATAAACCCTCATATTTCAAAATATATTGATAAATCAACAGTAATACCGGTTGAGAAATCATTGGACTTATACTTTCCCTAAATGTCCTATACCTTTTCTATGTTTTGTGGATTGTTCTTTTGTTGCTGAGTTATAAGTCACTTGGTCACCAACACTGTGTTGCACAGGTCATTATCAGAGCAGATCCACATATCGGTTTGCTACACCGTGCAACGGAAAAGCTCATAGAATACAAGACCTATACTCAGGTACTCTGCCAAGTCACTGCCAGCACTTGCGATGAGTTAGTGATGTGTTTTCACGAAGTTGGTTGTCTTCCTGTTGCAGGCATTGCCGTACTTCGATCGCCTCGACTACGTTTCGATGATGGTCAACGAGCAGTGCTTCTCACTGGCCGTCGAACGTCTGCTAGGAATCACAGCCCCCCCTCGTGCTCAGTGGATAAGAGGTTTGCAGACCACTGCTAGTTCGACTTCAGATCTGTTGCGTGAGGTTAACTGCGTTGGCATTGTTTCAAGTTTCAGTCGAAAAGATAGATTTTGTTCTGGAAAGAAAACCTACTTGGTATGGAGATACGGGAAATGATTATAGTTGACGAGGTCGCTGTTATATCATCGATTTTTCCCAGTAGAACTTGACGGTTTTGCTATCACGCGAATTGGAAGGTGGTAGACAGGAATCCTTTTCCATTTTAAGTAAGCCACTCAGAACCTCCAAACCAAGTTTTTATTGCAGAAGTCTATTGTCTTCTACTTAGACTAGACGAGTCGAGTGCGTGGTCGGTTCATTTGTTGTTACTGAAACCACTCCTATCGCTTATGCTGATTTAGTGTGAGTTATTTAGTCAAGGTGCAAACGGGCGTGGATTGCGTGTTTACAGGGTTCTACAGAGTCTTAAAGTATGGAAAATGTTTGGTCATTTTCCAGCCTGTAAAAGTCTGGAAAAACTTTTTTTGGTCTGTTAGTATGGAGAAAGGAAATAATTTTCCAGACTTGATCTTTTGGCATGCATTCTGATATTTTTGGTGAGACTTATAAATTTGACTTTCATCGTCTGAACTATTATAATGCCTGAATTCGACCTGGGCATATCATTCGCAAAAATTAAGTCTGGGAAAGGTCTTGAAAAAGTCTGGTAATTTATTCAAAATTGCGTAGGAACCCTGTATTTATATACCAAGTAGTTACTGGATCTCGAGCTTAATTGACTTCAGAGAAGTCAAATCTTCATGAATTTACCATCTCTGTGGTGCGAAGTCGTTAGTGACATGTCGATTTATTCAATTTAAAAATTCAGCCAACACTACTGACTAGGAGCTTCTCATTTCGTAGTAAGAGTGATGCTCATTAAGAGAAGTAGCTAAGGCACTCTGAAGGCTAATCTATATTGGTTCAGTCTCGTACACCTCCGTGCATCTGTCAACTTTTTTGCTGCTGTCCGTAAAAAGCAGTGCTAGACTGCTTTGTGGGATTGTGACTGTAGAGGTGAGCTGTCAAACCTACCGTTGAGGAATCGTTAACGCCTGTTTAATTGATTGATTTGCGTGGTATACGTCGTTGGGCCCTCTTGCCCCATTTCAGTTCGGGAAGATACGATGGAGGCAGCAAGTGTTACTTTAAGGTCTTGATTCAACCTGACTAGACACAAACTGCCATGTAATTTTTTCACTTTTTCAGTGCTCTTTGGTGAACAAACACGAATTCTCAATCACATAATGGGAGTGACCACCCACGCCTTGGATGTTGGTGCAATGACACCCTTTTTCTGGTTGTTTGAGGAGAGAGAAAAGGTGAGTGCTCTTGTTGCTTTTTCGCTGTCATGCTGGTGCCCGCACCATGTCGATAAGGAGATTTCAAATAGCTAGCAACGATGTACGGGATGGTGCATTCATTTTTGTGACTCAAATCACGAATTAATACAAATGCAACAGAAAGAAAAAGGAATGACATCATCAAACAGCAGAAATTAATTGCATGCTGATGAAAATGTAAAAACATCAAAACTTTCAGGTTTAGTAAAATGATGTTAACTAACGTATTTAAATCACAAAGAGTTGGCGAAGATTATGGGTTATGGGTAGTGTTTCCACTTCGGGGCAAAATTTTAAAACCCGGGTTTCGGGTAGCTGAGGAAAGGAACCCGGGAAAACCCGTTTTTTTCAGGTTTTGAAATAGAATACGATTTTGAGCGATAAAAACTCAGTATCATTGTAAAATTATTACTGTTGGTCCCTGCGCAAATTAGCGAATTACTAATTAAATTAAGCACCGTTTTTCAATGATGTTTATAATACTGACGCATAACAATCACAGCGCACTTTTACCATTCAGTCTGTTTCTGAGTTTTGTGACATATAGTCCCGTGGCTGAAAAAGCCCTCTCTGGTTCCACTGATTTGGGCTTGATTGTAATTAACATGGAACAGTTTTTCACGGTTATTTTTGACCGCTTCTTTGTAGCCTCAAAAAGACTCATTTCCTTTATCACAATTTGTGATCGGATCTCTTCATGTGCCGGAATAGTTTTGTGGTCTTCACCCTCACGGATTCTGTGCTTTGATTTCAAATGGTTCATCAAACTTTCGGTGCTTGAACCACCTCCTTTTGTACAACGGAGCACAAATTGCACTTTGGTGTTGGTTGAGCCTTGTTGTATAAGTAATGGCTCTAAGCTTCTGATTTTCTTTGATTGCTAACGTCTTAACTGAATGTGTATGGTTAAAAGTCCACTTAAAGTCGCTTCTAAAGGAAAGCCAAATATTTTTTGGAAAGGTATTGCAAACTGAAAAGGAACGAATCGATTTTGCGAAGAATCACAGCTTGTATATGAACTAACAGATAACAGCATATAAATGAACTAACTAGTAACTATGGCATACCTTTGAAGAACTACCTCACGTGGCAGTTATTTTTTAATTAGGTTAGCGAAAAGACAAAAGTTCGCGTAGACACCTATTATGTGCAAAATGACGCCACGATCCGTCTAAATAGGTCAATTGAACGAAAATATAAGCGGATCAACAACGAACGTACGATGGTCACCGAGCAAAACCCGCACCTCGTGCCTCATGATAATAGTTGAAAGTTCAAACGTGCTAATTTGGCCGTTACCCGCGCCAATCTGCAACTTTAGTGTTATCAGAATCAATAATATATGCAACAGCAATTCCAGGTTTTTAAAAATACCCGGATTTGGTAGTTGAAAAAAACGTGTTTCGGATAGTTCGGGTAATAGAAAATAGACAAAAAGCCCGGGTTTCGGGTTCGGGAAAACCCGGGTTGGAAACACTAGTTATGGGTCAGCTGCTCTGCCAGCCCTGTTGCTAGCACGAATCAATCAACGCCGATAGTTCATGTCGCCAGTACGTGTAACTTCATGTTTCTTAAGAGATAGTTCGCTCGGGCGCTGTGTGTTAATGCGTTATTGATCCTTTTTTTTTTTTGTTAATTCATGGCGACATGTACTCAGAGCAGTGATCCTTTAGTATTAGAGATCGACCGATATGGCTGTTTTGCGGCCGATGCCGATATATAAGCCAATTATGGACCGATAACCGATATTTCCAAAATTTTTAAATCTTGTTTTCTGCTTCATTATCAAAAATATAACGTATTCTATACCTTATCTTATTTTGAAAAACTTCAAAAATCAGGATTTATGAGCTAAAATATTTCAAATTGCAACAATCTCAATATTTTGCTATGGTTTTTAATTTGATTAATGATGAAGGATGATGCTTTTGTTTCGGCTGCCACGGCCGACGCGTGCTCCATGGTTCATCTTGTCTGCTTGTTTATGAAAACGCACCTGCTAGCGTTACTGCAAGATAACTGTCTTGACTTGGTTCATTGTGCTTTCTTGCGCAAGTTGTCTGGATGCATGAGGAATATAACAGGGTTTGTCAACACCTACTGAGGCCAATAATATCGGCCACTTTGGCCAATACCAATATATCGGTAAAACCGCGGTCTCTCTCTATTTAGTATCATTGAAGCTTTCTTAAAGGTAACCCAATCGTGCACATGCTTTTCATAGGCACAAGTTCTTTTTTATCAGCGTGCATGGAGGTCACTGTCCGCGTGTTGCAACGTTATGTTGGCAATCGGACATTTGCTTATTTATTCGGTGCATTGCGTGCGTTATTGTAACAAAGCGTATTTTAACTTTATGTTTGCAGATGATGGAATTTTATGAACGTGTGAGTGGAGCTCGCATGCACGCTGCATATGTCCGACCTGGTGGGGTCAGCCAAGATCTTCCTTTGGGCTTAATGGACGACATTTACGACTGGGCCATCCGTTTTTCTGCTCGTCTGGATGAAATGGAAGAGGTAGTTTTGCGTGTCAGTTAAAACGTGTGGAAATCAAAATACACGAATGACAGAAAAGTGAACACGATTCTGCCACTCGTTTCTTTCGCGGGGTGTCTCCTCAATTGTAATGTTTTTCCTGTAGGCTTCACGACCTGTTGTGCGATCCTTGGCATACTGATTGGTTGTCTTGATTTTGAGACAACCACGTCGTTTTTTTGTTGAGTTACATTCTATCACCTGCTTCCAAGTGCTGCTTCGTTGCAGGTGCTGACGGAGAATAGGATTTGGAGACAAAGAACCGTCGACATCGGCGTCATAACCGCACAGCAAGCTCTGGAATGGGGCTGCAGGTAAGCTCTGCAAGATTGCTGATCGCTTCGTAGAAAACCTGCACCCGTAACCGCCCCCCTGACAATGTTCACGACAGCGGGGTGATCTTGCGAGGGTCCGGAATCAAATGGGATCTCAGGAAGACGCAGCCGTACGACGCTTACGACCAGGTCGAGTTCGACGTCCCGATCGGATCTCGCGGCGACACTTACGATAGGTGAGTGGCGGGCGCTTTGATTCTCGCTTCTCTTCCGCCGCCTGTTAGAAGTTCAGTTTCTCATGTCCGAGCGTCACTTTTTTTAGCTTGGGTTTCGCGAAAAAAACAAGTATGAAACGTTCCCCTCAGCTTTGTAAGAGTCTATTGCATTTTTCCGCTCGTACTTTTTCAAAGGTATTTGTGCCGCGTCGAAGAAATGCGTCAGTCGCTCCGTATCATCCACCAGTGCCTGAACAAGATACCTCCCGGTGAGATAAAGATCGACGACAATAAACTGACGCCCCCCTCACGCTCTCAGATGAAAGTGAGTCAATGTGAAAAGCTCTTCAAATTTAACTGGAAACGAGGATATTTTGAAAACCTATTTTACTGCTGTTTTGAAAATGATGAATAGTCTTTGCCGCTGATAGTAATTTCACGAAATACTTGTGTAAATTTTAACGATTAATCGGTAATTTCCCACGATTGCTTGGCATAAACCTCTGAGAGTAAACGAAAGAAGCAAACTAAGTTTTTCTGTGACGTTGCGCTCAGCTTGGGACGGTGCTGCATCTGTGATTGTCGGCAATTGCTGTTTTCGGTGGAAAGTAACGAGAGAACCTACCACCTCAGTTGAGCTCGCGATGTGCACAACGTAGTTCAATTTCGGTTCCCATCGCTTTGTTCTGTTGTTCTCATTCAAGCTGCTTTGTAGCAGACGATCTTCGTGTCCTCCGTAGTTTGTTGTTATTCAACGAATTGGAACTTGTTCGCACGGTTAAACGTCATCAACATCGTCACAGTTAGTTTTGGCGGAGGCCATCGATAAAGAACTGAATGTCGAAAGCAGCGCTTTGCTGTATTCAAGAGTATTGAGATCCTATGCTTGGATCCCATGCAGTGGATAAACAAGACACGTTTTTTGTAATCGCCCCTGGGCTTCTGTGGCTGAAGCGTTTGCTGCATCTTCTTTCTAAATTTGTAGGACTCTATGGAAGCGGTCATTCACCATTTCAAACTGTTCACTGAAGGATACCAAGTACCTGCCGGTGCCACGTATACTGCTGTGGAGGCTCCCAAGGTGAGAGCTTGGATTGCTGAGATTTGCATCGAGTGACTCTCCGTTTAAACGAAATCAAAAATGCGAACGAAAATCTTTCCTGTATGTGGAAGTTTATTGCAGGACATCAGAATACTGCCTATATAATGCTTGTTCGTTGTTCTGGTGCTTGTTTTAGGTAAAATTGTTAGGAAAACTGGATTGAATCAGAACGTTGAAGAGCAGATCTCTATTGAAGCTTGTGTAAATTTACGAATTTGCGGTTGCAACATTAAATGACTGTTGTGCATTTTTTGTTTTGTGATCTGCATCGCGCATGGCTCCCACTTATCATCGTCTTTCACTTAGGTCCTATGCTAAGATCTACTGTGCATTACCACATTTTCTTGAACGTACTGCTGCAATGTTGCTGCACGTTTTCGCGCGCTAGATAATTTTTTTTTTGGCAATCGAAACAGACTCATTTTTCCGCGATCCAAGTTGTTTTCTAATCGCCATATTTTCAAATCCTCGCATTTAACCTTTTTTGCTAATTTATTGCAACAGGGAGAGTTCGGCGT
>Ga0210059_1008557_pt1 | contig 16114 bp, 7 predicted proteins | sample Ectturendosymbi2_FD_188042 | JGI IMG/M metagenome (GOLD analysis project Ga0210059, IMG submission 188042) | Ecteinascidia turbinata endosymbiont from Florida, USA - Sample 2 (SPAdes) (version 2) | ecosystem: Host-associated > Tunicates > Ascidians > Unclassified | place: Key West, Florida...
TCATAATGACGCATGAACATACTGAAGCAAAAATAATTTCCCCTAAAAAACGAGAAACTCTCACGGAACTCCACTACAAGTTTTGCGGAACCCTAGGGTTCCGCGGAACCCCTGTTGAAGAGCACTGGTCTAAATTACACTATTTTAGACAAAATTACACCACTATCAAAACGTATCAGTGAACCACCTGAAATTCAAATAGGCTGTTACTCGGAGGCGCTCCAGGTCAACAGCGTCATTCGGGCTCATCATACGATTTATTCTGACTGAATAAAACCGTTCGACGATTGCGTCACTGAAATTTCCATTTGCTTTCATAATGGCTGACATTATCGTTGCTTGTGACGTTAGTTACGTAACAATAAATGAACAGATCTTATGATAACTTCTCCACAGTTGAGTAACGTACGTCACAGAGCAATGTTAACGCCAGTAAGTCCTCTGTGTACTAGGCTCATTCATATTAACCCGAGTTACTGGACAATTTATCGTTCGTTTGAAATAATTCTCGAAATGGGAACTGTCGATTGGTTGGACTTCATATCCAATGTTCTGTACAAATCCATTGCTTCAAAAAACATTCAGTCCAATTTGAACTACGTTTTAAAAAATACTTAATTGCATAGCGCAGCTCGGGTTCTACTGGATAAGCCCGAGTAAAGCGCAATCGAACGAAGTCGAGAGAACGCCCACTACGAGCGATATTGTTTTATTCTGGTCACCTGCAACTTGAACGCGAAAGGCCAGACATGGAACGAAAGTATATGAACAGTGACAAGGCCCGAAGAAGAGAGCCCAATTAACAACTTAGTAAAGTGGGACAGTGGGTGGTGACATAAATATATGTACAAAGCAAGCAAGCTCGCCTTCTCCGATGCAAATCGTAATCGACGACTTGAGCTAAGCCCGAGGAGCCCGTGTGCCGGAGTTGCCACTGGGCTGTTAAAAACACCAAGAACACAGCTTAAAAACAGGCAAAAATGACACAGCATTTATACCTGTCTTAAACACATTGAAAATCACAACTTTTCCACTTCTTGAATGCAGACGTAACATGACTGAATACTCATTCCACATTTGCATTAGATACCGGGATGCGAAGACAAGAAAAAGAATATGTAGCAACTAGCAAGCTTTCTGTAAGGATGCCAACTATGTTGCCAGTGCAAAAATAAAATATAGCTTCTGTATTTAGTGTGCCAATGCAAAAAATCAATTGAACTTGATATATCAAATATTTCATTTTGCGTATAAGATTCAGCAAAATTTCACTATTGGAAATGGTATTAAAACGCTTGAATTACACCAATTTTTTGATGGTGTGGCACAAACTTCTACACACAAACATGTGTGTCGAAAGTGGAGCAGAAATTTGAAATTTTCTGCAAAAAAGCTCTTTTCTTAGTTTCAAGTGGTAAAAAACAAATTTCACCACTTTTGGCCCCCCTAGAAAAACTTTTGGAAAAATCGATTAGTGGCCTCCCCTGGAAAGAAATCCTTCCGACGTCCATGCACACAAGCATGTAAAATTACACCAGTTTTGTAAAAAATTGTGTTGTATTGCATCATCTGGGAGCACTGTTTAACAGCACCAATGCGGTAAGTAAGCCATAGCAGGGTGGCAGACTGGACACGGTGTAGTCTGCCAAATAATTACAATATCCTGCCAAATTCACTGCCAAATTACAAATATATTGACAAAATGCTGCCAAAATTCTGGAACATTTGTTTTATTTTAAACGATTTATTTTAACAGTAGACCCAATACTAATTGTATTACTTAAACTTCTTCAGGCAAAATTCGAAATTCAAAAGTGAGGGGCCTAGGCCCATGCGCCCCCCCGGTTCCTCCACCTATGGTTTCTGAAACCCATAAGGAAAACTGTTAACATGTTGCAGCACTGTGGAAAAAATTCTATCAACCTTTATGGCCATCAGGGTGTTGTTTAGTGTCCCTTGCAGTGATATAGCTTCTAATACAGTGGTTCTTAACGGAGGGGCGTCAATAAATTTCCAGGGGGCGTGAGCCCTTGCGCGTTCTACAAGGTATGTTTGATCAATAAATTTAACAATAAAGACATGTGTTTTTATAGCTTATTTAAAGACAGGGGGGCCTGATATAAAGGACAATTACTTAAGGAAGGCGCGGTGGAAAAAAGGTTAAGAACCACCGCTCTAATATATTGGTGAAGCAAAGAAATTTTAATGAAAATCAAGTAACGCCTAAACTACGTAAACTGCTGCCACCTGGAAAAAAATGCGCTGCCAAAGCATGCATTAGAACTGGAACAGAAAGTAGACTGGTCAAAAAACCGAATTGTTGCGTATCACAATATTTCAGAAAAGTATTTTTTACTGAGTCGCATTTTATAAGCACTGCGCCTAATGCACTAATGCAAAGTCGTCGGGCTATATTCCCGAATTGCAATTAACGCGTCTTTTAATTATTTTGATCTGTTTTTAATAATACATGTTTTTTTTATCAGTTTTATTATTAAATACAGATTTCGGTTGGTTTTCATTCAAGTTCCTACCTGGCTCGTAGCGTTTGCTGGTCGTTTTTTTGTTTTATTTTCAGTTGCATCGTCATGTTCTTTTTCTAGATCTATTACTACGTCACACTAACCGCGTATTCTTTCTTTCTCACCTCGCAAGGCATACCGACGTCACTCCCAGCACTCGCCATTGCCCTGATGAAGGTCCGCTGTGAAGTGCAGTAGGCTGAAACGTCAGCGTCGTTTCAAAAATACAACAGTTGAGCTAAAATTTATACTTTTACTGTATCCTGTTGACTGGTTCTGAAATGCGATGACTGGTGAAGTGAACTGGTTGCTGATGCTTTGTTAACTATAGTACATCACGACAATAATTCAACGATATGTTGGAAGTGGAGCTTCAGTTTCAATTGTTAAGTTTATTAAATCGAAAGTTGTCTGCACAAACCATAGAGCGGCAAACTCAAGTGTGAACAAACTGAAACGGTTGTTTACTCTCTTATTTCGAAACTTGTGATCATGTAGTGTAGGACTTTTGAACTTATGAGATCGTAGAAGTGATGTTTTTAAAAGTTGGAACCCTCCTTTTCCTTGTTGTTTCAAATGTAACTTCGCAAGAGTTTTCAAGAGTTTTTATTCTGTGCGAGATTCTCTGCTGCAATTCGACTTTTCTAAGCGAGAAAGTTTCTCCTTAATTGCTATTATGCTGCTGTAGTTTTAGTTTTGCTGAAAACTTTTTTGTTTTAGTTGTATTGGCGCTCTTGAACAAGAAAATAGACATAACGTATGTTGTCGTCTTTTGTACAGAAAATGTTTTGAAACTTTCTCCCTGGACCGCAAGGCTCGTTCAGTCACTAAACTTTAGTGAGCAATCATAAAAGAAGCCATTTCAAGTCATCTATATTTTTCAACAGTTTATAGGTGTTCCGTGAAACAAAAATTTAAAATTCGTTCCATAAGAAATAAATTTAACTGATTCCATCTTGAAACGAAAGGTGGTCCTTTGCAGTTTCAGAGCCTTTGAATTGTGGTGTGAGGCAGACTAGATGCCGCATACGCAAGTAACTCGTTTGACGCAAAATTAGCAAAGTTTATTGACCAATCATTTCAATGCCTGTGTATTAAGCAACATGTATTCTAAACTTTTGGCGTTAAATTGTTTTATTATTACTTAAAACGTCTCACACGTCTTTCATAGAAAAGTTGTAACCAAAAAGTTCATAATCATTGCGGTAGACCAAGTACAATTGATACAATTTCACAGAAGCAACCTGAGACAAATACTTTGCTACTTGTTCATCAGTTGTCTTTCTTCCAGTAAAGTCGTTATAGCCTTGTGGAAAAGCCAGACCTGATGGAGCGTTTATTAACTTCAACGCATACCTGTTGAAAACAAGTTTTCATCAAAATGCTCATACGCTTATTTTTCTGCTTGAGATTACTAGAGATTACTTACTACAAGTGGTTGCAGATAAGGAACAGATCAACATATGGTTGATGGCGACCGCAAAGGCACAAGCCACAAAGAAGTCATAAAACACAGAGCAACAATAACATTTTCGGTCGAAGATGATCGCTTATTTGTTTTCTATCATGCAGAACAACAATGGTGAATATTTTCTCTTTTCATTTTTTCATTAAAAAATCAGTTTTTCATATTTTGCGTTGGAAAAAATGTTGAGCTTATTGGTCTAACATAATTCGAGATTTTTAATACTTTCAGGCAAGCTTGCACTCCCATAAGATAAAAGGTACCCTCAGTTCAACTGCACTTCTGCAGAAGTAACTGCGACAAGCGGCGTACTGCAACTTCTTTGAAAGGTGCAATCTAACGGAGTGTTAAAAATCAACAAACCTACAAATCTTGACCCTCTGAAGCTGGCAGAACCAAACCATTTACTTAGCTTTCATCTTAGTTCGCGTTCTTTACTGAACACTTTTTCCTAATGGATGACCTTTTGTCCTGATGAAATAATGAGTGAAAGTAACTTAACTCTTTCTTCATCTTAGTTGAAAGCAAGTTCGCCCTTAAATGCACATGAACCACACGAACTTGTTTAACGAACTCATTGCCACCCGCAGTCCTCTCTTTCATTCACCTTGCGTCTTCTGCAATTGTTTCCATGTGGCCAATTACGTCATAATGAATGTGGCAAGGAAGACAAAGAGAATTGTAGTTTTGCCAATGACGTGCACTTGTAAAGCGAGAATTCCACGATTGGTGCTGAATGACATCACGTGTTACGTCACTGTTCTTTGGATCGACGAGGTAAGAAACGAATTCGCCAAACGTAGCTTGAAGAAGAGAAGTTCTGAACAAATATTGCGTGTCTGAGATGTTTTGTGCTAAAACGACACAAGCTTTACATCTATTGTTTCGAACATGTCATTTTTTTGTGGCTTGTTTGGAAAAACCGCGTGATTTACATTCACAATAAAAATGAAGGTAAAAGATCCTGGTTTACATTTTGAAGCAGCAGCGTAAATTGCGGTATAATCAAAGGCATAATTTCAGAATGCATGATTAAGTGAGGTATTGTTCAAACGAACCGATATTTTTTCTTTCATCAACCCTGCTTTCAAGTATAATAACTTGTTCGAATATCAATATTCAGTTTCTCTGAACTTACTCATGTTCAAGCGGAGGAGGTTTAAATACCTCAGGACGTTTGTAATTCGTGTCCGCAATCGCAACGAACTGGTCATCATCTGGTGAAGCTTCTGAAAACACGGCGTGCTTGAATTTGTTTTTAATAACATTCCAATACCTGTAAGCTCGTGGAGAAGAATACAGGGGCAAGGTGCGAATTGTCGCTTACTTCGACTTCCCGTAATACAGAATTGCGATCGCGCTTTCTTTCTGACGTCATGGGTATCTAGATGTTTAGTGAGTACTGTCGCAAGTGTTCAAAGCACTGCCCTACAGAGTTTGATAGAAAAATAAGAAAAGGGATTTTTGTATTCCCAGTGTGATAATGTTTTAAAGTACAACTGCCAAGTGGAAGTCAGTTTTAAAAGGGTCGGTCAACAACAGAATCAATGATTTAATGAGAGAAAAACGAACTGGTTGTGTTCAAAGTTCTCGCATACGCGCGAGATGCTCCGTGAAACTCGAACAGCTCACAACCAAAACAAGTGGCAGGGAATTTGCGACAAGTGGCATATATCTGTGGGATTTTGACAAGTGGCTGAGATAATGCAAGGGATATGGCCAAATGATGGAATTTGAGAAACTGTGAGTACGTCTATAAAGCAGATTATTGATAAAGACTACCAACCAACTTGCATTAACAGCTAGAGGACTGAAGTGAGATGTGAATGAAGAAAACGTCTAACCTGGTTACTTTCAGTCCCAGATAACGGTTTGTAGTGAAATGAAAGTTATTTAGATCAGATGTCTCAAATACGCCGCCAGGTGTCTCAATAACCTTTTCTCTGCCACGCCTCCCTTAAATAATTTTCCTTTCTTTAAATAAGTTGTTAAAGGAAATGCATTTATTGGTAAATTTATTGATCAAACTTTCCATGTTGCAGAGCGCATAAGGGTTCGCCCACTGGAAATTTACTGACGTCCCGCTGGGGAGATGTGCCCCCCTGTTAAATATACTTGCTGATTTCGTTTCAACAAAACCAGGGCTTAGGTGGTTGAATCCCTGCCCATGCAAACTGTTTTATTGCGTTAAAACAAGATATTTGAACAGACCTTTGCATTGAAACCAGATTGTCAAATACTTCATTGTCGTTGGACACACGTCACTGCGCATCCAACCTGGGCGAGCCTTCACCAAGCATGAGTTTCTGCGGTTGCACGCGGCGAATATCACTGAAGCCGCATCGTCACTTGCGCAGTTTGCATCAGAAATATTCAGACGAGAAGCGCAACTGGAAAAGCAGGGTCAGCTTTGAACAATGTAATTTCTGAAAGTGTTGAAAAAAAACAAGAAGAAATGGATATTTAACCCTTTATGGTTATGAACCTCTCTTGCGTATGTTTATATAACCCTTTAAAAAGGCTGCAAAGCCACAATAGTACCAGTGCCAACCGTCCAGTCATAACTTGCCGACCGATCGAGCAAGAGAGCTGCTCAAACCCTCCAAAGATGCGGGAAGTCTTTGGTTTGATTTTTAAAAATTGGGAAGTTTGAATTTGAGTTTTTTGTGGGTGACGTCACAAAATAGGTATGCTTAGGCGCGTAATTCACTTACGTTCATTGGGCCCAGGGACCATACCCCGAGGGCAACGTTTTGTTTCGTTTTTAAAATAAACACTAGACGAAAATCCGCATTTTTTGAGACCTTGGTTGGCTTTCTAAAGTTTGTGGTTTGGACGTTATGCCCTAAAAAAAAACAAATTACATAATCGATCCCCAGGGGATTAATTAATTCTTAGATTATCTATTTTGTGGTTTTTAAGGTCATAACTTGCTAACTACAAACACTAGAAGGCCAATCAAGGGCTCTAAAGTTACGGATTTTTGCCTAGTGTTTTGTTTAAAGAAACAAACTTGCCCGTTGGAGTTGGGCACAGGACTCGATGAAGTAAGCCAAAACAGTCTAAACCTACACGTAATATGACGTCACTCAAAAAAAAGTTCAAATCCAAAACCTCACAATTTTTTTTGTCGAAATTAGAAGATTTTCCGAGTCTTTTGATGGTTTGAACAGCTCTCTAGCTCAATCGGTTGGCGAGTTATGGCATTTGGCCAAAACGTCCAAGTATACCTTTTGTGGGATGTTATTTTTCAACAAAAATTTGGCGTTTGAGCCATAATTTTGGCACCAGAAACGCTAGAAAGCCGATCAAGTTGTACTTGTTTTACATCAATTATCACATATGTTTGTACATTTCAAATCACGGTATTCAAATGTCACATGTGTATCCCACTGGATCTAACAATCCCCTCTCAACGTATTTTTATTTGGGTCCTTATGTCGTTGATGTTTTACCAACAAACTGTACAGCCTCACAATCATAACCAAAAAAACAATCTGAAAAAGAAAATGTTACGAGCGTAGTCTAATTGCATTGCGTTGTTGCCCTTGAAATTGATTACTCTCGAATGATGCCCGAATATGTGCTTATACCTGGAACACGGTAAGTCTGAGCGATTTTCAAAACCTGTGTTCATTGCTGTTGAAACAAGGTACAGAAGATAATTCTCGTGTCGATTTATAAGACATTAAATCACCATTTTCCAGAGTTAAAAAATACTTAACCAGGTAACAAAAAACGTACAACCTTGCAAAGGCCAGGGTTAACCGATATCACCTGATTGTCAGCAGTAACCCTGAGAACGAAGCAGAACTGCGTTTGATGTAGATGTTTGTAAAAATGTGCAAATCTGCGAACCAAGAATGTTGTGGCATGGTTGTTGAAACCAAGCGCGTTTTTTGTGCAGAAAGCGTCATAACAGATAAAAAATGTGACTCAATTTTTTTGCTATCAGAAAGAAAAAAATTTGCTTCAATTTACCGTATAACCGCATTGCACATGTTACATTTTATACTCAGAGCAAAAGATTTCCTACTAACTATTATACACTGTTCCCTTTGCACTTTCAGCAGCTTCGTCCTTGGGAGGTCTGCAGCTTTAAGGTCAATCTACACTGAGGAGTTTCCAGGAGTAGCTGCGCACGATTCTTTGTTTGTTTTGTTGCGTCGGGTAATTCTGCGCTCGTGCACGGCTCGGCACGGCAACTCCTGGGCGCAATAAAACAAACAAAGAATCGTGCGCGGCTACTCCTGCAACTCCTCAGTGTATATTGGCCTCAAATGACCCCTGGTCCTTCGCAGCCTCCCACTCCCTTATGCATTATATACATGGATGTACTTGGAAGTCATCGCAGTTCTACATTATAATAATCATGATGACGTCGTTCATGCGTATGTCTTAAAAGCTTGTGTTCCATCAAAGTAACTGTATTTGCGCCATCAAGCGTATACTCTCTACTACCGCCATGTATGTATCCTCGTCTTCTTTCATGTATTTGTGTACAACTCGTTGCTGCGATGCATGTTTAAAGTCTAGCGCCTTGCGTGTAGGAGTGAAGACGTTACACAATACAATTACTGGTAAAAATAAAAATATAAAAATGTTTCCTAAACCGCTACAACACGAGTACCAGCCTTCATTACGTTTCTCGGTCTTTTCGGCCATAAAATGCACTCCGAATCTCCAGGTAATGTCTTGGTGGGCAGTGAAGACGTCGTGATTCCGACTGACAGACAAGAACACTTTCCATGCCACGCAGATCTGCCATGACAAAGTATTTCAATTAAAAACATCCCTTTCGATTTTGTTTAATAACGTTCACATTAGGAAAAGTAAGCAAATCATTAACAGGAGTGTTACATGTCGTAAAAATGTTGTGGAAAATGAGTACGGCAAGTTTTGTTAAAGCATTTGCTAGTTAGCTTGTGTGGAGTTGCTTTTGGTAAGAATTCCGGATACAATCAGCAGGTTTTAGATTCTTGATTGAATGGGTCAGTGAGAAGTTAATTTTTACGAGTAAGTCAAAAAGTTTGTGTTGGGTAGTCAAGCCAATTTTTGTAATAAACGAATTCTTGTTGAAAGTTACAGAAAAACCTCCAAACACCAAAGAGCACCAAGGAGCAGATTTGAAATATTCATCCCACACGCTTTATTAACGTTTTTGAGAATTAGTGACAACCATTTTATGGGAAAACTAACCAAAGCATGTTTCTCTGCTGATATTCCGTTGTATAAGCAACAAAATAAACAAATCAAAAAGCTTTTTCACGACGTTGGCCACAGTTTACCATTTGCAAATAATTGCAGAAAAACAGTGCAGAAATTTGGCGCCACCGAATGACAGTGGATAAAAAATACTGTAATTAACAAAACGATTTTACTGGTTCCTGATGAAAACACTCTATCTGGCGCACAATATTTAAATATCCTATTAAAAAGCTTAGAAACACCTCATGTCGGTTATTGTTACGATTGCCAAATGTTTACCATGTGCTGTAAATAACGACAGCATTGGTCAAACAGTTGACAATGCTCCAGGTCTCCTGGAATCAAATCAATCTGTTTGTCTTTTTTGTCTCGTGCTGAAAGATATTATGTTGCCTGCAAGCACGATATTGAAACCTCTGTGTCTTAAACAGTGGTGGATCTAGGATTTTCGGCTCCTGAAACGAAGATTTTGAAGGGTCCTTCAACAGACGTAGGTACTCAGGCTACTTTAAACATTACAGCAAATATTTAAGCGTATATATACATCGAATGATATGTGTATTGTACAGTATATCCCACTGCTTTAACTACTCGTATATATAGTACTAGCAACTTACATAAGAATTCTCTGCTAAAAAGATGCCTGCAACACTCAGATCTTTCCAGGATAATCTGCTGATCATCATAACCCTGCCGTTCTGTCCCTGGCAGGTTTCAAAATGATTCTTGCAGTAGAAACTACTTGCGATTGTGACTACTCTAAACCACAGTAAACGGGTGCAGAGACTCTTGTTAATCTACGTACTTAACTTGCCAAAAGGCAAGGTGTATCACGACACTACACAATTGAACTTTATCTAAAGTACTTAGATGAAGGCACTTCGGCGCTGTGTAGTGCAGTGCCGTGTACTGCACATAGAAGCGCGTACATATTACATGCAGCTACGTACCTTGTCACCGACACTAGCTATAATTGCAGATCAGTTGCACAGTTATATTATATCTTGCAAAAATTCATCCATTAGTGATAATGTATTCAAACCAGAGTGAAATTGAAGCATATCAGTGAAACAGGATTGACAACAGAACTTACATGTAAAGCACTAAACGTATAGACTTTTGAAGAGAGGGGCCCCACGGCATTTCAAAAAAGGAGAGAACCAGGCCAGGGCCGCATTTGTCCCACCATAATTTCAACATTGGTCCTAAACTGTTTCATGTCACTTGCATAGAACAATTATTGCACAATTGTGCTATGAAAAGCAAATCTCACTTTGAAGATGTTAATCAACTAACAACAATATCAAAGCAGTACTGTAACTGTCGAAAATAAACCTAGGCAAGCAAATTTTGCTGCTGTTGTTTACCCACATCAGCCTCACGGGGAGCTGGTTAAATGCTGCCTTGTATTATGCAAAAAGTTTACCTGAAGTGACAACGATTGTGGAAAGTTTTGAAGGACTTGATGTATCAGTTACTTAAGCAAAATTGAACTCGCAGGCACCTGGTTTAGGTGTTCATCTTCTCAAATTGAACACCAATGCGAATATATGGTTAAGCCAATAGAAACGATGGGAAGTGCCAAGTACACAATCCAAGGAGCTGTGCAAGCGACCCATGGACTGAATTTCGGAGAAGGCACTTGCGGCATTAACCGTTACATTAAAAAAGAATGCAATGCAATTATATTTCCCAATTACTGTGCAAATACGGGACATCAATTTCACAGGGTGTTTACAGTTTACTTCAGCGTTTTCGAACCACAACCGCTTCTGTGGAATGGCGTTTTCCCATTCAGCGATCACTCAAACTTTAAGGTCGAATTTGTAAAACACTGCATGATATGTTTTTTGATTCTTGCACCTGGTAAAAATGTTGCTGTGAATAGTGGAGTCGGCTAATTGTATATAGGGGCAAGGAAATTATGTTGTCTTGAGGATTTTTTGCTTCATTGATTGGGAGTTCGTTTTGATTAAAAAATTAATTTATGTTGTCAATTCTTCGTTTTCGTTAGGTCAATGAAGTGAGCGTTTTTAAGTTTTTAAGACATTTTTTCAGTTGTTAGGTTCAATAAAAGTTTGCCATAACAATTAGTTTGCTCTTTCAAAAAAAGTTATTGGGAAGCAAACGTCGAGAATGATGTCATTTCAAATTTTTGGGGTGGATAGTGCGACAGATGTCGTGGGTTTACCACATACAACAACCAGCCAAACACTCTCTGGAAGTGAATAACAAACACTATGAAATAAGACAAAATTTAAGAAGTTCTTTCCAAGTATAAAACTACCTTTGCTATTAAATGCCATAGATTTTTGGTTAACACAATTAGACATCTTGTTGCAAACAACGCCAACTTATTTTTCCCTCCAATGTTTTTTGCTCACGTAAGAATTTACTTTTCTATTTACCGCCAAAGGATGTCCCAGGAGATTCTATGTCCACGTTGTTCTGGAACTAATGCTTACCAATAAAAACTGTTCGGCACAAGTAAAAGTCATGACAAATTAAAAACCGTTCAGCACAGGTAAAAGTCATGATAAAAGTTCTTGGTTTGCAGTATGCGAGGATGCAAGCAAGCTGCTGTGCTAAACGCCGCTTCGACTGCGTTCTCGAATGCTTACCGTCGCAAGCGTAAGTGACTGTGAGGTAACGTGGATAATTTCCGCAGTTCGGATTGCTCTCAAATGTTGCTGGCGACACAATCACGTGACAAACTCTTCGACCGTGACATAGTTTCTCAATGACCGGTGTTGCTTCTGTTGCTGAACAACGAGTGGGGTTAGCAGCAAAAACATTTGGTTGATGAAGGCATCTAAAAATAGAATTGACAGCAAACAATTGACAGAGTGCAAACGCCGGCTGTTTTCGCTAAGAAAATTCGAAATGGCTGATTTGCTTTCTTGTAGGAAAACTGTCTCACTTTGTTCTAGCAACGAAACGCCAATATTTGGTTGATAAACAGCAATGGGCTGGCTGAAATATATGTAATTCATGTCTTGCCATCACAGTGATTTTCAACATCTTTTCTCCCCAAGCTTCCAATAGTGAATAGACCAACAATGCAGTGTTTAACATGTTTCAGTACAGCAGGTCACGAGTTGATCTGCGTCAGAATTCCTGGTGTTGGCGACATCTTGCGAGGAATAAAAAGTTCCGAAAGAGAAGCCGAATGCCTTTGTCTGACCAGACCTGCAGGATTTCGGCTGGGAAGCATGGTAACGCCACCAACATTAAATTTTGTCTGGTTCCTAACTGCAACAGGCCGCTGAGGATCTTCTAAATTTCACTACATTGCTTGAACCTGCTGAGGCTTTTGTATTGCGTAAGATTATGAGCCTTCACAATTTGCATATGGGAACTGTTTCTGTTAAAAAATTGGAATCAGTAAAACTTTGTTATGTAACTAGGTACAAGAACCTTTCTTCGCTTAAGTTTGAAGATTAAGATTCAGATTGTTCATTTCGTGTTTGCTATGCATGAAAATTTCGGTAAATGTGCACAGCTTGCAAAGTCTTTGAAAAAGACGCAAGATATGCTTTTCAAAAGCAAATCCTTCACGCAAAACATGTCCTGGTCAAAAACGTTTGCTTGTGTACATTGGCTCTTTGCGCAATCTGCGTGATGGGTATGAAATGCTTGACAAGAAACTAAATATACTTTAAAACTATTGGGAAGTTTATGGTTGTGATTTTTATGCATAAATTTTCCTAATCCAGAATATGAGACGCACTTCGACGATATTATCGAATTCTTTCCTGTTTCAGTTTTTATTAATTTTTCTACGCTTCGTCTCCAACACTTCAATTACTTTTATGAAGTTTATCTAGGCTAGTGGATTTATTTCTGTTTTGTTAGCATCAGCTCACCTAACTAAGCCAAAATTAACTTGTGATCTGTAGATTCTATTATAACTTTAAGTTATTTAAACTCCCAAGTTTTTTGGTTTCAATGTCAACGTTGATGTTAATATTAGGTATTTTGTTACTAAAACAAAATAACATTTACTTTGTTTTCGACCCATTAGCACATAACGTGTTGTAAAGCATTCAGTGACTGATTCTTTCTAATGATAAATTAACGTTTCTGTTCCAATCTGTCGAGTTTTTATCTGTGATGAATAGTACCTTATTACCAAAAAGCCTTGTTGTAAAGAAAGAGGCTGTAGTGTTAAGTGATCGACTTAAATTTATGACATTTAAGTTTGATGTTACACACTTAATAAATGTGCACGGAATTCTATTAGTGGGTAACTACTTGGAGTAAGCAAAGCACATTACTTCTAACTCCATTTTGATGTTAATTAAGTGGCAAACTGCACATGGGTACAGTAGCGTAGCAAGACCAAAATCTTTTGGGGGTCCAAAATGTTTGATTTTAGGCGAGCAACAGTATTTTCTTTGGGATACCACCTCTCAAAGCACAAAATGACCAGATATTCTAAAAATTTTGGGGGTCAGGCCACCCGGGCCCCTTAGTTACGTCTATGTGTGGGTAGGGGTGTTTATGCTCATTACCAAGAATATGACTATATATGTCTTCCGCAGCTAAAGTAATAAGAGTGGCGTTCTCTGAAGCCGAATCGATTTTTGCTAAGCAATTGATTTTCTTCAAAATAATGGTGCAATCTGGCATAAATCAATTTTTCAAGATCTTTGCAAATCATGGCGATACACGAATCGACCTTTAGTTACTTGTTGTAATCTGCTTTAACGATTTTCAAAAGCCATTTGGCAATGCAATTATTAAAAATTTCTCCATGAACTGGTGATACAGATACATGCTATCCCACAAGTTTGATGAATTTTGTTAGAGCTGCTGTCTTCACCAAGAGTTTGGATTTCATCAAGTAGGTTTAAACGGCGAAAACATTCAGGAATTGTTGTTGATTTTCTTGTTTCATCATAAAATTTTATATTTTGTTGATGCCAACACCTTCTGCTTAACAGTCCATTGATGTCTTATTACTGTTTTACTACATCACACCATATTATTTCAATTTTTCTCTAGAAAAAGTTATCTTCGTAAACATTTTGTCATATTGCTTGTAGAAACGTATCAGACTGGAATTTAGTTTTTATTCTCTGCTGTAAACATTTTGATTTTCTAGCTATGAGTCTAAAACCTGATTTAGTCAACCAAGGCTGCAACTGAATGTCGTTTGTTCTCTTTCTGCTTAAACTTTCGTTATTGGTTCTTTGTTAAATCACGGTTGGTCGATTTTTACTTGAAAGTAGCGAGGCGAAATTTGTTTTGCTATCAACATTCTTAATGAGTAGGCATACCATATTTTTGTGATTGAAAACCGGGACGCTTCAGAAGAACGAGACTTGTCAGATAAATGTGGTTCATATCTTACTGAGCATGCAGTCATTTTGGATTCCTGTAGTTGAGGCACCAAGAAAAACTGAAATAATGCATTTTACTAAGAAACAAAACAATATTTAAACATTTGTAAATTTACATATTCGGCCAATCATATTTTCTGTAGAGGTACACAATACTTTCTTCAAGAAGTCTTTGTTCGATTTTATTTTCTCGTAAAAATCACACGAGGAAAAGTCAGTATTAATTTTACTGGTGATAAGGACTTTCACATTCAGCTTCTGTTATCAGACCGCATGTTGTTCAAGATATAACAAATTATCCCAATGGGAGCTGATGCACCAAGTGTAGGACAAGTGGCGTAGCAAGGGAGGAGCCCTGGAGGCTCCGGGCCCAGAGTGGAACCTTCTTGGGGGCGGAAGTTTGTTGATTGAAAAATAATTTTTGAAAGTAGTTTGGTAGTTCCAACTCTTCTTTATTATTTTTACAGTAGCCTAAATAAATTTTTTGAAAGTTCTAACTCTTCAGTTTTTGTTTTTAGAAACCCTAGACTGGTAGGCTAGCCTTAAAAAATAGTAAATGTGGCTGTGAAGTGAGCAAATTGATTGAATGTTTACTCAAAAGTATCGGTCAAATCCAGTTTGTTAAAGTGCCCCAATATGTGTTTTGAAATCAGGGCTTTTTTAACATACTTGGGGCAATTTTCCTCCAATCCCTCCACCTTCCTCTCCATCCAAAGCCACTTCCCTCACCCCAGTCAAAAATCCTTTGAACAAAACAAAGAGATGACATTCGACCGCAGACTAGCAAACGTCACTGATCCGGTAGTTTGAGGTTTATATTGCCCCTCCATTCAAAATCTAATACAAAAGGCCCTGCATGAAATCACGGTGAATAGTCAAAGCTTGCTTAATCTTTTGTCTCCTATCGTTCGATCCTTAGCAATACTCCAACGGCACATCATTACATCACCTGACAACTAGGCATTGGCAATAAATATTTCTTGGCATGCGTCATGCTATTTTTTAATGTTCAGTGGGATATTTTCAATAAGTGCCATAAGCTGCAGCCTGGTCATTAGCTGGGCTTATCAATATTAAATTTTGGCGGTTTAAATGAAGAACCTGGGAAAGTTAGCTTTTCTCAGTTTCAATAGAACTGCTTGTTTGTATAATGTAATGGTGTCGGAAAATGACGTTCTTGAAGCGAGATAGCAGAGTTGTCATTTTAGCTGATTTGCTGCCAAACCTAGCAGGATTTTCTCACTGTTAGCTGTGAAATTTTCAATCCAGTAGTGAGCTGATTTCTAGCAGAATATTGAAAACCGTTTGGCAGGTTTAGCTGGTAGCAAATTCCTGGAAAAAATGTTTCAACAATTTTTGGAGATGAAACCCTTACAACTTCTTCATCATAAAATAATTTATCTTCTTCTAAACGCTTCAAATTTGGCAAAACCAGGACGGGGCACGACCAGCTGCCTTCAATCATTTGGAATTTTTATTATGGCGCAACGAAGCTGCTTCAAGCAGATAATTACGTCATAATAATAAGTAATTAGATGGCTTGGTAAAGCTTTAAATGATTTGCTTCTGTCACG
>Ga0210059_1008558_pt1 | contig 16114 bp, 7 predicted proteins | sample Ectturendosymbi2_FD_188042 | JGI IMG/M metagenome (GOLD analysis project Ga0210059, IMG submission 188042) | Ecteinascidia turbinata endosymbiont from Florida, USA - Sample 2 (SPAdes) (version 2) | ecosystem: Host-associated > Tunicates > Ascidians > Unclassified | place: Key West, Florida...
TCAACTATGGCAGGGGTGGGCAATTAGCGGCCCGCGGGCCACATGTGGCACGCCACAGCATTTTCAGTGGCCCGCGGAAGCATTCGGGAAATATCTTCAGATGTGAATTTTGTGTGAGTTTACATTTGCTACAATACTGCTTGCGCCGGATAAAGTTTATTTGCTCAAAACCACTTCTGTGTACCATTAATGTTTTTGTTTCATTTAATTTGCGATCAAATTAGAACATACTGCCCTCCGCTAAGCGTGGCCTTCTCAAAGTGACCCTCGAGCCAATTTAATTGCCCACCCCTGAACTATGGTATTATTTCGTAATTATGCTATTGTTCCATTGTTTCTTTCCCGAGTGAGAACTGCCCAGCCTTACTCAGGTTACTTACGTAATTTTTTCAATGCCTGATGGGAGCCCGGAGAAGAAAGGCAGTATTGAAAATAGAAATGCAATATGGCAAACATATAAGTGACGCAAGTTCAGGGCCCTGTAAGAGAAAAAATGTGCTGGTCCTAAAACTGTTTCGCACTCCCTTATGAAGTATGAATCAGAACAGTTTTTGAGATATATTAGCTTTCCAACACTATGACTGCAAATTGACATGCTTACTTATTATTTTACATTTTAACCATTTGCCAATGTGATTAGTTACTTTCAAAATGTCTCAGGCTGATCTCAATTAATGCACATAACAAAGTTTCTTTGCTAGTTTCACAATTATACATTAAATCAAAAATTAATAGTAGACTATTTCAAGTAACATTTCTGGATGATTGTGTGCGTAATTTTTACACAGATCTCACAAACAATAACCCTGTTTCATGAAAACTACAGTTTACATCAGTGGTTCTTAACCTTTTCTCCACCACGCCCCCCTGAAGCAATTTTCCTTTGGCTCACGCCCCCCTTACTCTAAATAAGTTGCAGAAACAAATGTATTTCTTGGTGGATTTGTTTAATTTTAAGGTTTTGTAACAAAGACTAAGTGGGTTTTGTTAAGGCACTTTAGGGGCCCGATTCGATTCCCTAGAATTGAAAATCGGGTCCCTAGAATCAGAGAAATCGGGTCTCTACAGGTCCATGCCGCGTACCTAACATTTTCCTCCAAAAAAAAACCTGCCAAGTGCATAGAGTACAAACACACACAGTCTGCACAATGCAGATTGGTTAAAACAGACAAAACAGAATAGCGAGTTCGGAGGTAGAAGAACAGGGTTACAGACACTTTCTCAACACCATTGTTCAGTAACCCGTAACACGTGGTACAACACTACATCCTGAGTAGGACACTGAGTCCAACCCTGGTCAAGACCAGGTAAAGTACGGAAGTATTGTGGCATGCACACGCCCTACACTGCAACGTCCGAGCACTCAGTCACAAAGTCAAATGCGGTTGTAGTGTTCAAAGAATAAGGACGAATATAAACAATCTGACTGCATCAAAGCACGCAACCATACGTTGTTAGAATTTCTGCATCGTTCAAGAAAGTCGTAACATTTTATCACAATGAGGCCTCAAGTTAGGAATGTTGGATTTAACCTGATGAATACTACCTCTCGCTCGACACGGCAGGTTGTATAGAGCCCTGCACCCAAAATTATAGGCCACTGATTGTTTGACTATTTTGGCCAATATTTGGAGCAGTTATCTTACAGCAACGCTAGTAAGACAGTTATCTTACAGCAACGCTAGTTGGTGCGGTTTCATAAACAAGCAGACAAGATTAACCATGGAGCATGCGTCGGCCGTCGCAGCCGAAACAAAAGCATCATCGGTCGCTTCGCAATGCTTGAAGCTACTACGTGCGGGTGTTGTGTACGAATAAACTCCCGTTATACTTCGGGAAGTTTTCGCAGCGCGAAAAGTTTGACTAGGACTTAAGGTGCAGAAGTCTCATCGATGCCTAGTTTAGCGCAGATTAATTTAAAAAAAGCTTGCACGAAAAATGAATTGCATTATGTTAAGCCACATTTATGGGCGTCGGAAGGATTTTATCCAGGGGGGGGGCAGTAGGGGATTTTCCCAAAATTTTTTCCAGGGAGACTAAAAGTGGTGAAGTTTCTTTTTGCCCCTCGAAATTGAAAAAACAACCTTTTTTTGCTAATAATTTCAAAATCCGACACCCATGGCTACATTTATGGCGTTATGAATATGATTACGAATGCAATCGCTACTCACTAGTGACGACAACAGTCGCTGTGAAGCAACTGCACTACTTTTCTTAACTTGATATATTAGGCTATAATAGCGCTGGTTTATACTGGACGTAAGCTAAAATATCGTGTTCGTGGGTTAAGTTAATCGACATTTTCCACGAGGCACGATAACGATAATATAATTGTAATCTCACAATCCAAGCTGTTGCAACGTGAAACCAACGTTTGTGGATGTTGGACACAAGCTACGGTAGCGCTACTCCAGCATTTCACAAACACATTGAAGTGGTGATTTGTCGTTTGGTACGATAGCAGCGCGGTATTCAGTATTCATTGTTTCATCACAATAGTTGTCCGTTTGTTAAACACGACCAGCAAAAGTAGTGCTCGCAACTTACGCATGGGTCGGTGCGAGGGAACGGTTCACGCTCGGTGCTGCCATTGACTCAACACCAGTGCAGCATTCACTGTGAAAGCAGCTGCGTGACCCGCAGTGCATGCGGAGATGGGCCCCACACACTACTCGTGACACTGCGAAAGGAGTACGAAAACCAAGTATAAACAAAACCGAACTGATGTATCCAGTCTATTCAATCGCAAGCCACATGCAATTGACCAGGATTTTACCGAATTCAACATGAACGCTAACCATTTTCAGTTACTTGACGGAAAATCTAGGTCAGCGTGGTCCAAACACTGGCACGCGGGTCGAATGCGGCCCGCAGACAGTTTTTGTGCAGCCCGTGAAGGCTTTCTGTGTGCCCTATATTACACAAAGTCATAAATACATTATATTAACCACACAGCCCTTGCAAGTCACACATCACTGAAGTGCAGTGCAATATGTAACTATAAGGGGGTAAGAATATCTTTTTACAATTTATGACGTTCCAATAGCTAACCTCTAAGTTGGACTAACGTTGCAGTACTCTGTGACCACAAAGCATGCGTTTACTTTTTATCTTTGTTGCAAGCATAGACTCTGTAATCAATTTTCGAGTTAGATTACAAGATGTGCCTTGTGGATGTAAAGTAATGAAGTAATATTTAGTCAAGTATAGCAATTTAACAAAAAATTAGTGTCAAAAGAGAAGTGTCAGAGATAAACGGAAAGTTCAATTCTAACTGGGAGGAAAGGTATTTCTTCACCAATAACAATGGCAAACCAGTGTCTTGTGAGGTTGCAAGTAATATCCACTCCGAAAGAGTTTTTATTTAAAGAGGCATTACAGCACCAAACACGAGAAGGCATACGGGAAATCCTAGGGAAACAATTTCGAAATAACTGAAGGGTAACCGGCCCACAACCAGTGGAGCAACCGGGCAATTGCCTCCGCTTAAGAGACTTTGCACTGAAGATGTGCTCCATGTTCGTAATTTGCGAAAGTGTTTTCTCAATTATGAGGCGATTGTAAAGCGACACACGAAATAGGATGGCTGATGAAACCTGCATGCCTGATTGTGACCTTCGACTACGGAAACTAAAACGGACATTGATTTTATAACCAAAACCGAGAAACAACAAATTGTTTTGTTATTTTGTTGGTGTGTTGTGTATCATTTTTCTAGCAGAAAATATCTTTTGAGTCGCAAACAAACAAACACAAAACTTACAAATTACTCTAGAATCAAAAGTTGCTTTAGGCGTGCAGCAAAAATTAGGTCTATTAGAACAGCGAACGAGTCTTTTTATTACAATGGAGTGCCTCTCTTTGCGGCCCGCAAATTTTTCCTCAAACCGTAATGTGTCCCTTCATGCTCGCAGTCTTGGACCACCCTGATCTAGGTTATTTTGCGGACCGGTACCGGTCCGCGGACCGGCGGTTGAGAACCACTGTTCTAAGGAATATTCTGAAGTTGACACTGAGATTAGAAAATATACTTTCTGATTGGAGCTCTCCCAAAATTATTTATCAGTTGTAAAGCATCCAAATATTTTCTACCAAAATTGGCATTGTGAACCATTATTATGCAATTCATTTCCTACACAAGGTCTTCACTGCTGATGTCTTTAGAATACTTCTCGTTTAGCTGCTCTGCGCTTTAATTGTTCTTCTGAGATCTTTTGGTAGTTCCAAAGATAGTTAAAGGTGTCATGAATTTGTTTGACTGCACTGAAACGAACTGTAAGCCCTCCAACAAAATTATCCAATGGCGCGAAAAATACTCGTATATGCTTTTGGGAGTGGGCCTCCTGTGATGGTTCATCTGCTGAATTCATTTCATTCACATTTTCATAAGGTGTATCCTCGTCATGCAATCTTGTTCTTTTTCTGGCAGTGGTACTGCTGTCCCTAAAGCTGTAGTTTTGCTCATTCTAATATTTTCTTCATTTTTTGAGTAAGAATCTGCTTTTCAGCGGTTTTGTAGCCATTCTGTCAGCCTCCCGTAGTACTTGAGCCGTGGACGTCGGAAAGATTTTTTCCAAGGGGTGGGGCTAACAGTGGATGCTTCCAGGTGGTGACCAAAAGCATTTGTTCACAGGAGGTCAACCATGTAGAAATTTAAATTTGTTAGCTCAAAACTAACTGGAAAATATTTTCTACAAAAAACAAAATATATCCAACTTCAAAATCTAGGAGAAGGCTCCTACAAACTGCCTTTCCCACGACCATGACTTGAGCTTACGCGATCTCCAGCACAGATTAAATTCTTCTGTAAATCAAAACTCGCCCTCCTTGCATACATTTTGTAATTGGCAATGGCTGCGTAGGCGTAGCCAGGGAGAAGGAGCCATACCACCCCGAATTTTTAGCATATCTAGTCATTTTGTGCTTTGAGAAAGCAGCGACATCCCAAACAACATACAGTTGCTCGCCTAAAGTCCAACATCTTGCCCCCCAAAAAAGTTTGGGCTGGCTTCGCCACTGAATGGGTGTTTGGGTATAGTCTCAGTGTTCCGGAAGCGTAACAATGCTACTCTGCTCCCTGGGTGTGATATCTGCTATTAAAAATCGCTGAATTTCCAACATGTATGACTCTCAACTACACACAACAGAAAGACCTGACTTCATTCTATAACATCGAGCTGATGAAAGTCCTATGTGATCTAGAAAACACAGTTTCCGACTGCTCCGACACGTGTACGCAGTGCTTAGTGCATTGGACTAAGAGTGAAACACCAGCCACTGAGATACATTCTTAAAATCACACCAAGAAAAGTTGAAACCTTGCATAACGACTGAAACAACAATTTTAGTGAATTAATTTGCACAAGAATATAAATAAAACCATAAGAATAAAAAATGTATGCATAACTGCCTATTTCAATTTTGAACTTTGAGGTTCATGACCCCTAGGCTCTTATTGTCCCTGGTGCGGCGCATCGGCTGCACTCCTGCACAAGATTTCAAAAGCCCTCAAGCGAAAAACCAGTCACAGGAGTTTTGTCAGTGCGGTCCGTGAGTCTGCAGTACATGTACGTCGATGTTTTGCGACATAAAGGTGAGTGGGTGAGTTTCTTGTCGGAACTAAAGCCCCTGATGTAACCATTGTGCAACGTGTAAAAAGCTATATATGTACCACGTTAGCAAACAAATTGCCTCCATCTGGCAAAAATGCATTGAGCATGTTCCATTAACTGAAGAAATTATGAACTAACAATGTAATTGTGCAACACTTCCTTGCGCTAAGGAGACTACCGTATTTATTTGATTTTCAGCCACCCTTGATTGTAAGCCGCACGAAATGATGTTAAAAAATTAAAGTAAGCCGCACTTGAACACAGGTCACCAAGCCTCTGAGATACTTTTGCGCTCTAGCACATTTCGCGTTTTTGGAAACCCTGGTAATGTTTACACCACTAAAACTGCCTTCTGTTCATCATAATCCCCAGTGGCGGATGTGCACGTGATGCTGAAGAGTATAAATGTGAAAAGAGATTTTCGTCAACAAACCGTAGCCAAGGAAAGACTGAGCGTCATCTATACCTTATGAGGTAAATAAATAAAAAATGCAAGCCACCGTTGATTGTAAACCCCCCTTGATTATAATCCGCATGAAATGATCAAACAAAACTTCGTAAACCACGGCTTACAACCGAGTAAATACGGTATACGCAACGTAGCATTGAATTACTACCACGTAGTAATTCAATACCATTCACTTCAGTACGTGGTTAGCACGACGCGCCTCAACAGACCATGCTATACTCAGCTCTAACGAAGATACTTTGTCAAACTGCCAGCTATATACAGCTTGGTGGACTTAATAATAAAATATACATTGAGAGCCTGTCGAATTCCAAAGAGATGCACGAGGCAAGTTCAATGGCAATAGCTTTACAGGAGCACTCTCCCAAAAAATTCTGGAAAAATATCAGAAAAAGCAGAAAGAGACCATGGCTCCCATATACAGTGGCTAGTGCAATTGGAAATGAAACAGAAACTGAGATGTGGAAAAAAATATTTTGCGGAATTACTGAACTCATCAAAAAACTACAATTGGCACGTTTGTGAAGCAAAACATAAACTCACATAAAATTTTTGAATGGGTTGTTGGCTGGATGTGCAACAGTTATAACTTTATAAGATCAAATCTATACTTCATAAACTACCTTTAAATCGTGCAGCTGGCAAATATAGCATTCTTGCTGAACACATTTTGTATGCTGATGCAAGTGTGTGTGATTACCTCAGTAGCTTATTTAATGTATGTTTAATGTATGGAAAACTGTCACAGGATTGCATGCAAACTGTCATTGTTCCTATTTCTGAAAACAAGAATAGGGACATGAGTGATGCTGGAATCTTTAGGCATGTTTCCCTTGCAAATACCATCTCCAAATTGTTTGAACATTACATTTGTCTTGCACTGCGCCATTTGTGGCCTCCACAGACAACCAGTTTGGTTTCAACATGCTGGCACTGAGATGAGTATCATTTTACTCAAACAGACTGTGCCGTATTCAGAGGCGGATTAAGGTTGTGTTGGGTAAAAGTAGCTGTGAATTGATTTTTTACAATAACGTAGCTTTGATTCAATACTGTGAAGTTGTCATTGGAATTAGTACTTACTGTATTGTGCAGCTGCACATTGTTTTGTGGCAATAATGTAGTGTAGCTGTGATAGGATACTGTAAAGTTTTTGCGTTTCAAACTTTCTTGATGTTGTGAGATTTACAAGTGTGAATAAGTTGGTGTGAAATATTTATAAATAGAAATAACTAAGAAAATGCAGGTGGAATATGTTGTGTGGTAGTAGTGTAGCTGTGATTTCATACTGTTTAGGTTTTCATATTTCCCGTTTGTTTCATGCAGTGAATCAGACTTGTTGCATCCTGCCAAATTTTAATGTTTCAGTTTGATGCTGTGAAGTAGAGAATTAATGAACAGCAACAACTGCACTATCTACTGCATAATTCACTAATACAATCCAGTGAAGCACCGCTATTTTCATAAAATAATCTTGTTGAGATTGTAAGCCATTTATCATTGGAAATTTGCATTTGAACATATTCCTTGGTTGTTGGTCATATAGTCTGCAGTGTTAACGTCTGAATCAGTTTCATATTGCAATATTTTCTTAGCGTGCTGTGTTCAGTGCACATTTAACTGTCTAAACTGGAGTGTTTTTTTGGTTTTCATAATGTGACTTTAGAAGCTGAAAATGTACAACACGATCCATAGAAGATTGCCTAATGTTCAAAACTAAGCTATGTGCTATTTTTTTAAATGGCCTTCTACTCCCCTCCTTAATTGAGACTTGACCTATTTGCGGCAATGTAATACCTTAGATCGAAACCTGACATTTTACCCCTTTTCCAGATTGATTGCGATTGTGGCCAGGGTTGCAGAAAGTTTGGAAATCGGGAAGGAGCTTCCCGGGAAATCGTACACGCTCGCGGGAAATTAATCCAAGTAAAATCAAATACTACGCCAATAACTGCAAGAAAACCACAAAGCGGACTGTACGAATTTCGTCGCTCAGTCACGGTGGTCCAATACCTGACCTTGTGACGCAACAGTTACCCCTACCTAACAATAACGGTCTCATGCAGTCGCTGGTCGCGTGCAGGGTTGTCAATTTGGCATTTTTGAAACCAAATTTTGAAATTCAGGCTTTTTTTGACGCACTTGGCTTTTTTTGAATATCAAAAATACCAGTCAAAGTCTGGCTTTTTCTTTTTTATTTTTTTGAGTCTGAAAGGCTTGGCTTAACAACGTATGAGCTGCATATTCATTACAAATCTCTTCTGACGGGAGTCTATGACCATGCAGGGTGCAACGAATATTGCAAAGATTTTACTGTTGCCCTAAGAATTTTCAGTGTATTTAATAAGAAACAAATGTACGACAGCGTGGTTACGGGGAAATAAATTGCTTCCAAAATTGGAACTGCATTTTATCAATGTTTCTGACGATTTAATATCTATTTTTGTTTGGTTATGCATGTTTTACTGTATGTGTAGCTTACATGTCTTAGGACTGCTATCTGGTTTATTTTGGCTTTCTTTGAGACAAGGTCTGCCTTTTTTGGTGAACCCGGTCGCGTGTCGTAGGCTCGTAATGGCGGCGGAAAGCTGTTAGTTTTAATATTGCTGCTATAATGACACATGTAGTCAGAGGACATTGAGGCCAACACGTCCTTAAAACTGCGTGTGTTTATGCGAGCGAAGTCCATTGCGTTAGATAGCAGAGTAGACGGTGGCGCTAGCATCAGCTAGAAGCTTTTGAATACATTCAGATTGTTAATACTTGTCTGTACGACTGCTATGTTTAGCGGTTTGCCTTACTGGGTTACCAATCGAAATGACATTGCATTCCGAATGCTATTCCGGAATGTAGTGCCATTCAAAAATGCTCAACTCGCGCTGAAACCAGCGTGCAATGACAAGATCACTCTGGTAACTGCGCACTCGCGCCTAACAGATGCATGTATTGAATACTCACTCAACAGAAACTTTCAGCACCGTCTGAATATCGTTCTATAGATCGGGTCGTTCTACAGGTCGGATGGGTTAAAAACCGATTTCGCCACCACCGAATTGGCCGCAACAATCAACGTTTGAAACCCGAAGCCATTCTGGAATGGCATTACACCTACAGCTAGAGCTTAATTTTTTTGAAAGAGCATAAAATTGCTAGAGCATACATTACAGGATGCCGATACCAAAACTAGCACTTTTAACCGGAATTTCTTTACGTTTGTTCAGAAAATTAGTTGGTTATTTGTTACGAACATATAGTCACAGACGGTCGATACTAGTTCTTAAAAGCTGATGTTTGCATCTTTGGCTTTGTATAAGTATAATTCAGTGTAGGCAGCACAGAAATCTCAATAATTAGGGCTACAGGATTTGCTAAAGACAATGCTGCAGACCTTCTGTTGCAGAAAGTAACACAATATGCAAAAAAACTCTGGCGCGATCAATTTTATAGCAGAAATGTTCAACTCGCGCCCAAACTAGCGTTCACTCATAACAAGCTTACTCTGGTCACTGCGCACTCTCACCCAAAAAAATGCATTCATGCGTAGAACGCTCACTCAACAGAAACTTTTAACACCGTCTGAATATCGTTCTACACGTCGGAACGGTTCAAAACCGATTTCGCCACCACCGAACTGGCTACAACAATCAACGTTTGAAACACGACGCCACAATCACTTTAAATGCTGCACGACAAGCGAATTAAAACCATATTTCTGAAAGTCGCATTTGGCCCCCATGCACCTTTTGTGCGGCCCTCAGCAGTCTTTCAATAAAACCAATAGCGTAGCCAGCCCAACAATTTGGGGGGACCAAAAAATTGGGAGGGTGGAAACTGTTAACACTATTTTGTTTGGGATACCGCTTCTCAAAGCACAAAACGAATATATGTTCTAAAAATTAGGGGGGGTGGTCCCATAAGCGCCCTTGGCTACGCCTATGAATAAAACCTCTGATATTTTGTGTAACAGACTTCGTTCTGCAATAAAACAAAACGTGTGAATTGATTTGCATTTAAATTTTTTTAGTGCGACTCTCTCACAAAATCGTAGATCTGGATATGGCTCCCTTCAGCGAAAAGGTTGAAAACCACTGGCTTAAACTGTGCGGGAGCCGCAGGCATGCCGTGATTACGCGACTTGAGAGAAGGAATTGCTCAACCCTGCTGTGCGAGTTGCGTACAATCTTGCCGTAACACATGCGTCAGAGATTATTAAAATTTATTATCCAAAGGATATCTTAAGTTTGGTGTCTAGAAATCTCTCAATGGTCTACAAACTACGATTTGGTTGGTCGTTAGAAACCGTGTTACGACTTTCTAAATGCCGGCGACTGTTGCGAAGCTTCATGCAAGCAGTCCATATTACTTAAATAAATTATCTAAAACTGTAAAATAGTTCAACAATTCCTTGTCAATTGAGTAGTGGTCACAAAAATACAAATTTTAGAAGCGGGGTATGGTAACCTTGGTATCTGTTTTCTACAACATTGCCTCTGCATTGCAACGTAAATGTTTTTTGTACTTCGTAGTGCCTCATGATTTTTGTTTCTCAGAAAACATTACTTGCAAAATTGGGTGAAACCTTGGCCAAAACAATTTACACGCTTTTGTTAGCATCCCCTTGTTAGTTGATAACCTGATGCTAAAATGACTTCAGTTTTTTTTCCACTGCTGGATTACTATTTGATGATGAGTGAATGCCAAGGGCGTCCGCAGGGGGGTGGAAAAACGGGCATTTCCCCCCCTGGAAATTGGGGCTAAGAACCAAAATTTTTTTTTAAACCTGAAGTGAGCAGCTATTTTCCGAGTACTTCACTTAATTGTTGCAATGACAGTTTATTTGCCGGTATATCACACTGACAATCACACTGCACAAGAGTCAGGTTCACTGTTCTGGTGCCATGCAATGATGAGATTGCAGTTCGCTCGTGCCCTCTCCTTCGCCTGCAGGGGCAGGTTGCGAACCTTGCTAGCGGATTGTTCTACTGTTCGTCTTTACTGCGTAACAATAACACGGCAATAAATCTTCGAAAGTTCCCTTCAAGTTACGGTAGAAGGTGTTTTTCCGCATGAGTCCAGGGCCCCCCATTGCGTTTTTTTCCACCCAGATCTGCTTTATTAGTCGGCTTGGGTGTCAGGGGCATAACGAGGTGAGATGGTGCTCTGGGCAAGAAGCAAGTTTGGCGCCCCGATGTTCGAACCTGACATCTTTCGGAAGCAAATGTACTTTTCGGAACAAATGCGCCATAGTGATTCGGCTCCCGGGGTATTGCGTCCCTTGCCCTTGCCCCCTTCGTTACGCCCCTGCATAGACGTAGCCAGGGGGGCTAAAGGGGCCTTGGCTCCCCCCAAATTTTTAGAAAACATAGTCATTTTGTGTTTTGAGAGGCGTTTTTCCAAACAAAATAGTGTTATTCGCCTAATATCAAACATTTTGGCCCCCCAAAACTTTCCGGCTGGCTGCACCATTGCGCCCCTGCTGGGTGCCTAGGTTTAGTGATGAAAAATCGCGTTTAATCTGTTTTTTGTTGTTGTTGTTTTTGAAGTGATTTATTCACCAGCAAGTTGCTGTCTGTTGTAGATTTCGCTAACCATGCCAAATTTGTCTTTTCGTGGCCGGCGTGTCTTGTCAACATATATTTCTGCTTCTCATCGCTTGAAGCAGTTTTGCGAGAGTGCTTAAATTTTTCTTTTTTCACCGCAAGTGTTGTTCTGACAGTTGATTTTTCTTAAATTATGACTATTTGCAGCACGTGCTCAAAAATGGATATTGGGCAGCTTATAAAAAGAAACAGCATTTCTGATAGCCGAAGTGTAGAAAACATTTTCGACAAAAGGTTGAGAATTGAGGTTCAACCAGTACAGACTAATGTGGTAGAAAGGGTTATGCGTTTTGTGAACGTCCATTTGCATTGCATCGTCAGCAGCCTGAAAAGCATATACAAATTTTCGACGTTGCCCCCACCTTGAAAAATTTTCTGAGGACGCCCATGGTGAATGCAGTTATAGTTGGTGTGTTGTTTCAGTGTTTGACACCTCCCTGTGTTGTCTGCGTTTAGCTATAGCACTGTACTGTGCTGCGACTAACCAGCTTTGTGTTTCACTTGTGATATGGATCATGAGTCTGACGCCAAAATTAAAATTAAACAATTAAATTGGTTTCACGCGGTCATGACAATTTGGTCAACGGTTCAATATTTGCGGTCCAAATTTTGGGGCACGACGGCATCTTCCGCTCCCACTCACCTACTTTTTTCTGCAATTTCAAACCTGTGACAGCTCACGCCGGCAACGAAAAGACAATTTTGGCATGGTTAGCGAAATCTACAACAGAGAGCAAAATGTAACTTCACGTCACAGGTGAAAGAAGAGAAGAATCAGTCGCAACTTTTAATAGTAATTTTTAATAGACAGCAAAATGTGTAGCTTGTTGGTTAGAATCTAACGACATGGCTCTCGAACTGTGCGTCGCGACGCCCTGGTGCGTCGTTTTCCAAGTGCGTTGCACAACAGTAACTCAATTCACTTTTATTCAATGAGCCAGTAACAGGAAATATCTGTTCAGTCTTATAAAAGAACTCGTTGTTTCATCAGTAAACAAAGCTTTAATTATTATATGTTTTCATTAATATCTTGTTGCTGGTGAGTCACAAGTCCAGCAAACTTTTCCAAAGGCGTCGCAACGAAAAAAGTTAGAGAACTACTGGGTTAGATCAATCCGCTTACATCACGTAAATTTTAGCAGCAAAGCAATCTTCTGGTGTAAATTTGTGCTTTTTTATTGGTGACTGTGGTGTTGGTGGAGATTGGTGGTTTAAAATTGGCTATATGCTGATTCTCACCAGTTTTTGCTCGCTTGGATTAAGGCAGATCCATCGCCAGATCAACAGAATTGCTGTTGGCTATAAGCTTGTCCAGGGGTGCTTCGTAGTAGTATATAATGACCTGGAAGTTGACTTTAAGCTTGAGTTTGGAGATACTGAATGTGAATTTGGCGGCCCGCCTGCTCCCACTTCTGTTAAACAGTGTCACAACATTTTTTCATAACTTCGAATAGTGAAATTCATATTTTTTTTCACATCAGCAGTTCAGTGTCGAAATACGTGAAACGCTTTTACACACTTGATTAAAAATTTATCTTTATTAGTGGCGTTGAATGTATTTTAGAACTGTATGCTTTTGGGTTCAGTATTTTGCAATTATGAGCTCGTTTATCACGATAGACGATAGCCATCGCAGCTACCTCAACTGGGAGCAATGTCAGAGCAAATGCCATTCATTCATGTTTTGTTTTTGAAAAGTCGCTTTGGCAAGAAGTATGTTTTCCATGTACATGTAATCAGTGGCGTAACTAGAGATTTGAGCCAGGGGGGATGGAAATTTCGCTGAAGGTCTATTGGCAACCGTATTGGGCCCACCAACCAACACTCGGAAAAAACGTTGAGAAATGATAGTGAAACCTGATGTGGATGGCTATACTAAAACCCGAAATCGCAGGAAAACATTCCGAAAAACGCAAAAAAGCAACCTACTGAAAACCAAAAGAATACTGAATACCGAAATATAAGCTAAGTGGGGACCCGGTTTTAGTGCGGTTCACACCCTTGCTCCTCTCCCGCTAATTACACCACTGCATGTAGCTGCACAAGCTTCGTCTGGAAACGTAATCGTCATTTGACTATTTATTGGACTCTTATCGTGGGACTTGAGTGCAAGAAGAAACATTCTACTTCTATCCAGATCGAGAATAAGTTTCAGACGGTGTTTTTCTTATCTATGAATAGCCAAAACTGTGTCAAACACTATCGTGCAGCGTGCTTAGACGTACAGGTTATATCTTTTAAATACGTTTTGTAGATATTAGAGATTGTTTAGGCCTTTAACAGTATTCTCAGTTATGTGTAACTTGCGAAAAATGGAGGCCCATCTTTTGCGACTCACTTCAAACGGTTTTTGAAATAATGATTTAAAGCGCTTAAACTGTGGTTATTTTCAGAAAGATTGCATAGTTCGACCAACACAATTAGCCACTTTCTTGGGGTACAAGAGGTAACCACTTTTGTGTGGTACCCAACGATTGTCACAGACAACCTTGGGGTATTTAACTGAGTGAATACCTTTTGGCACCCCCCTGTTTGACTGCCCCCCAACGTCTGGTCTGGATCCGTTACTAGTGCATCCCGGGCATTTCTTCATGCCAATGATTCTACTGCGCATAGACAGAAAGTGATACAATATGTACATATAAAAGAAGTGAAAGTTCTAAAGGTTTCCTTAAAAGCGTTTACCGTGCTGTGGAAAACGTTTTGGAGGTAGTTCTCATACCCGACGTCTTACTTCATTCCTCTCGCTGACACTCATTATGCAGTAGTGTTGGTAGTACTGAAATTTGATTCTTCCGCTTCATCGCAAGAACTTGCATACCTTTGCTGGCCACATCACGCTGAAACTACTTTTCGATAAACAAAGGTATGCAATACCTCCACACAACATTTGATTATCGCAAGCTCTCATTGTTTTACTGCATCTAAGCAAAATATGCAGCACTTCGCAACTGCGGAATGTTACAAGGCGCAGCTGATTCTGCGTCGCTCTTGCTTGTTCCTCAGTTTTACAAATCTGTGATGAATAGGGCGTTAGAGTAAACACTGACTGTAAGATGAAAACCTGGAAATACTTCAACGCACGACTGAAAAATCCCGGTATTGTTGACGCTAAGTGCTTTGCCACGTGAAGTGTGATGCTGGATTTGAGGAGGAACATGAGCAGAGTTTATTTTGCGTTAAAATTGCCTACCTAATATATTTAAAAATGCAACACACGTTGAATTCGCACACAGTATATCAGCACATGAATCAGTATAACATGAATCACTGATGTACAGTTGTTGAAAACCCAGGAAGAATATTGCTTTGGACTCGGAACACATTTTCATGATCTTGACTCGGTGGTCATAAGTGGTATTGATTTTTCTGTTGTTGAGACCCATTTTTGCTGCTGAAAATGTACTGGCTGGACATTCTCCACCTTTGCTTCTCACTTGCTAAATCTCCACTACATTTCACAATTCCTGTCAGTTGATGCCACTTTGAAAGTTTTTTGTCGTTGCGTTCGCTTGGGCTCGGAGTCCAAAGACGTAGCTATTAAAAAGGCAATAGCAGCCAAACGTCAGCAGCTTGAACGCGGTGGAGCGGGAAGTTCTATTACTGCTTGCTGCTATGTCGATTCTGGTTGGCGTTCATACCGTTGTGTGTCAGTGGTGTACAGGATCCAGATTTTGGAGTCCAAACCGGCCGGATATTTGAATTTTTTTGGATTTGGCTTGGATTGGATATCATTTTCCTTTCAGCCGGATCCGGATTGTCCAAATGAAATAAAATGTAACCATGCAAAAAATCTCGACATGGAATAAAGGTTGTATGAGGAAATATTACGATAATTCGAAATCATATTACTAAAAATCTACTTGTCTAAATTCTCTCGATTATCTGCAATGTTCCCTGCCGCTCGAAATTCTAACTTCCTGACTGAGAAGACATCTCAATTCTCAAGCAACATGTAGTTTGGAACTGTGCGAAGATAAGCATGATTGATTCTAAAGTTTTATTATGAAGCAGCCCGTCGTTATTCAGATGAGACATTCTTTTTTGAAATATATTTATTAGTGGATCATAGCACAATGTCGGTGTTCATTAAGGCATTACAAAGAGTTTTTTTCTATGGAGCATAAAACTGGGATAGACTTAGCAGTTTCATCAACACTAAAAAAGCCTTCAAAAAACTATACATGTTTTATTTCGAGACGTTTCGGATGAAGATTTTCTGACCGAAGATGGATTAAGAATAATCCGAAACGTCTCGAAATAAAACATGTATAGTTTTTTGAAGGCTTTTTTAGTGGTGATGAAAGTTTTTTTCTAGTTTGAAACAAATACGCCAGTTTCTTTCTCAACGGCATAGCTCACTAGTTTAACTCAAAGCGGCCTTACCTCACAACTAAATAAGATTACTAAATAAACATGGTGAAAACGTATTG
>Ga0210059_1008559_pt1 | contig 16112 bp, 10 predicted proteins | sample Ectturendosymbi2_FD_188042 | JGI IMG/M metagenome (GOLD analysis project Ga0210059, IMG submission 188042) | Ecteinascidia turbinata endosymbiont from Florida, USA - Sample 2 (SPAdes) (version 2) | ecosystem: Host-associated > Tunicates > Ascidians > Unclassified | place: Key West, Florida...
AGCAGTTAGCTTAAACCCTGCTTGTTGCACAATGCGATTTGGTTCGTAAGACGTTGTGGCTTCAACAAATTCTTTGGGATTTAGAAAGTTGGCTAAAAATTACTTTGCATCGAGATAATTCACTGACGTGCTCGACCGTTTTTTGTTAGCGACGCAATGGCAGGGCACATTGGAAACAATCGACTCAGCGACAAGGCAGGCTTGGACCAACTGCATAGTGATATTGGGCCCATAGCCAACTCTCGATAGTCAAATGAACGTCGAACTGCTTTGTTTCTAAGCTTTCCGGGAAGCAGATAGGCATATGCCACCCTGTCATATCACCGAATGACCAAGTAGTGGATATTTTGCATTCCGGAATGCGTTGTCTGCGATTTGCGGGAAGCTTTGAATACGAACGATGATTTTCACGAAATCGGTTACATCAGAGTACAGTTTTTAACCTGAAGAAAATTTTAGTGGGAGTTAGTTTTTTTGCGGAGGCGTGCGGACGTACCTTGTTGCTCAGCGGGCTGCGTAAATTGATCGCATTTCTCTGTAACAGTGCGTCCTTTTTCGATTGCGTAGCTACTGATGGTCCATAATCTCACTTTCATAAATATCTTTGATTGTACATCGCCATAGCTGCCAATGGCGTGCTGAATATTAGGCCAAGGTGCACTTTCAGCTGGATGATTCGTCCGAATCACCAGATAACTTCAGAGGACCCCTGAAACGACTAAAAGAGGGAATAAAAAAGCTTCCAGAATAATGAAAGATACCATGTATGGCGACGAGAACAACGTGGCAGATATTCAGTCAGTTGTTTTGCACAGTGTGTCGGAGAAAAACTTGCTACATATACGTCCGATTGCAATAGAAAGGTCCTTAAGAAAATGTGTAGGAATCTATCAACATTTTACTCCTTTGAAAATGGGAAACCTTGTTGTGAAGGTACTGTAGAAACGACACCTCAAGTGAAAGGTCTATTGACCTTAACATTCTTCACCGATGGCTCAAATGTTTCTGTTCCAATTCTGGCCTCAAGTCTTTAGTCAGCCAATGCGAAAGGAGTTATTTAAAGAGTCTTGGTGGATCTTTCTACAGAGGTACAACTGTAAAAAGTTGTGTCAATTCTCAATACGTTACTTTCGTTAAAAGATTTTAATTCAAAAATTATGAAGACAACGTGAGGGATTCCACTACTGTGCTGTTACATTTTAATCTGACTAACCATCCAAATGAAGTGAGAGTAGAATATTTTCAAATTGAAGTTAAGCAGTACATTCCTAAGTCTTCACAATATTTCAAATGCAACCGATATGTTCATGTGACTAATCTCTGCAAGGACAAAGAATGATGCTCCAATTGTTGCAGTTTCACAGTTGGAATGCTGTAATTCTTCAAACAAAAGGTGGACGTTTAGTATGGGTAATCATTCAGCTGCCAGTGCAGCATGTCTGCATTACAAATAGGAATTAGAATTATTAAAATAAAACTTGTGTCTAATACTTATGGGTAACCCCATTTCTTCTCCAGTTGCTTCAGTGATGATCTCGACGATATCTCTGGGTTTGCTTTTCTCTTTTGACAAACTACAGCTTTATTGATGTCCTCAGCAAGAAATGCTAGAAACAGCAACCGATTACCAAATACAAATCCTGAAGTCCTGTCTGTCCATATTGCAGCGGTTTTCAACCTGGGGCCGCGAACCATTTTTGAGGGGTCGCGAGCAGATATTTTATGTACATAGCTCCATTGCATTTGTTTATTAGAGTTTCAGATGGGTGTCGTTGGGTTATAGTGAGTTGCTGTAATAGGTCTTGGTACAAAAAAGGTTGAAAACCACTGTCGTAGTGAAAGTCACTGTGCTCAGCTTTAAAATGCTGTGTTGGTCCCAGATTAAGCAATCCTCTCCAAAACGAACAAGCAATGGTGGAAATCCGTCATTCGAGGAATGGTCTGACACCAATAGGTTTTCGGTACTGCGCAGTTTTGTATAGGCGTCTGCATACAATACCTGCAATCGTATTCAGATAGAATGAAATCTTATTCCAAATAGATTTTATGTCAATGGGAGTCAGGCCTGAGGATGGGTAGTGTTGCGTGAAATCGATTTCCTTTTCGAACAAATTTCTGATTTATTCAACTTCATCGCTTGTGTTGGGACTGGTTACTTCAATACAGAATGTGTACAATGAATAAAGCTTATTCGGATGATTCTTTGAAAGCTTGCAGCAAACCTGGAGCTTTTATTTGTTCGCTTCAACCAACAAGGAAATTTTGTGGTGGCGCAGCGCGCAGTAACAGGAAACCAGGATATGATGCAGTAACGAACGCCCACCATCACCGCAGACAAGAGAGAAGTGTATTGAAAACGGAGCCACCGTGACAGACAGCACGTTGCATGGCCCATGCTGAAAGGCCTTGCTTATCACGGTGGTCTTGTTGAAAAGCGCTGAACATATGATTATCGCAGAAATAGATTATGCTGGGATTGATGCAAGCAGTTGTCGTAATTAGAACCGTGCAAGTATCTCGTGCATTTTAAGGAGTGCATAAACACTGCAGCTTCTTTCTTTTAGCAAAAAGGCAATATTTAGCCCGAGATTATTAATCTGAGGTCAGTGGCACTTCTTGTATCAATATTTGAGCACCCAATGCAAGAAAGACTCCAAAACATTGTAAAATGGTAGCTTCGTTTCGTGGCTTGCTCACATAGATATTCAAGTGCTTGCTGATGATCCCTAGGACTTAGAGGCAAACAGTATTCTTCAAAAACGAAGTTGAAGGCACTTCAATACGAAAGCTTTTCAACGAGGTGTTCAGGCAAATGCTGCAAGGCAAACTCTCAACATACTGTAGTAGGGCGGAATCTGTGAAACTCAGGCAAAATTTTAATCAACAAAAATAATTATATCAGCTCGTCGTGACACGATAAGATTGCAGTAATCATGCTAATGCCTGTGGAAAAATTGTCGTTAAATAAGTGAAAGTAAAAAAATCAATGAAAATAGACAAAGAAAGTTTTCATGACTATGTTGTTCAAGCCCAAAAACATAAAAGTTTGTGGATAGGGTTATTTTTCCAGTTCCAGGAACGCTTTAGGAAGACATGGTATGCAACTACGTGTTGCCGTCACTGCTAGTTTTGTGCGGACTGGCCGCGTCTACATCAGCGGAGCATTCAAAGTGTTACAGCGATGCTAAGGTGAGTTAAAAATAAACATTGCTCTTCGTTATTTTCGACACTGTATGTGATCCTTTTCAAACGTTAAAAGGCTAACAGGTCTGTTTCATGTCTTTTCGTTGTGTTTGCATCAAGTTTACTTTTTCTGTGTTGTCTTTCGAATTACTTCTACGCAGCACAAGTAAAATCTCTGTTGAGACCATAGTGTCTTATTCTTGGCTGTGAAAGTATCCATTGCGATAGTCATTGTGCTTCACCGGAAATTTTTCTCTACTGTATTTATGCCCAAGTGCGACTCTCCCGGAAAGCAGGGAGACAATATAGTACTGTAAATGACTTTCCCAATTGCGGAAATCTAGAATTTTGAGAAAAATGACAAAAACTACGAGTTTAGTGTTCGATTAAACGCAAACCAAATATGTGTCTAAATAAAGTGCAAGTTTATATTATAGTTAATTAAGTACAAGATTAAAACGTCAGAACTACGAAGGAGGTAATGCCTCTCGTTCTAAGCTAATGTTTTCCCAACCTTTTTTGGGCCGCTGAACACTTTGTAACTCATCCTTCTTCATTCGGCACACCAAAGCTAATGACCGCATAGTAACTGTCAGAAACGTCTTCATACTTTCTCGTTGGAAGAGCTAGTCTGAATTTCAACCTTGTTGTTCCTATCTACACTATAATACAAACCTACTACGCAGTTACCGATGTCACAGAATACACAATTACGTTATCTATAGGCACAATACAATCTCACTACGTTTATCTTTATTTTCAAAGCTTTTGGTGCTGGCTCACCGGTAACTCTTCCATTATCAAGGATAAACGTTATCTCCAGTGTAAACTATATTCTCAACTTTAACTTTGAAATGCTTTTAGCGTATTCAATGGCTATCCTGCCAATAAACGATGACAGAAGGAGGGGAAGAAATTGATTTAATCATGGGTTTGCTTGCAAAGTTATTTTCAAGGCGGTATTCCAACAAACGTTGGACATCCTTAGAAAGCGTAGGGCAACCCAAAGGCAGCAGGCCTGTCACAGCCAGGAAAATGATTTGTACGCCGTTTTTAAAATCGTAACTACAAGCTGCATCCTTGGTTGATAGGCTCCAAGAAGCACTAAATTTTGAGGTGGGAACACTTGTTGCCAGGATTTTCGCAAGGACAATTTATTTTAAATAATAGTGTCATTGATCAGGTTAGCGTTGCTGTTTTTTTTCGTGTGTTGTGTGCAGCTGGAGATACAATAGCAGGAAACCTACTGAATTGTGGGATGTGGGTTTGTTGCTCGATTGGCTTTATTTTGGATGCATGTGTTATCAGTTATGCAATGAGTACTTACAGTATACAATTTCTGGATAATATTGATGACTTCTACAGCTATAATGATGTTAGTAAGATGTGGATAAAACTAGGTAGAGCCCCAGTGAAGGCCTAGTTGTGAAATGCACAAACCACTATTGTGACATGAAAAATTGGCAAAACAATCATTGGTCAAACTTTCTCGTTTTTTTAGGAAATTAATCAACCAAATGAAGATACTTTATTCCTAAAAAATACAAACTGATGAATTGCATTGATGCGTATTACAGTAGTAAAAACGCTAAATTACGGGTTGACAAAACGTGCCTGTGTGCATATACAGCCGAGTCGGTTGTAGGAGGATCAAATGGATAAAAATGTATCATAGCATAAAAATATGGCAATGAAAAGCACAAAAATTTGAATTTACCTGCAACCTTATATTTTGAAGTTAAAAAAGTTTGTGATTAAAGAGGTGGCAAAAAGGAAATAATAGCACCACAACCAATGATTGGAATGAAATCATTAACTGTTGTGTTGTTGTTTCTTACGCTGCTTCGAAAGATTTATGACGCTCGCTCAACGGTACGAAAAAGAGATGAAGTTCGCACATTTGATAAACAAGTTTCAAAGATCAAAAACTTTGATGTGCAGTAATGTTTATTATGACAGTATGCATTTTGCATTCAGGGCAAAAGTTACCGTTGGAAACAACAATAGGTAGCTCGAACATAAAGCAAGCTTCGAACGCAAGCATCTCATAAACGTTATGGGAGGTTGTTCCAGATCATAAATGGCTTGAAATATGAAAGGAATACTCTGCATACATTGCAACGCAAGTAGATTCAAAATCTTGCTTCGACTTAAAAGAATCTACACAAGCGTTTCAAAGCACTTTGCTTAAGAAAAACAAAATGGCAGATTGTTTTCGGGGCGTAACACCTGTGCAAAATTGTCAGGTGCCTATGGCTTGCATTGAACATCTGCAAAAAAGCTGTAGCTGCTCCTGGAAACGTACCTTTGCGCCTAAGCAGTTTTACGAGCGTAGTTTCAAAGATAAAGACATTTTTGCCCATGGTATCACAGATCATCAAGTGCGACCAAAGGCTTGAGAGCTACATCTAATAGCTAATTAAATGAAGCGATCAGCGAACGTTTTGATTTACAGGTTTGGGGATCCTATTTAATATCGCGAGACACATAAATTTATCACGGGCGGGACGCAGAAGTTCCAAAGTTTATCTTGTGAAAAAACAATCCAATCACGTACACAGGTTTTTGAAATTAAAACGCAAATCACAAAAAATTAGGAAACGAAAATTTTGAAGTTGGACACAAATGGGTCGTATGTGGCTCACTGACCGCATTTTCCTCATCCCGGCATTATAACGACCTCACCTCATTATTTGTTGACTGAATTGGGAAACAGGACCGCTTAGTGTGATATTAGCATTGATCTAACCCTTCAAATACCTTAAAAGTCTGTTTATTTATGAAAAAGTTACTACCTGTAGAAACGAATTTTAATTTAATTTGAAAGAAAAGCGAAGCTGCAACTCTGTAAACTATCATTACAACAAAAACGATCTGAAATACCGAACATTAAAGAAGATGTCTTTGCCATACTGAAAGGTACAGAAGCAATTTCACAGAAAGTTTTTGCCAAATCCCTGGTCTACGGAAGAAAGGCTAGGAGACGCGACACTTTAAGGACTTAATTTTGTTAAAAAAAGTGCTGCAAAGATTTTGCGGGTGTTCTCACGGCAAGGCCAAATTCAGAACATAGGCTAGCCAGGGGAGCAAAGGGGCCATGATCCCCCCAAATTTTATAACATATATTCATTTTCTGCTGTGAGAGGTGTTTTCCAAATAAGATAGTGTTATTCGCCTAAAATTAAAAATTTTGGACCTCCGAAATTTTTGTCCTGGCTACGCCTTTGGTTCAGAACACATTTGAGAATGTAAAATCATATGAAATGAGAATCCTGAAGTAGGTTTAGGACTTAAAATGCAATGTTAGCTGAACACGCCTAGTTGAAGGGTTGGTTCTGCACATACTCTAATAGCGTCTAAATCCGTCAAGTAATTTTTTCGCTCCAAGATTATTTATACTTTTGCAGTTTTCAGCATTCGATAGCAACGTCACGGATTTGGATGGCAATGTTGTAGACATGTCCCAGTTTCGTGGAAATGTGTCTATCGTCATCAACGTTGCGACCTACTGAGGTTTAACCGTATCACAGTATACGGCTCTGAATGCACTTTTCAAGGTACGCCTGCTCGTTCCTATCAAAGTGACTTATGCTTTACAGAAGCTAACACGGATTGAGATTTGGTAATTTCAGCATCTAGCTACACAACCAAGATTTGAAACTTGAAATGGTGTTTCGCAACTTTTGTTAATGAACAAGACCTCTCAAAATGAGGTTGGCATTTCATCGCATTTTTACAATGGAAAACTTTAGGTGGCGCTCCAGAGCAAGCTGTGGTCCAGGCCAACAAGAGTAAAACACAATAATATGGGTTTTGACAAACTTCTTAACTGATAAGCAACAATTTTGATTGTAAGGAGTTTTGTCGTGCTGAAACACTACTGAATCAACGTTTTTGTCTAAAATGAAACACTGATAAACAGGGTTGGTTGACTAGATGATCGCCAAGGTCCTTCATTAATCCTATATGACACAGTACCACTCTTTGCTTGCACTAATCAGCTATTATGCCATTGTATTTTCATTTGCTCTATTGTTCACTGACACTGACGATTGGTTTACTTAGTGTGCGATGGCTTTTTGTATTGCTTCTGCTTATTACCGGAGTCATACGAAACAATAAACCATTCCTTTCCAAACCATTCTATTGCAAACCTCCTGTAACAGTAAGAGGGCAATTCGCTTATAAACAAACCACAAATCTTACCCATACCCATGGAAAAATGACATGTCGCACCATGATGTGGACCCTACGGAACTAACATATTTTCTGAGAACTGTGAGATATTTCCATTCATCCTGTGGGCTACTACTGGAGAGGGAAAGCGTTGTTTTGAAAATAAATAAATTTTAGAAAGGTTTAAGCTGTTTAGCAGTTAATTAGTCTCCGCAAGGGTGGCGTAGTGGGATCAATCAGAAATTTTTGATGCGTATCGTTACGCGAAATCGATTTTTTCTATTAAGTATATTTGCTGTATGATTTTTGACTTTGTCGCCTTTGTGGAGACTAATTACTTGATTACAGATATGTGCAAGTCAGAATCATCGCAAAGTTATGAAAGCGATGAAAGCGGAGTCCATTCGGTTGATTCCTCGACAGCTTGCAGCAGACCCAGAGCTTTTAATTGCTTTTTAGCCGTTGGTTTTATTATGCACACGATTACTGTTATTGTTTCGATCAGGCCCGTTATCAAGGGGGCAACCGGACAATTCCCCTCCCCCCCGAAGTTTTCAAACATATTGTGAAAACGCCAATGCCTTTTTAGTTAGGTATCCAACAACAAGCTACAATCATTTCCACCACCCTCGAAATTTTCAGTTGGTTCCGGTCCTGGTTTCGATGATGGCAATCTTATGTGAGAGAAACTGCATTGTCAAGTTTCGCATTTCATAAAAAGCATGCTAAGCTCTCCGCCATTTCGTACTGAAGTTCACGTTTTAGTTTGGTGCAAATAGTGCGAACAAGTAAGTTAGAAAACAACTATTGACGAACAAGGCGTTTTCCTCAAATGATCTCAGTATGGATTTGTAGCAGACTAATGCAGGGGTGTCAAACTGGCGGCCCGCGGACCAAATCCGGTCCGCCATGATCCGTTTTGTGGCCTGCGTCATGTCAGTTTTTTGCTTGCATTAGATCTGAAAGAGTTACGTTTATTATTAATGTCATAGCATAATTACGCTTTTGTTTATAGTCATAACGCGATATTACGACTTAATAATCAGGCTTAACCGAGAGTCGGTAACCTGCTGCTCCGGAACCACAAACGGCTTTGACAAGATTTGGAATTTAAAGTTGCATTTGATTATGATTACTATTAGAATTGAATACAATGTAGCTTATGTCCGTATGAAAAATAAAACGGTATCAAAGCTTTATGGCTCCTCACCGATCATATCGGCTGGAAAATGAAGCAAAATGGCTCTTTTGTTAAAAAAAGTTACAGACTCTGTACTAAACCAACGGTAACAACCTCTTCAGTTCGCAAACATGAGGTTGTATAGATTCCATGAGGATTCAATGAATTTCCAACCCATTCTAAGAAACATCTGCTGATTTCAAAGATCTGGAAACTGATTTTGGTATTTTCAGTAACCCTTGTCTTGTCAATGCTGAAGAGGTGCCACAAAAATATCAAATGGAACTAACTGAGTCACAGTGCAACAGTGTTTTTAGGGCTACAGTAAATTTGAAAATGGTGACATCCAAACGTTTGATGAATGCATTGGCCCAACCTATCCACAAATAAAAGAAATGGCATCGAAGAACATGCCAATGTCCGCTAGTAGGCTTACTTGTGTCTGCAATCATCTGTTCTCTTTGATGAACTTAAACAAGTCTCGATTCCGATCTCAGTTGATCGACACGAATCTCAATGCAACGTTATAAGTTGCGACGGCACAATTTTTGGTGGGAAATATTGACATGCATGTGAATGCCAAAAGATGTCAAATTTCTTCGTGTCGCAGTGCTATGAATAAATGGTAAATGAAAATATGGATTGTGTCATGGTGTGCAAAATTGTCTGGCCCGCGTAAAATGTAAGTATGTGAATATGGCCCACAGCACCAAATGAGTTTGACGCCCGTGGACTAATGGATGCACGCATTGCATGAACTTGAACTGAATCTTTTAGACTACAGCCATGTGATCAATATATAAAACAAGAAACAGATGATGTTTTGCCTGATGTATCTACGCGTATTCATCATTTTGTCACTGACGTATATTGTAGTTGTGGTTTTGCTTAGAAAGTAGGACTATTTTTATGTAGAACAATATTCTTTCTTTTTTAAAAACGGGTAAAACTACAATCAACACTTGCGTATTTGAGAAACGTAATTCCAGAAGGGCTGGAGAAGATTTTTTATGAAAAATTCTTAATTGTTTTGTGTTTTACACGCAGAAAAATCGGAACGAAAATATAGTTGTTTTTGCCTTTCCTTGCAATCAGTTCGGTTTGCAAGAACCTGGCAACAACAACGAGATTCTGAATGGAATCAAGTATGTCAGACCAGGAAATGGTTACGTACCAAACAAACGGATAAAATTTTTTGCCAAAATCAAAGTTAACGGCAACCACGAGCATCCATTTTACACTGGACTAAAGGTACTATGGGATTACCAGTTGCTCACTTCATCTTATAACTGCCACTTAGCGTTTTATCCAAGACTAAAAATTTTCCTCTTTCACGTAAATAAACAGTTTCTGTACAATTGCATATCGTGTTTACTGTTCATAGTTGAGTTTGCTCAAGTTTTGTAAGTTTTGTAAATTATTGAAAACTTTTTCCGATGGAACACTTGTTTTTATTGTTTCGTGCGGTTTTATGTCAAATGTTTATTTTGGTTTATGTTTCTTTTGTTGTTTTTCCAATTTAAAAAGTGAGTTTTTTTGCAGTGTTATGTCAGAATTCTTATTTTCTTTATACGAATATTTTGGGATAAAATACCAGGGAGTGATTGCAATAAAGATCACTCTGTTTGTGCAATACAGTAGGTTTTATGCAATTTCCAAGAGCGTGTGAAAACCGGTGGCGTAAAGAGAAGCGATAAACAACTGTAGAAGAATGAAGCTTGCACGAATCTTCCTGAAAATCATAAAATGATATCTAACTGCTTCAGAACCGATTTCATGGAAAGTTCCAACTTTGTAGTTGCCTTTCGATGACGACTGAAATCTCAACTTTTAAATCGCACTTTTCAGTTTTGGCAATTTCTAACCTGACAAGCCAAGATCTGGGTTTGTGTGGGGATTTATTGTTCGTTATAGTTTTTTAGACATTGCATCTTTCAGTGTACCTTCTTTTTAGCTGTTATAGGATGGAAGGGTTTTTCATTGTTTTGAGAATTTTTCAGAATGCTTGTCCGCCTACAGGCCTGACAATTGGAGCAACTAAACATCTTTATTGGTCTCCTATAAAAATTAGCGATATCACCTGGAATTTCAATAAATTTCTATTAGACAAAAACGGAATTCCAAGGTAAGTTTTTCTATGTATCAAGTGCACTTTTCAACTATAAATCATTCTTTTTCGATTGAAAAAGCGACTACGGTAGTGTCGCAAAATAGTCTCCACATATAAGCTTGTTCAAAAAATAACATGAGCTTCACGCTTGAAATACTTGCAAACACAATAAGTATGTTGGTCATCTCACGTTTTCTGACTTATTGATTTCTTTTACAACCAATTTGTGCAGACGTAAATATGTATTTCAGGTGGTTTTTGACTTGCGGTAAGCATACCTTTAAACATTTTAAAAGCAATAACTTATTCATGCATTAAAATCGCAGTATTAAAATTAATAAAGAGTTTCGAAAAATTGTTTATTTTCTGTTTCAAATTAAACAACATTTTAGCAGTGGTTTGACCGAAAAATTAAATTGAGTCTTTGAGATATTAAAGACATGCAGTGTTGCTTTTCAATACGCTTGGAAGCTGAAGTCACAAAGCAACTTTTATCTTACCTGTAGCTTGTGTACGCTATTATATAACAAAAAACAAAAAACAAAGAACACGATTGACGCCAACGTAGCAATCAACCACCCCGCAAGAATTTAAAAATACTCCAATTTAAGTCGATAGACGATAGACGATACATTGATTATAAGTCATCTGTTTGTTGAAGCGCGAAAATTTAGGCCTCCGTTTTGCAAAATACGAGCATCAGGAATTATGTTATATACTTGCATTCTGTCCATAAACAGTTAGTTTCACTAAATATGGTGTATATACAGTTGGTCAAAATTCTCTTCCAATCTGTCACTTTGACTTGGTAAAACAGTTGCTCATTTCTTGTCGTTTGTGGAAAGTTAAAGAACGATTTAAGCGATTTGCATTTGTGGCTCTGCTTGCTGTGCTTTGTAAAAAGAGTTGTTATATTGGAGTAATGCCGCATAAAAAACTAGGTAATTCAATGCGAAAAGGATTTAAAATAAGGTGTTTTATAATTGCAGATATCGCTTTGGATCAACAATTACAGCGCCTCTAATGCGACCTTGGATCAAACAATTGATGGCTGAAGATTAGAAAGAGTTCACTATGTCGTACTGTAATCCGTATTTTATTTCTGTCGTCTGAATTGTCTTTCCTTAAAATTTTCGAGAAGTGAACGTCGTCCCGCGATCAAACGTCCATGACGCTCAGCCTGGAAACTGCTCATTTGCAGACAGGCTGGTGCTGAACCCGAGCGACCGTAGTAAGCGGAGTGCTGCATCAGAGCCTTCAGTGCATTCCCTCTGATGACGTGCAACGCTGAAACGATGCTCACGTGTTTTGATGCGATTGACTGATGACGTTTCATTGCCGCTAATAAACATAAAGGAAACATGTTTTTCTCTGTGTTAAGCTGGAACGTTTGTTGAAATTCACTGCTGTCACAAACTCTAAAAGTCTGAACATTGAATTGTTAGCTTTTTTGGAAATGTTTCAAAAAAAACGGTTATACATTTCCTTGCAAAGTCAGACAATTCGTAAAGCAGTGTAAAAACACTTCAAGAGATACTTCTTCCGCTTCACTGGATATTATACTCGGAGCCAACCATTGTATCAACCCGACCGCGATTCTGCCGCTAAGATATACGTAAATAAAAGCTAACAACATAGAATTTGATGAAACATTGTAGATGCCTGACTAAGCATTTAAATGCACAATATTTCAGTATCGGTAACCGCCAACATTGCCTAACAAAAGACATTGTAATGTCACAAATCGAATTTAAGTTTTGCTTCATCACGATGTCAGATGCCAAATTGCGTAGAAATTCGCGAAAAAAGCGCTGAATACACACAGGAAATGAAAAAGACAAGCATAGTAGAAGACGTTATCATTGGTCAAAATCAGTGTTTTTAATACACGTAGCTTTTGCATCTTCTGTCCACAAAATGCTCGTTGCGTAATGCTGTTCATTAGTTGTGTTGCCTTAGGTCTGTGAACAGCAGGTCCCTTATTCGAAATCCGTTTAAGTCACTTCAAGCAACTACCAAAGAAAGGAAGTTTCAGCTTGTCATTCAGGTAATTACGACATTGTTACACTGATTTCGATTTTCCCTAACAACATGAAATTCGGCAAGTTATGTTTAGGAGGTTTGCAAAATTATTTTTGAGTGGGACAGGGATTCAGTTTAGTCGCATGCACTCCTTGTAACCAGGCGAGTACATAATACTTCATACAATTTTTGCAGCGTAAAGGCAGAAGATTTTAAAGCTACACTAAATGTATTTTTGACGCATGTAGACCATAGCATGAAGCAAAGCCTTTTAAGCTTTTATCAGGGTGTTAAAGCTGTATTTTTGACTTCGCACATGCCCTTTTCAATACCCAGGAGTTTTACGACCGAACGCTGTTTTTAGCATTGCGCGAAATAGGTCAGAACCATCGGGCGATCATCTGTTAGCACTGCAACAGTTACAAAGCAGCGTGCAGAAGCAGCTGTTCCTCCCTGGATTCCAACTGGCAGCAGCTTCGTTGAACCAACGGATAAAATGCATGATGCTGGTCTTAAACTTTTGTGAGCTAGACGACGGCAACAGCTGCAGACACGTGCATGCTGGGAGAGAGTTTACCACGAACAGATACTGTGAGATAAACGGATGCTGTGAATGGATACTGTGAGATAAACTGTGATATTGATTCGACCGCACCGCCTTTGCGGTGATTAACTACTTGCGAGATCAAGCATATTCAAGTTTCAAGAGGGTTTCCTCAGTACAAGTGTCAGGTTACGACACTTTCTAAAAATTAATAAGCACGTGGCAATAGCGAGTGAAGAACCGAAGCGAAAGTCAAGCCTAAAATATCTCAGAAAACCAAGATGTTGACTGTCAGCACAGTTACTATTGGCATGGAACTGCAAAGCAGCAATAACGGTTTGATTACTGAAAGCTAAGCATCAGCATAACTTGATCTGAGTGCTGCAGTGACAATCGTATAATACGATTTTTGTGTTCGCTGTCATAAGCGTCCATAAGCAAATTGACATACAGTACTTCATTATCCAAATGAAGCGTACGTTGAAAGAATTAGAACTGCAGTCAAGTGTTTCTTCTTATACCAGGTACCCTTCACTTCTGCAGCATTCTTCAAATCACAGTTGTTGGATTTCAAATTTCATTTTTCCTGCAGTGCAGGTTTCACCAAAAGTCCTATTAATTCTTAATTTCGTAAGTAAGCGCCTTTCCAACATATAAAACAGAGTTCCTTAAAAATAAACATGAAGGCAAGTGTGTTTTTCAGAGTTCATAAGCGCACCAATTCTTTGGTCGTCACTAAATCAAAAGCCATCTGACAAAGTCAGTATCTAGGAGAGAGTTTGTCAAATTGTGTTGACGAGAAAAGTAAAAGTTTGTGAAATTACTAATCCCGCAAAAACTTGAAATTACAAACTTTAAGTCATGTTCAAATATTTTCGTTTCACTTTGCAGATTCATTTCGAAACCACACATCTCGAATATGTCCAATAGGAGACAACTGTGAAAATATCATGAAGTGTCTACCTCTTGGTCTTCTGAACACAACTACTTCAAATGACGTCCACGATATTTCAGCCGCCAATTCTTGTCTACCTGTATTGAGAGCACTGTACAAGGCAGCGGCATTCTTCTTCAGCGCATCTCACTGAACAAAAATCAGGGCGTCACGTCAAGGGGAATATAACGAAGGAGCTGTCGCGTGCGCAGTTGGAGTGCGACGCTGAGCTAATAAGAAATTGGTTTGATTTTCCGATGCGAAGTGTCAACGGTTGAATTATGAGCTTCAAACCTTCGACGCACAGTGAAGGGTGCCATCCCAGTGTATAGACGATGAAAATGTCGCTACTTGTTTTGAGCTATGCGATTTTAAATGGAAAATGGGTTATTAAAAAAAAATAACAGCGGTTGCATAGGTGAGAAACCCAGAGTAACGCGATTGGTTGATAAAGTTTTGGGAGATTTAAAGCTAAAACTGCAAAGGATTTAGAACAATCGTTGGAGGTTCTTAGTTTAAGCAGAAAACTTTCAATTACTTTGAATTCTTTAAAATCCGAGACCATTTCATGTCATATTTTTCTCTCAATTAGTTTTAAGTGCAACTGCGAGTTTTCTTTTCTAAATCCTGTCCCAATTAAACTTTTTTCTAATCATTCGCCGATCAGCAATTAAAACAATGAGAGTTTTTTTCAAAATGTCCCTTTATGCCCATAATAGAAAATTCGGGTCTTTTAAGACCCGACGAAACCTGATGTGTTACTCGACCTGCGCCCATTTCGACATATGGTTTCCAGGTGTGTTTTGTTGCTCTGACTCTTTGAAGACGCCTGGTCGAAGTGTTACTCGCTTGTGGTCAGTGGTTTGCAATATACTGGTGTTTTGGTGCTTTGCAGTCTTTAGACCTCTGGTTGCACTTCAGATAACCAGGGTTAAAATTGATCCTAGCTAGGATAAAGTGTTGTGCGCAGCATCAATATAAAATGTGTGTTTCGTTACTCACACATGTCTGTTTCGTGAAAAGGAGTAAAAGGCGTTGAAGGAAGATCAAAAATAGATTTAGAGAACCTCGCGAAGCACTCTAAAAGGACATTGCTGAGTGTACTAGTGTCATATTTCCCATAAAATGTATTCCCTCTCTTCTGCCTTCCTTGGTTAGCAGCGCTCCATCTCGTCATGTCAAATGAGATCCATCTCAAATGTTGGTGCTGTGTTCAACAGGCTGGGCTGCACTGCAAGTGTCTTTGCTTGCATTGGTGATGAGAACTGAGCAATGGAAATTTGATGATACTAATGAAACGATTAATTGTTACAAAAATAAGACAAACGAGCTTTACTCACTAGAAGCGTTTTCTACTGTTAACGCAAGCACAAAATTCAGTATCATTTATCCTAAAGCAAGTTATCTACACGTCATGTTTTAGACCAGTGGTTCTTAACCTTTTCTCTACCACGCCTCCCTTAAGCAATTGTGCTTTCTTGCAAGCCCCACTGACTTCAAATAAGTAAATTGGACGGAACACTTTCCCGTTAAAAACATTCCATGTATAGCGCGAAAGGCTGTCCCCCCTGAAAATTTATTGACGCCACTCTCTGGGGAGGCATCCTCCCCTATTAAGGATCACTGTTTTAGAATTTTCTTACAATGGGTATGGTTGTAAAATAGGCATGATAGTTAGCGAGTTTCATTATGACTGCTATAGCTGCACAGTTATATTGTTTTAATTTGCCTGCTTTTCGAGATCTGTATTTCACAAATTCGTAGTAAAAACGGCTCACTGAGATAAGTCTAAAAGTTCCAGCAGTTACTTGAAGATCGAATCAGTGTTGAAGACTACTTTTGTAATCATATCCCGGAGGTCACTGCAAATATTTTCGCACCTTTAAGTGAGTTATCCCGAAGTATGGCAACGCCTTCATTATTAAAAACTGTTTCGCCTTGGCCAAGCACGAAAATTCGAATA
>Ga0210059_1008560_pt1 | contig 16111 bp, 10 predicted proteins | sample Ectturendosymbi2_FD_188042 | JGI IMG/M metagenome (GOLD analysis project Ga0210059, IMG submission 188042) | Ecteinascidia turbinata endosymbiont from Florida, USA - Sample 2 (SPAdes) (version 2) | ecosystem: Host-associated > Tunicates > Ascidians > Unclassified | place: Key West, Florida...
ACCCCACAAGTTCGCCGAAGTAGTCAGCTACAAGCGTATTCTGGTTCACGAATTTGCCAGACCCCACAAGTTCGCCGACTGTTCTAAAGTGACTTGGAACGCTCGTCAAAGGATCAAGCCAGACAGTCTTTTGCCTCGCGACCCCAAGACTTCCAGTGGAGCACTACAAGAATTGAACGAGGCAGCTGCCTTTTGACAATACCAATTCTTGTAGAGGGCGACTCATTTGGACCAGCCAAACAGTATCTCCCCTGGACAAGCCACTTTTTGAAGAACTCACGCTGACACGAGCCCGCAGGATGTGCAGCACTTCCCATACAACACCCGAGCCTGGCTGCATGGGAAGGCAGAGCCTTCTGAGTTTTATCTCTACCAGCTGACCAAGGGGGGGCAGACTGCCAGAGAGAGAACCGAGTCAATTGGTGTTAGACCAAGTTCTGAATCAGGCTTGTAAAACCGCCCCTATTTATACTAACTCTGACCAAACACATTTGATTTCTGATTGACGTACATCCGTTGTCTAGGCGACGGATATGAATCAGAACATGATTGGTACACGCTCTCACTGGGCATTTCCGGTCATGTCTGTTTTGTCAGTCTAGTCTATCAGTCTCGTTTGACAGTCGATCCAGCAGGTCGCATTTACTTCCGTCGTTCTTCGCAATTCTTAGTCTCCGTGTTTCTTTAGTTAAATTCACTGTATTTTCATCTTTTCTTTCATTGTGAACCTTTGGCTTATTGTTGACATTCTTCATGTTTCATTGTTTTTGAATTTCTTTGATTAAAATCGCTGTATTTTCAGCCTTTCAGTAGCTGTACATCAGCCATCCAGTAACTGCACAATCTAGCAGTTGTTTGGTATTTTTCTTACTCTAGTCTCAAGCTTGTCTTTCAAGTTCTGTTGTTGTGACTTTAAGTTTTTTTTGACATGTAGAGAACAATGTAATTGTTCTGCTACATTGATTACGTCATTCCAAAATCGATAAAAAAACAAATTCTGTAACACCGTTAGTAAATGCTCTCCTGAATGAACGAGTTTCCAAGTCTCTAAGAAGATCTTGAAACAGTAGTGAGCACAAGTATCGAGCAAAAGTGCGTCCAGGATTTGAGATTGGGAGCAGCCAGATTCACTTCTAGCAATATAAACCGCCCAGTATATGCGTTTGACATTCGACCATCTGGAAGTGCCATCGCTAAGCAAAAATCGTGGTTGAAAACGAAATGGCTTCGGTGGAATCCCTACAAATTTAAGCCATAGTAGCAATGAATGGAATGCACGTGGAACTACTGTTTCTAAATAAAACCATATTTGAAAATATGTTCCTTTCATTGGTTAAAAAACGCTTGTAATGCCTTCATAATACAAAGCTCGCTTCGGGAAGAAAACCACAGGTTCAAACCAAGCGCTATATGGGCCAAAGGAACCTTAAACTAGATTTTTCTTTTTTATGACAAAAGTCTAAACTCAAACGAAGTGAAAGTGAGTAACACGTCCAGCGTAAACAATGCAGCCTGCTGAAAATGTTTGGATAATCACAGCAAGCAAAGGTTTCTGTAAATATTTCTACCGTTGTCTATGGTTACCTAGGCTCAATACCTGGTGGAGTATAGTGTCAAAACAAAAAGTGGGAAAATAATCTGTTAAAAAATGCGATGCCCTGCTGCAGCAAAGTTTGTGGAAATTATTTTCATATTGAGCATTTTTCAAAAAATTATATTTTAAGGGCCGATATCTCAATACCACATCAAAAAGTAAGGGAATTCCGTTCGATACCTCAGAAAAGGTGAAGGAGCGGCCTTCCCCCACGCCCCTCCTCATTTCGCCGCTACCAATATATCGGTCCCACATGCTCATCATCGAGTGGAAGCCTCTCCGAAGCTTATAGTATTTTTTAGGACTGTTTTGTGGCTTATCATAAAGAACGTTTTGTCACAGTTTTCAAATTTTCTTTTGGGTATTATAGTGGTGTGGTTTAAAACAGTTCTTCGTAACCGATGGATCAAGATGCAGGCCAAACTGTTGCAGTAAAAAATGCGAATGCTTTTATAAACGTGTATTGACTTTAACAATGGCGATATTCCATCAAGAAGTAGATCTTCCTTCATTCCATATTTACTGTAATACCAACAAGGAATACACTTCATTTTCAGAAGGTGCTGTCACATACCTCTAGCCAGTCACCGTTACTTACCTCTGTAAGTCTGGTTTCTCAAACTAGTGTAACAAAATCGAAGGCACGGAACAGTACCAAATCTAACACTGTAAAGGCACAGTACAAGTTGCTTGCCGTCTTGCCTTCTATCAAGCCTCAATTTGATCTTCAAGCTCAAGTCTCCTTTGAATAGCAAATTGAATGTGCTCCTAAAATGTTACTTCTTTCTCAATTTTTTTTATCTATATTTTCTTAATTTTTTGATATTTTTACACTATCTTATAGTAGGCCTCCAAAAAAGTGTCAGGGAACGTAGACCGCGAATTGAAGAGGCACTGGTTTAGCTTGAAAAACCTCTGTAAAGGTTCTTAAAAAGTTTTTCGATTTAGTAAAAACATGTCAAGTGTTTTGGAAACACCAGAAGCTCATACGGTTTTTCCCAGATGAGCATAACCAGCTAAAGAAAGGTGAGATATTATTTCAAACAAATGCAGGTAGCTGAAAGCTGTAATGTAGTAGTTCCCAGCCCGTGTTACGCTTACCACCACAGGTTTGGCCGTAGGCGAGTACCTCTGCGTTTATAATCGAATTTATCTTGAACCATATGTGTTCTAATCTGTACCACATCGACATCAGATGGAAAAAATCATATGACAGATGCACAAATCACATTAATACAAGTGTGGTTTTTATTGTTAGCTCATTTGCTGGGTTTGGTAAATGTTGAAACGTCTGGCCCAAGGGTCACATACGGCTCATAAAGCCTTTTCATTTGACCTTCTTGGTAATACAGAATTCAAAGAGGAAGTCGTTTCGATCAAAACTATTCAGACGAAAGTCGATTATGTTCGATTTATAACATCTTGGAATATTTGCATTTATTTAAGTCTGTCTTACATTAAAAGGGTTTGCGAGATTAAAAATTGCTGCTAGAGCCCACCTGAAAATACTTTTAAATTTTCATTGATTCGAGGACCAAAGCTACCTGCAAAACTGTTTTGAAAGTGTAAACAAGGTTGCAAGACCGCAGTCCGAATATCTAGAAGCAGCAACGGGAATACAAAATGCGAATCGCTGACCTTTCATCGCCTCTTTGACAAGCAAAATTAGCAACGTTTTCAAATGCTGATATTACATTTTTATTGTCACATTCACACATGATATTTTTTTGTCAAAAATGGTGAGCTGTAAAACGTATGCAAATGGCATTTAAAGATGATTTGTAAAATGTATATATTATGACACTGAAAGCAAAGATAAAACAAACCACAAAACCTCAATTACCTCATGAACCAACTCCTATTTTGCTGATAGCCGAGCTCTTAAAATTGTTTGTTTCGTATTTCAATAAATTCGTAGACGAAAAGGATGTGATAGTTGAAAAAAATAATCAGGCAACGTATTTGAAAAAGCATGTACATCCCGCGAATCAATTTTTAAACAAATTGCTGGCGCACAACGTGGAAAATGTTTCACACCCTGACTTTGTTGTTAGTCAGTGAGTAAGTTACAATCCGAATGAATTAGTTTTTTGTCGTGACCAGGTGATACGCGGCGGCAGAACAAGATGCTCATTTAGTACGCAATAAAAATTACATTTTGAGCCATTGCTTTAATGAGAACAAAGTAGACGTCTATTACATCAGGTTTTTTAAGGTGTTTCAGGGACTCGATTCGGGTCCCTAGAATTGAAAATGGGGTCCTTAGAATCAGAAAAAATTACCATCGGGTCCCTAGAATCAGAGACAATTCAGAGACAATAGAATCACAAAAATCGGTCCCTACAGGTCCATACCCGGTACCTAATGTTTTACTAAAAAAAAAACTGATTATATCATCTTCACATTTTTATTATGCTCAAAAATTATGTGCGTAAATGAAAAGAGAAACAAAAATTTTTATCGAACTTCTTCTGACATCTTGGATAAATCGTCACATTTATACTTTTTTCAGTCTATTCTATGCGTAGTTTTTTGTACGCTTTTTCTCGCAGAGTAAAATAGGAACATAGCTCCTGCGCACATTGATAACAGTAGCTATGACCATTTCATTTTCCCACATGACTGTTGCTTTTGGTGCGTGTTACAGTGCAGAGCGGTTAATACAGCTTGCAAAGGTTTTCAATGTCCACTAAAATGTCTTTTTAAGTTTCAGTTGCTAACCTCTCGCTACTCCACACCATTGGCGGCTCAAGCGAAGGAAGCCAGGAGTTATCAGTCACCGCAGGAATTCCGTCCCTACGGTTCACCCTATTTCATGGAAAAAGAAAATCCGATGAAATGGTTTAAATCGGGTTAGTTTTGTTTTTCGTGCATGAAGCGCTGCATCCGTAGCAAGCTCAAGACAAAAAATAAAAAAAGCTGTCAATTTCATACCACAAAAGACAAAAGGGCATTTTGTGATAGAGAAAACTGCACAATACTCAGTCGCTGGTTGATACTGAATCGCGCTGCATGAACCATGTGCTGTTCTGTGCAAAGTGCGACTCAGGAACTTTGAACTGTGCCGTTCTGAGCAAAGATTGACTTTGACAATTTCGAAACCAGGCTTAAGGGATCTGTATGAAACGCCAGCGAATTTCCTCGTAACAAAATATTACTGTTTAAAAAAGTAGTACGTTTGATTTACATTTTAAGCTAATGACGCTGCAATTTCATTTAGTGAAAAAGAGGAAGCGTCTTTTAGTGTACAATGACTTCACAGTCTCTTGACTTCAAAGTTTGATATATATTTTTTGGCAGGTTATACAGGTTTTGTCCCTAGAACACGTGAACTAATTTCTTTGGGCTACCCTGTGCAATCGAACAAAGGACTAAACGTCTTTACCGACTCAATGAGATTGCGGAAACAAATAGACGCCACAGAAAGCAAGGATCAAGTCAGTCAACCGAGACGAGCGCATCCAAACAAGGACAAGACAATTCTATATCCAAATAACATGGGTATGGTTCCACATTATACTGGTTATATACCAGGTAAGTCACATTACCTTCGGGCTGTCTGCAATAATTATACAGTAGGAGGGTAGTATAACAGTTTATATGTTGCGCTAAAAACAACTTAGTAACAGGCAACAAAATGATTCCGCCAAATTAAAAAAGTGTTAAGCTTTTTGGAGGTTGAACAATATAAACATTTCACCCATATCATGGAAACAAAAGTAGTCACACACAAAAGGAAATCGTTTCAACAACGATTGTGCGTGTGGAAAATATTTTCTCTTCAAAGATTGTGTTCGTGGGAAAAGTTTTGCTCCAAAAGCAAGTACGTTTCAAGCATCATATTCTCTGACGAGGTGTTCAAATTTCAACCTACAAGAGTTCGTTGGGGTCAAGCCAGTTTTTCACGTACATTTCTAGAGGCCACTTCATCAAGTCCTTCCATTTGCTCCCAGGTTATTTTGCCCAAACGAAGTTTCTTCAAAGAAGTTCGGACTTTGTTACAAACACAAGTTTAACCAGCGGCCAACCTACCAGCGAAACAACTGCTAATCCTTCCTGTCTCAAAATTATTTCGCCCAACCGCTCAGAATTTGTTAACAAAACGTGTTTAATGTTGCAAGTGGTTTGTTTTTATGCTTTCAATAACTTCATGATTATAAGAATGCTGTACAAATCATCATGTTTATAAGAATGATTTTAACTTATTAGGCAGTCGTCCTCTGCTGTGGTCTGGCTTAGGGTCTCTTATAAGAGTTACTTTAAAAAAGCCCGAAACTTGAAAATAAAGGAAAACCGTTTATGACAACCAGCTAAACATTTTCCGTTAAAACGTTGAAGCTGAGCCTGTTTGTGTGCATTACCAGCTTGATAATTTAATTACAGATGGATGTAGTATAGAAACAAAGCTTTAAGTTTTTTCCCCATTTCAATGGAGCTCCATAACATTTTATTTTATAATACGAAACGTTAGCTAGCTTTTTAGCCATCACTGAAAAACTTCACCTACACCAATATGTTTGTGGCAACGCCCCTGTTTAGTTTTGTCTGGAGTTTCTGCTTCTTAAAATTCTTGGCAATTAATGCGAAAAGAAGTTACCCAGTTGAGTTGGGGTTTGCAGCTAAAAAGCAGTTTTGTTTCAATTTTCGAAAACTTTTGCAACGACATATTTGGTCTGCCGTTGTGCAAGTATATTTCAGATTTTTAAGACGTTTCTGCACCAAAAAGGTCAATTTGTTTAATGGGTTTAGGTGCCCGTTTTTTGCACTGTCATCTAAACAAGTTTGGAATTATATTAGCATGGCTTTAATCAGATAAGCCATCATTTCATTTATCATCACAATTATAATGTTGACTTGGTTGGAAAATGATGACTTACGATTTCACCCAGTCAACTAATTTAAATAAATTAGGCTAACGTGAGAGCAGATACTCATTATAAATGAAATGCTAGTGACGTGAGGAGGAAGAGAATGAAGGATGTTTCGGAGTGAAACCAGATTCAGATAGCGGTTTGGAGCAGCTATAAAAGCTTCGGATAGGCCTTGAATATCATTACGTGATTTTGGATATGATCATGGTGGTACAATTTCCTTTACCAGATCAACACTGCACGTAATAGGATTGAGAAGGCCTATTTACAATAGCCTACTCAAAAGCAGCCATTGCAAATCTGAGTTCGAGGACTGCAAACGTCCCACCAGCGGTGTTCAGCATCCCATGAAACTGCGTCCTGAATTAGTTCTAAGCAAAACTAGGTTCATTTATGTTTTTCTCTCCTGCAGGTTACAAGTACAATATCGGACACACCTACGGCCGTCATACCTACAACACATTGAAGCTTCCGACTGCAAGCGTTAACGGGAAAGCGCTCACAACAGCCGCTTAAACGGGAAGAATTTAGAAAACGAAATGGAAAGGAAAGCAAGGCTTATTAACATATTATTTGATACATCTATCTTCTCTGACAAAATTCAAACTTATTTACAAACATTATTTGTTATCTCTGTAAAGTTTTTTCCAACACACGAGGAACAACTAAATTTGAGTGCGTTAAAAGCGGTGGCAGCAGTATTTGAAAACACTTGTATTGCACTTAGTTCTTTGTTTGATGTTGTTGTTGCTTTTTTTCAAGAGAACATTTCCAGATTTTTGAAGTACTTGAATCAAAGCACACTTTTCGCAAAAAAAGATTATTGCGTTTCTTGTAATAAGTTTCACAACAACGGCTTTTACTGTACGAACAACACCTATTTTGTTTGGAATGACAACGTGAATTTGAGGATTTTTAGTCAGTTATAACATTTGCAAAAATCTGGTGTCACAAACATCACTCTACGACGGCGCTGTTTATTGGACGTAATGAGTGATTTTACGTGAAGCTCTAAAAAAAGCGAAGAGGCATGACGACTGGCATACTCGCGCAAATCAGTGCAAACTCGTGCATTTTTCTTTCGTAAAAGTGCGTTAAACAGTATAGCTTTCCCAACCAAATACAGCAACCTTGAACAGAGAAAAACATGTATATTTTGCAGTTGCCAACACGCTACCTGGCAAGATACGCGAATGCGAGAAGCTGTTGTTCAATTTAGTTTCTGCGCTTGGCAGTGGCGTAACTGATGGGGGTCAGAGGTGCGAACCGCTCCCCCTGACAAGCTAAAGCTAAAAACCGGGCCCCTGCTCTCCCTATATTTCGGAACTTAGTATTCCTTTGGTTTTCAGTAGGTTGTTGTTTTTTTCGTTCTTTAAAATTTCTCGAAGTGTTTCCGCTGATTTCGGGTTTTACTATAGACTTACACATCCGGATTCACTATAATGTCTCTATTTTTCTGAGTGTTACCTAGTGGGCCTCCTACGGTGGCCAGTGGGCCCCTTTCAGCAAAGTTTTCCCCCCTGGCTTAAACCTTTACGCTACTGGCTCTTGGGTCAACATAGTGGTGAAAAGAGTATTAAGACTTTGCATTTCGTTCTTCTTTTTTTCATTTCAGCAGTATCCTATATTCTATCATTACGGTGTTTTAAAAGTAAGCTAGGATTTTTCTGTACGAAGCATCACGTATCAGCAAGCCTTTCTGTAGTCAAGCAATGTATTGCACAAGATTTGATAGCTTGGCAATGCAATTTCGACTTGACGCTTTATCTGCTGTTCACAGAGCAAAACTACTGATTTACCCTTTCAAGAATAAAAATACCAATTGTGTAGAACAATTTGTAACAATGTCTTCGCTTTTGTTGCTTGCAGCTATCAAAAACCACCATGTCTAATGACAGGAGAGCTGTTGGATAGATGTATTGAATCTGTCTTGAACCGTTTTCTATTTGTGATCAACAATACTTAACGCTAGGTTTGCTGTAAGCTTTCGAGGAATCAGCCGACAGGGTTCTGCTTTCTTCTCTTTGCGATGATTTGAACTTGCATATATCTGTATTCAAGTAATATTCTCCACAAGTGCGATGTGTTTGAATCCATCAGCAAATTTGTTTAAATAGGAAATCGATTTCACGTAACACTACGCATCCTCAGGCCTAAAACCTTATTCAATAATATAGAATCTTTTTGAATAAGATTTCAGGACTGATGATGCGTAGTGTTACGTGAAATCGATTTCCTATTAAAAAATTGCTGATGGATTCAAACTCGTCGTCTTAGTGCAGACTAGTTACTTGAATATTCATGATCATTCCCTGTCATATTGTTTGGGAGATATTTATTCTAACAGTTCATAAAAACAGGTCTTCGTAACTACTGCTACACTGTCGTCAATCTTGTGACAGCTAAAGTTCACACAAGTGTCGTTGCTGGTAGAAGATAAACCAAGCCCATTTAAAAAAACAAAGTTTTATTCAAACATTTACGTGTTTTACCGAATCTTAACGCAACGATTCACTTCTGCTGATTTCTGCATAGATCCAGGTGAATATACAGTGCTATGACAAGCAAGAGCCTTAGCCTTAGTTGCCAAAACACAGCACTGATTAATTCCGTCTAAGAAGTTCTCTGAACTTATTCAAATCATCGTAAACTTTTTTGCTTTACCAATTACTTTATCTACAGAGCAGACCTAACGCGTGTTGTACATCGCCCTCAAGTGCATCTCGCATATTGGTTTTAATTGTTGCTATTATGCTTGTTTAATAAACCTCTTAAGCGAACGTTGCAAGTGTTGATTGCAGAAGTAGATGATAATCATGAGGCGTTGGTTAGAAGTGGTGAGGGCAACGTCTCGGAACTCTAGGACTCTTTTGCACACAGTGGCGATTCTAAGGAAGGGCTGGATGGGCCATGGCCCTCCAGATTTTTGGTTGGACCCTGTTTGCTCCCCCCAGTTTTGTTCTTAATTTCCCATTCTTTTTCCCAAGTAGATGACTTTCTGCCAGCAAAATTTTAAACGATAAAGACACTAAACCCCGATGCATACCTATCTGCGGCACTGCTACAGTACGCTACTTTAGGTTCAACTGGTGCCGAAACCTCGCTGCTACTAACTGCATACGGCATTGGATAGTCTTCACCCTATCCACGTTGTAGATGGGCATTTCACTCGTAATAGTAGTTGCGTAGCATTTTATGGTTACACCATAATCACAAAATGTCCATGAGCTACCACAAAAACGGAATAGTCAGTAGCCACCAATCCGTTGGCAGATGGTTTATTTTTATGTGCTTTGTAGTAAGAACACTTTGACGAATCAAGTTGGTTATAACAGCCAACTTATCTCTGTGTCAAGATGGAATTCGTGGTTGGAACCATTTCGCTTTCATGTGAATTGTATTCACTTTCGTAGAGCTATTTTCCTTCATGTGGGGTCGGCATAATTGTGCACGGAAAATGGTGTTTTGTTTTACATGTGCAGCGCCGAAGAAGTAGCCTACACGTGTGTGATTGCATTTACGAGTTTAGTGGCGTTCAGATGTCTTGTAGTGAATGATAACTCTAGCTCATATTTTGCGATATTCACAAGCCACTGTTGGGTTTGGTAGAGTTAATTATAGCAACTTAATCTTCAAAACACAAAACAACGAAAAACCATCATCCAAGATAGACATTTATGTTGGCCCCCTACTTTTCGGAATGGGACAGTTCGGCGATATACTTTAGATCAATGTTGTTGCTTCCAAACTTTTGAACTTACCCACATTGCCAACCCTGCTCACTTGCTCTAGGAAAACTTTCACTGTTGGTATTCATGGCTAAGTTGGCCAAGAAGACTTGTCCGAACGACTATAGAAAAAGCTTACTTGGCATTTTATTGTAAGTATGTGAGTTGGAGTTTGCCTTTGAGCAACCTCTGGCATCTCGCTCCGCCAAAAGTGAGTTCGCGTTCGCTCGGAGGTAATCTCTGTAAACCCGCTGTTAGACCAGGAGTTTGCGCTCCGGGAGACAACTGCTTGCAAGGGATAGGATGTATGAATATATTCGTACACCGAAAGGCAACCGATAGAAAGCACAAATATACACTTAGATTAGCTGTTAAATGCAATCAGATTAGCTACGCGAAAACTCAAGCAATGATTGCTGTCCAGGCTTAACTTTTGGGTAAACTCACAAACGCCTCATGCCAGCAAAAAAATGTCACAAGCCATATTTCCTTCCACACGTGGTCACGGTCGCACTAAGCTCTTCCAAACTTCCGGTGGAAGGGGAACCACGCTGACCCTCAGGATGACAACAAACACACATATCAAGCAAACATCCTTTGTAGTCTAACCAGTGAAGTATTTCAAAAACACGCTTTTTCTGTATAAAACATTTGCAATCACTATCGCCGAAACGTCCCGTCGCCGAACCAGCATCGTCGAAACGGTTTCGCCGAAATGTCCTATACCCTAGTTTTTCCTTGGCCCTGCAGTGCTCCCCCCACATTTTTAATTCTAGAATCGCCACTGTTTGCCCAACCTTTTATTACTGATCTTCATTACCTTTGACTCCCGAGCTTGCCAACATTTTGGTGCAAGGATTTTTCGCAGCATTTTCAACCATAACTCGCCAGCCGCTTGAGCTAGAGAGCTATGGAAACCCTAAAAAATCCGGATAGACTTGTACCTTCGATTTAAAAATATTTGGAGGTTTTGTATTTGAGTTTGTTTGGGGAGTGACATGACAAGTAGGAGGATAGGTTTAGGCTTGTTTGGCCAAGGTTACCTGACCCAGTGCTCCCACCCGCTAGAGGTAATTCTTTGTTGTTGTTTTTTAAACTAGGCTAGCATCCGCATCTTTTAAGTCTTGATTGACTTTCCAGCATTTGTGGTTGGCAAGTTATAGCAAAAAAATATTTAATTAATTAATTGAATTCCCTAGGGTAGTGGTGGCGAACCTATGGCACGCGTACCAGAAGTGGCACTCATAGCCCTCTCTGTGGGCACGCGCACCGTCGCTCCAGTGCAGAGTTCGTTATCAGAATGGTAGAGGGACTCTGGGCCAAGTTGTTCCCAAGATCGAGACAGCCACCCTGAAAAACACTGCTAAGGCGCGGAGAACTAGTTAATATGCCAGTGCTCAATAAGGAACACCCACTTACCCAGTGTATAACTTCAGAGATTATCCCCTTTGGTAACACGACCGCTAGTTATAACACTATATTTGCTTTGGTAACACTATTTTGGTTTTGTACGGGAAATTATTATGGACCTTCTTTGTTTCTAAGAACGAAGAGTAGAGCCAGAACACCAGCAAGCAATTATACCAAACGTTTAGCTTTATTCTTAAAGTAATTTCAATTGAAGATCTTGGTAAAGCCTACCATACCTACATCAAGCCAAGCTGAATTGTGGAAGAGGCAAGCAGCGACAACATCTTCACATTATTACATCACAATAACCAATTAAATCATGTCAGGGACCGAGTTTAAGGGGGACGGGAGTAAATGTCCCCCTAACATTTGGGAGGAGGACACAGTATCTTTTGTCCCCCCAATATTTTCTGCTAGAAATAATGTAGTTGTAAAAAATACATGGTTGCATTACTGTTGGAAACCCCCAGCGTAAAGTCATGGAATACAGAAGCAAAATGAACATTATCACTAGATTATCTGTGGATCAAGTATACAGATTTACTATGTAAACTGATTTATCATGATTATTAATAATTGTGTCGGTTAAATTGAATTAACCGAATCGGTGTGTACATAAACTTCTCTCAATCACGAATTCCTGCGCTGGTGTGTAACCTACAGTCAGCATACGGTTCCCACTGCTAGTATTTACCAAAAGATATTGTGTTTTTTTTTTATTTGATCTATGGTGATTTAGTGGTTCTAGTGAGAATCTTGTGGTTATTAGTAGCAGTACGCTTTATTTCGGAACTGACCAAATTTGAATTGATTATCACAACTTTTGAGCATAATTATGTCTATTTAAGCCCAACTCTCAGGATGAATGTGTTTTCATACTAATGCAGTACTAGATATAAATGCCTTTAAGAGAGGAATGGACAATTTTTTGAGAATCACTGCAGCAGATTGTTGATTCAGGGAATATATATATTTTTAGTGTTAGCTAGTTTTGCATAGGAACTGCTTTAAACTGGAGCTTCATTGTTTAAAATTACATATGTGGCTCAAAATTATATATCTGTGTAACGAAGGGGGCTCAACGACCCGGACGCCGAATCACTGGGGGCGCCGAAGAGTCGCAACAATGTCGTAAGTTTTTTCTTCAATGCAATACATTTACTTCCAAAATACCTTAGGTTCAAATATGGGGGCGCCAAGCTTGTTTCTTGCCCCGGGCACAATCTAACCTCGGTACGCCCCTTTGTCACACCGTGGACTCTGCAAAAATCCCATCTTTGGTGCTTGCACCTGAGTTAACATTTTTTCGGTCATAACCCAAGATTCATGACCATAGCCATAGGTAAGGATCAGAACAAAGACCGATTTAAAAGCTGACAGCTTTACGGCGTTTGAAAGCTTCCGTTTTGACCGCAGAGTGATAAAGCTCACGCAGAACTGCGTTAGCTTTACCAATCCATGTATCAACCTCCTGGTGCTCCGCCTTCCGTCACTCGGAAATACCACCTCTAGGTACTTGAAATACTCCACCTGCTGCAATGTATTGCCGCTCACTTGCTGCATACACTGCCTTGGGTTTGTAGAGAGACGTAGCACCTCGGTATTTTTAGTGCTGATTTTCATTCCGGCTCGGTCGCATGCAGCAGAAAACCGATCGAATGCATACTGAAAACTGTTGAAAAGATGCTAGCAGTACCAAATAGTCTGCAAAAAGTAAACGGTTGATCCTGCATCTCCCGACTGTAACACCCTTGTCGACTCGGCTATGACTGTCTATCCAATTCATGTAGACCCGTGGTTCTCAACCCCGATTCTGAAGGCCGCATTCGGCTCCCAAGCACCCTTTGTGTGGCCCTCAGCAATGTTTCAACAAAACGTCTAATATTTGGTGTAACAGACTTCGCTCTGCTGCAAAACAAAACGTGTCAATTGAATTGTGTTAAAAATTTTAGTTAGGCTCTCCAACAAAATCGTATGTCTGGATTTGGTTCCCTTCAGCGAAAAGGTTGAGAACCACTGATGTAAACTATGAAAAGGAGCGGGACAGCACACACCCTTGTCGGAGTCCAACACCAGCGGTGAACGGTCATGATTTGACTATCCCGACATGGACACAAATTTCTGAGCAGGAATACAGTGACTTGACGGCAAGAAACAGGGGGCCATCAACACCGTACTCACGGAACACTCCTAAAAGCTATTCACGAGGAACCCGGTCATATGCTTTCTCGAGGTCGACAAAGCATGTGAAGACGTTTTCAGCATACTCCCAAGATTTCTCAAAATTCTGCTGGAGAGTGAAATGTGGTCTGTAGTGCTACGGCCGGGACGAAAACCGCACCGCGCATCATTCAGCTTTGCTTCAATTATTTCGCAGCACATTTTTTCAAGGCACTTGGTAACGAAATGTTAGTTATTTGAAAATTCCCGAAAAGCATCGCGGGCCGCGTGTTTGAAATCCCTGATCTAGAACGAATGCTATTGTTGCTAAACGGTGGCTATGGTGCAGTAAGAAGACTTTGAAACTGAATCGCTTCTTAACCAAAGTTTGAGCTTCAAGACATAAAATTTATCTCACCGCCATATTCACGCATGTACTTTTAAAACTGTGTAGAAATAAAAATATCGATATTGATTTAAGGCTACGCTGACACTGGAAACAAGGATAGGTTATATTCGTAACGCCCACCGTTATTAGAAAGGAATTTGCGATGGTCTTGAAATGAAGCTTACATTACCATTAGGTGAGATACAGCAAGCTGGTGCGCCAAAAACAGTTGCGAAAAGTGTTACTCCAATTGGTTTTACCTACGGTCATTGATTTATGATTACAAAAGGTCAGATGCAAGTTTGTATTCGACTAACAGCTGAAGTAGGATAGGTTCCTTGAGGCAGTTTCGTTGATTTGCACTGAAGTATTTCTTCGGCTTATACTTCAAATATTTGATTAACCTGAAAACTTTGGAATTGGTGGTGGCATTTCCCCGTTTCCCCCCCTGGTTACGCACCTGGTGGCAACCGTATTCTGACTGCTGGCTGTAGACCAGCGCAGGAATTCCTGATTGAACGAAGTTAATGTGCACACCGATTCGGTGATTTTAACTAACATAATTTTCAACAATCATGACAATTCAGTTTACATAGTAAATCTGTATACTGTGTCTACAGATAATCCAGTGATAATGTTCATTTTTCTAATTTATTCCCTTGTTTTATGCTGGGGAAACGTTTCCAACAGTAATGCAACCATGAAATTTGCATAACTACATTACTTTTATCACAAAATATTGGGGGGACAAAAGGTATTATGTCACCCCTGTCCAAAAGTTGGGGGGATATGTCTCCCCCGTTCCGCCCTTAAACTCGGTCCCTGCCTGTTTGGATGAATCTCGGTATCGAAGTACGTAATATCTCACTACGATTTCGGTCTTCAGGGAGGCAGGTCTCAGTGTCCAGCCATAGTTTTGAGACTTGCAATGCTTTAACTTAAAAGCACTAGTGTTTCTGTACGCTTTCCAGGAATCAGTCGCATGCGCTCTGCTTTCATGTTTTTGCGATGATTCAAACTTGCATATATCCATATTCAAGTAAGTACTCTCCACGATGGGTGTAAGCAAGGAATCGACCAGCAAATTTTAATAGGGGATCGATTTCTCGTAAAATTACGCATCCTCAGTCCTTATTCAAATAGATGCTTTATGTGGACCTGACATTGCGCTCGAAATTTTACTTTCAGTCAGTGTTTAAAAAATTTGGGCCCCTCTCAGAAAACTCTTCCTCTCCCTGGTGTCCTACCAGGCAGTTTCTGGAATACAAAGGATATTTTGCGCAAATATTTCTGAATTTGCCCCAAACAATTTTATGCAACAAACGTTCTCCCTACAAGCTTTCTGTAGTTGCTGGTACATTATATTTTCCTCTGTCAAGTTGCCATAGACTTGAAAATAGAAAATTTGGTACTTGAAATTTGGTTCTTAATTGTTTCATTATTACGTTGACTCTTATGCGCTCATTTTTTGAGAAGTTGCCAGTCCTACATGTGCGCTAACATGCACTCGTATTTACGAAGAACATTTGCATTAGTTATTTGCTGATTCGTAGTTCATAAGTCCAGGCCCGTAGCCACGGGGGGGGGCATTCGGGGGCAGTTTCCCCCCAATTTTTTGTGCCCCCCCAAATGATCCAAACTGGAAATATTAACAAATTTTGCAAGTGCTCGTTTTTAATCTGTTTAATCGATACGCCAACTCGCAACACCACCTCAAGTTGCATAAAAAGCTAACCTAATTGTTGCAAAATAAATTGTACCAAAGAACGTCCATGGTAACAATTTCGATTTGTGACGTCACAGTCACTGAAGACCGTCTTTCAGCGATGGAATAACTGTTAATAAGCAAGGCTACATCCATGCTTCTTATCACGTAGCAGAAATGGCAATTTTTGAGTATTATGAATACTCATTTTTTCTACAGATATTTCAGGTATTTGAAGCTTGACTAGTAAAAGGT
>Ga0210059_1008561_pt1 | contig 16111 bp, 13 predicted proteins | sample Ectturendosymbi2_FD_188042 | JGI IMG/M metagenome (GOLD analysis project Ga0210059, IMG submission 188042) | Ecteinascidia turbinata endosymbiont from Florida, USA - Sample 2 (SPAdes) (version 2) | ecosystem: Host-associated > Tunicates > Ascidians > Unclassified | place: Key West, Florida...
CAGACATTTTGTTTATCATTTTCAAACTGCTGACGATCAGTGTTCCGTCCAAGATAATTTTACACTGAATAAATATTTGTTTTAGTGAGCATGATTATTTTAAGGTTGAGTAAGTGGAGTTTTCAATGAATTACAAACTTTGTGAATTGCATATTAAATATACAATCTAGTAAAAATACGAACAAAATACACATTTCATTCAAATAGCTTCTTGTTTGCGTGCTTTTATATTGCTTTGAAATGTTGCAAGTGCGCGAGAATGAGATTTCACTGCGCAACAGTTCTGGTGGTCCTGAGTATTTGCTCACCTTAGAAGGAACATTGCTGACGATGCAATGCAATGGACGTTCACAAAACGCTTTATCCTTTCTACAATACAAAGGAAATGCCCAATGTTACGGTAACAATCACAAAAAACGCTTAGTTGGCAGCAATAGCCAGGCATATTAGTATTACGACAATTTACACAGTGCGCAATCTGCAGATTTTCAACGCAGGGCATTTCTTTTCAAGTAAGCATTGCAATGATCTGTAAAGAAAGAAGCATTGGATTGCAATGGTTTTCAACGGAACCACAAATCATGACTTTATTTTACTTAGCAAACAGGGCCGTACCCAGCTGATATATTCAACTGAACTAACACCTGAACATGTTTTTGAAAATTTCCGGGGGGATTGCCCGGTTGCTCTCCCTATGATTGCAAAATCAGCTAGCAAGACTTGTCAGTATAACTTAGAACAGCGGTTCTCAGATTTTCATGAGCCGTGGCCCCCTTCAAGAGGCTCTCAACACCCGTGGCCCCGTGTTCATCAATAAAAATACCTAGTTTTGGCCTCTGTCCGTGGCCCCTGCTCGGCCTCTGCATGTGGCCCCCAGAGAACAGCTCCGTGGCCCCCAAGGGGGATGAGGGCTCCGTTTCAGAAACCCTGACTTAGAAACAAGAGCTGCAAACGTCTGGGATCTCGTCTAAAGCGATCAATAAAAACATGCTACACAAACTGAACAATCAAGTAGACTTGTATGTTGACACGACTACGGACAATCTTGCTGCAACTAGAACACCACGCAGGTTTTGCAATATTGACCAGATGAATTATGAAAACTCGCCACAGAAAACATAGCTTTGCACTCAGTATTCACTCAGATGTCAAAACTAAACCTTAACAATTAAGACGTATTCCCACAAGCTTGGATAGATGTATTTTACTGTAACAAGCCACGTAATTTTATATTGCATGAAAAGAAGCCTGCATAAGCGTAGTTTGACACTCAGGCACATTGGTCACACTCGCACTAATAATGGATTATTTAAAATTGTCGACGCATTGCTATAGGCTCACTAGTGCTTCTTTTCACAAAGTATAAACGTAAGTGGCTTACCGCTATCAGCATGTCAGTGTCTGGCTGCATTACCTGCCAAGATGCCTGCGTTCAACAGTCTCATGCAACAAAACGCCTGCCACCGTATATAAAGTGAACCTTTGCAGATTTGTTGCCATGTTATTGTTACGCAATAAAGACCAACAGTAGAACAATCCGCTCGTGACTTTCGCAACCCACCTCTGCAGGCAAAGGAGGGGACATGAGTGAACTGCAAGCTCATCACTGTATGACACTATAACTGTGAACCTGACTCTTGTGCAGTGTGAGTTTCATACTGGCAAACAAACTGTCATTGCAAGAATCAAATCAATTAATCGGAATTAAGATGCCGACTTCATGTTTTTCCAGAAATGTTTGGTTCCTAATCCCAATTTCCAGGCATGCCCTGCGGACGCCCATGCGATCATTGACTATTTTATATCAGGTTCAGCAAACAAGGCCAGCTCATCTAATGAAACGAAGAAACGTTTTTGATTAATTATTGGCATAAATTAAATTTTAGCATCTTTAGCGAGTAATGTGCAGTACCAAAGCATTTTGGCGATGCTTTGCAATGAAATCAAGTGTCATGTCAACACCTCTTTAGGTCTGGTGTGGGGGGCATGCATCCCATGCATCCCCCCCTGTGTCCGCGCCTGCCTGCGCGCATGGTGTTTGGGCACGTTGTTCATTTTTGCCAGATACTCTTTGCGCTCCGAATATTGGAGAAACGGCTTATAAATCTCATTGTTAGCATACAGTTATCTCGTTTGAACAAACGATGAATTTCTGCTAAATTTATCGAAGGTTTCAAAAGTGTTCAGCGTTATATCTGCGCTCCACCATGTCACACTCTCTGTGGATGGAACTTGTTTCGTACTAGTGCCAGTTAAGGCTGCACTAGAAAAAAATAGGCGTAGCCAGGAGGGCCGGGGGGGTGCATTCCCCCAAAATATTTCTAGCATATCTAGTCGTTCTGTGTTTTGAGCGACGGTGTCCCAAACAAAATACTGTTGCTCGCTTAAAATCAAAATATTTGGCCCGAAAAGTTTTGGGCTGGCTATGCTACTGCAGTGGACCAGCAGCTATTGCAAACAAGGTGTGTAGCGATTCAACTCGCAATGAACAGGTAAAGACGAGTGTTTGTAATATTAACTTTGATGGCAGTTCTGCTAACGTAACGTTGTTCAGCTCTCAAAAGATCCTTCTGTTTTGGAAAGCTTTTGGCTGGTTGCTGGTCATCTGCATTTTGACAAAAGCTTGCAGTTTTGCTTCATGGCAAATTTTAACATATATTTTAATATTTTGTCAAAAACTCTATGATATTGAAAAAAATGACAAAAGATGAGAGGTTGAACCCGTGGAAGCCAAAAATCTCATGCGAACCAGCGCAAAATTTTGTGAAGCGTTTGCATTTAAATTTTCCTCCATTTCTTTGTCCATAAAATTGTTCCGCGTTATTTGTCGGTCGTGCAAGTAGTTTTATCACTGAAGCAATGAGCAATGGTTCATTATTTGTCGGTCGTGCAAGTACTTCTATCACTGAAGTAGTGCTTCATTATTTGTCGGTCGTGCAAGTACTTTTATCATTGAAGCAGTGTTTCAATAGGTCTCGAACTCGGAAGGTGAGAACTCCGAAAGAGGAAAGTTAGATCTTTCTCAGCGCTATCCATTTCGGTCAAAGGGACGTCCCGCTGGCTTCTGCGCCAGTGGGGGTTTAGTTAGTGACTGGGGATAACTCTGTCTCTTCTCCTTCCTTGCGCGGCTTATGTAGCTGACAAGCTTGCGTGACTGCTACATCATTTATCGCCCCACCAAACTTTCATTGTGTTTTGCCTATTTGCGGGCGTAAATAGGCAGAAAAGCCGCTACTTCAAAGCAGTGTTGCCAGTTTGGCTTTTTTGAGGCCAAACTTGTAATTTTTGGCTTTTTTACTTTTGAAAAAAGGCCAAACGAAATTTGGCTGCTTTTTTTGACCAATCAGAATTTTTATGTCGATTTGGCAGATTTATAGATGTTTTGGCATATTTCTGGGCACTGGCAGATTTCTAGACACTGCTTTTGGACACAGAATGATACATTTTTATTGGAAACACCGCACTAGAATTAATAACTTTTGGTTTTGCAGTTTCAGGTTACTCTTCAGCAAGACCAAAGTTTCGAGAAGTTTATGAAATGTAGTGAGCTTTATTCCTTTTATGTGTATAATATGTATATATCGCCTTAAAAAGCGCGTTTGGGTGTTTTAAAGTTGTCGTTGTGTATTTATCTTGTATTTGGCTTTTTTGGTGCTATTTGGCTCTTTTCAAGGTTGATCTGGCCTTTCTTGCTTATGACAACCTGGCAACCTTGGTTCAAAGTCCAGGTTCGCAAACGTAAAAGATACCTTAAGCTGCCCTGCAGCTTAACTTAAGGTAAGGAAAAAATGTAAATGTCATCCAGCACACTCGTTCCTGTTTATCATTACTGTATAGAGGGTGGCTACGTGCTTCTATTTACATCAGTCAACCATGTGCATTACATAGTGCGTTTGATAAGTGTTTCTACGTCTGCAACATGGTAGTTATAAAATCTTTGTACATACATTTCTAATTCATAGCAAATAGCTTGCATTTCAAGCCAATGCTTTAAGAATGACTATAAAATTGGGCTTTTGGGAAACTTTGGGCGGATGCATGGGCTGCTCTCTTGTAAAGTCTGTTTTTTTCGTGTATTGCGTTATGCTAGTTCATGTTAGCGATTTTCTACAAGTCAGATGTTCTTCGAACGAAAGAGTGGTTCAACAAGGGTTAGCTGCAATGCAAGTTCAATTTGCTTGTCAATTCGATTTGACTGATATAACTTTGCACTTGCACTCACCGCTCAGATCTCCATTGCAGAGCTTCTTATACAACTTTTAGCTTAATTACCACCGGTAGCGGTACACTGTCTAATGTTCACCATAGCAGCATGCTATTAGTCATAAACATGGACGTAACATGGAGACACATGAGCTATGCCCACGCGGCACGCCCCTCCCTAGTAGAAGAAACTGTTCGTACATACAAATCAACTCCAATATTTTGCCGCCGTTTTTGACATTCATGTAAGCAATTTTACTGAAACATTTTCATGGAAAGGTCGTAGCACGATTGACTGAGCACGATGACGTCATAAGACCACTGCTCACAGAGGCGCCGCGCCAAGGTTTGCATTGGGCACCTCACCTGCTAGGGCCTGAGTAGGATGAATATATTACTGAGTAGGATGAATATTTTGGTTTGAAATAGCCGATGGTTGGAGGTAAGAGACCCCTACTTCATGCTAATGTTTTTTTGCTTGTAGTTTGCTAGAACTTACAGTAACAGCCGGACCTCCTATAAAGAGTTTTACTATCTTGTCGTAGCAATTTCGACATTTTCAAATCACTTTAGAGAATTACTATATTTCAAAATTTTTGTGATACTTGTTCAAATTTGGACTCAGACTGAGTCGACTGACCGATGACCACACAACTAAGACATACTCCGACAACTTTCTAGAGGAGTGTCGTTGTTCACTGGTATGTTATTGCTCAATAACTAGAAATGTGGTCGTGACTTTGACCTCCAAGATCGAGACTTTGTTAAGAAGGTGCCGAGACGGAACTGAGACTTGCATGCTTGAGACCGACACTCGAGACTGGAAAATTTGTAAGGTTGGCCAGAGTCAAATTTCTCGGATCACTTTTCTCACATTTTTGCCACTTGTGCTTGGTTTTTCTTTTTGCAAAAGTTCTGCAGATCGTGAGCAGGTGGTTTCACTAAGCTGTATCGATTATCGGTAGAGCACTTAAAATGTCGGATGTTTAGCTATTGTGAGACCTGCAGCCGTCGTGACCGAAACGAAACCTTCGCGCCCAAGACAGAGACAAGCAAAAATGGATCTCGAGACCGAGACCAAGTCTCCAAACTCTATCACTGTGACATTGTATTCCATGAGTGTCGGAAGGATTTTTTCCAGGGGGCCAATAGTGGATTTTTCAGAGGTACCCACAAAGGCTTTTCCAAGGGGGGGGGGGCAAAAGTGGTGGAATTTCATTATTCCTTCTCGAAACTAAGAAAGCAACCTTTCTGTGCTAAAAATGCAATAAAAAATGTCAACCCCCCGTTTCGACGCCTATGGGCCAAACATAAGAATTTGTTGATAGTACGTTGATGTCTTAAACTTGTTGGTAGGTTAATGCTTTAATAACTTACCCATTTTCATTTCTCTAATGTATGGTAAAAACAGGCCGGTTGCTGAAACTTTTGCAGTTAATTGAGCATGCAGGCTGCAATAAAGATCAGTTCTACTTTGATTGTTTGGTTTGTCGCTTGTGTGAACGGACAATTGCCTGTGCACAATCATCAAGTGACTTTATCTTGTGGATCGGGGAGTAATGTGCAGGATAATCAAATCCTACCTGGACCTCCGGGAAAACGTGGCCCAGCAGGAGCACAAGGTCTGAAAGGTGAAGCAGGAGAACCAGGGAGTTGTGTCAAAGACTGTAACAGTTTCGAAAAGAGACTAACAACACTAGAAGATCAAAGTTTGGATCTACACAATAGTAAGATGAGTTGCGATATCTTGTCATGCGTAATTCTTGTCACATTATATATTTTTAATTTTGATTATTTTTTGCGTAATGAAGTAAATTTACCGTATACAAAAGTTGCTTTAATTAACTGAAAACGTTGGTAAACGAAAAGCCTTTAAACATAACATATGTTATATTACTTTCACATCAACTGACTAGCATACAGAGTGAAAAACAGCTCTTCATCTGCGTAGCTAATAATTTGAAAAGTGAGGACCAATCAGCATGCTTTGAACTTTATTCAAACACTTGATCAAACCAAACGGGCACGTAGCCTGGGGCAAAGATGACATTTTCACTGACAACATTTCCTACGCTGATTCCCGTGTATATTTATATCTCATTAGCAGTGATGTAGTCGAGACCGTAACCTCCGAGACCGAGACCAGGCTCAAATTTCGAGACGATAGCGAGACCGAGACTTTGTCAAAAAAGCCGATACCGAGACCGAGGCCTGGAAGTTCGAGACCGAGACTCGAAACCTCACATTTATCTGATGGTAATTAAAGCTAACTCCTTGAATAATGCTACAACAAAATATCTGGCACATTGCTAAATATCAAGATGATAAAAATCATCCGAAATTTGTGCCAACTGCCAAATACTGCAGACGTTCATTTTCACTTTCCTCTTAGGAATTTACAACCTCAAACCTGTGGCCTTAATTACAAATTCCATGAAGGAATGCATGGACATTTGAAAATGTTGGCAGCGTTTAGAAGGTCTACGCATTTTTCACTCGAAAAATGTCGGTGAACCAATTGAATATTCCAGATGTTTGCCGTTGCCATGCTTCAATAAATTTGTTTTGACTCAGAAAAATTTTAATTGTTTTGTTCGTTACAAAACAATACCAACCCTTCTGTGAAGGGACCGGAGGTGATGCCCTGGTGAAGCTCCCATGTTCTGGTCTCCTACCTAGTATTGAAGTAGGCCTATGTTATTTGAGAAAGTGGAGAAGAGACGAATCATTACTTTTTATTTTAAAACAAGCACAGTCGATGTAGGCGAGTGTATACAGCCCCAGCAGCACTGGGCAAAACAGCACAGTAAAGTGGTAACTACACAGAAAAGGTTGCTTTCCATCATTCAATTTTTTGCCAAAGAGTTTCGTCGTTTCATATCATTTGCCAATGAAGTAACAAACTTTTAAAGTTTTTCACTATCTACCACTTACTTGTTTCACTACATTCTTTTTATTTTAACACTGGGCATCTGCACTGACACTCAAATTTCTTCTCCACATATTTCGTGTATTTTGGGTGACAAAGCTTTGCCATTTTTTGTAACGTTACCTACACCTTTCCTGATTACTTTTCTCCTCACACGACAAGTAATTGATTAATTCTCCAAACATTTAGAATTAAGAGGTGATAAATTTAGAGCTTTTAAAAAACGAAAGCACCACTTTGAATTTCAAAAAGCAAAATTGCAGGGTTTTTTTAAGGCGTTTTAGGGACCCGATTCGGGTCCCTAGAATTTCAAATCGGGTCCCTAGGATCAGAGAAAATTATCATCGGGTCCCTAAAATCATAAAAAATTGGATCCCTAGAATCAGAGAAATCGGGTCCCTACAGATCCAAACGGGGTTCCTAACATTTTCCTTAAAAGAACCCTGAAAATTGTAACTAATTTTTCATCCATCCAAACTTGCTCATTCTGTCCAAAACAAGTTTTTAAAAGGTTGCTCTGCCGTGATTCTGCTGTTGACGCAAAGAAAAACATATTTAGGCCTATTAGAGTAATAGACTTTTTTGGCACAAATTAGGTTTACATTTTAAACCAGCGAGGTAATATCCCACCACATGCTCTACTGCAGTGGCGTAGCAATGTTAATGTCGCCCGGGGCCGACCACAACAATGCTTCCTCTTTCTAATCCTCACATTTGCTTACAACAATATAAAATGAGATAAAATCATGTATCTTGCTTATTATAACAATAAGGAATAATAAAGCATCTTGAACATCACAATCAAACACTAACAAACTGAAAGGGGTCTTGTTTTTAATTCTCGATTATGGATCTTGCTTTCTCTGCTGATTAGCCACCCTTCTCGTCATTATTTTTCCTATTTTTTCTCCCTTCTTTACATATGCATGTATGTATGGCTAAATAAATAGCATAGCTGGCACATGCTAGGCTGTGGTTCAGCGGAAAGTTTAATTTTTTGTCATTACAAGTTCGCATCGTGCATTCGATGTGTTTTCCATGGCAACAACAAAGTGCACAGGGCTAATGAAGCCCTGAAGCAACTTGGGTTTGTTTTTTGTGTTACTTAGAGCAAGGTGCTCGTATTTTGTCAGTTTTTTTACAACTGCAGCAGATCTTTTGCAGGTAACCATTGCTTTCGTATTGAAGATGTTTTCTTTTTCTGGTAAAAAGAAAGTATTACCGCATATGTTCGAATATAAGTCGATCCTGAATACAAGACGAGGTAGAATTCTCGCCAAAAACTAGGAATTATCTATGACTCGAATATAAGTCGAGTCTACAGACGTCTGTTAAGCCTACTATAAACACATTAAAATTTTTCATATTGTAAGACTGAAACAAATATAATTCTTTATTTGCTACAACCATTGTATAATACGATTTATTATGTAAAAATCATGTGAACAATAAGTTTAGACAGGTTGAAACAACCGACTATGAAACGAAAGTGAAATGGCAACACTTACGGCCTTGTTAATATAGAATATAGATCTATTTCCGCTCGCTCGGATACGAGCGCTGAACATAAATATTATGAATGACTCGAATATAAGTCGATATGTCGAAATATGGATTGTTTCCCCTGCAAAAAAATTCGACTTATATTCGAAAATATACGGTAGATGTTTTCGACAGGCATTGTTGGCATGCTGCAGCAGAATGAGCGAAGTTCGGGATTACCGGTGCAGTTGATTAGCAGTGAAATGGTGTAGCGCCTTCCTGCTGATTTTATGGCTCTATGTATAATTCCTAGATTTGTTATTTTTTATTGTCTTCATAATTTCCACATTTTTACGTTAAACTGATGTTCATAATTGTTCCAAATTTCCATTTTTGCTGACACACTTAGAGTTTTCGCAACATCGCATGTCGGTGAGAAAACCCAGAAAGGCCGTAAAGCCTACAGCAGTACGTCGAAGTAACTGATCAGCCATGCAGTGGCGTAGCCAGTCCAAACATTTGGGGAGGGGGGGCAAAAAATGTGATTTTAGGCGAATAACACTATTTTGGTTAGAAAAACGCCTCTCAAAGCACAAAATGACAATTTTTTCTAAACATTTGGGAGGGGGCATGGCCCGTTTGGCCCCCCTGGCTACGCCTATGCAGCCATACGCATTATTTGCTCTCTGTATAAAACTCTTATGAGCAAAACTTTTCCTCAAGAGAGTTCCGAGGCATTTTTGAACTTTAAAAGTCTGCATTACGCAGAACAAAAAAAACTTCACCAGCGTATTTTAACAGAGTACTTTGAAAGGCACTTCGAAAAAAGGACATGGTTTTATTTGGCTTCTCAAAAAAGAAACTTTTTGGCACTCTCCCACCGCTTTTGAATAAGCCTATGGGTTTCATAACAAAACTCTTGGAAAAACAGTTCAAAGATAGTCCTTAGCAAAGTACTCCCAACCTCTCGTTGCAGAGAATACGCGCTGCGGTTTCTTTGGTATATGCACATTATTTATTGAATTCAGTATAAATTTTAAACAGGGTGGAGGGAAAATTGTTTTCTCTATCTCGCAAACAACAGAACAACAAAGAAAGCTTAGCCACTGATCTCTGTGAACGGCTAAATTGTGAACAATCATTTTTTAAAACCGTTTTTTTGATGAACTCTTTCTTGCAAAACTTGATAAAAAATAACCTATGCAAAGTCTCGAGACGAAGAGCTCGAGACCGAGACCAAAATCCTTCGAGACCGAGACCTAGACGAGACCTGAGACCTTCGAGACCAAGACCGAGACTCCAAAAACCGGGTCTCGAGACACGTCTCAAGACCGAGACCAAGTTTCAAGACTCCATCACTGCTCATTAGTTTTTCACGTGTGTTGAATATATGAAAAGCTTCCATGCGAGTGCTTGATTATTGCTGTTGAAACTACTGTATTTGCAAAAATGGGTATGGTAACATAAATGATGCTGGCAATTGCAGTCATTCTCTTACAACAATTATCTCACAGCTGCTTGAACATGATCTTTTACCCTGCAATTCACCACACTACTAGCGTTCACTTTGGCTGAAAGCCGCGGCGCAGTAATGATATTTATATGCAGTAATGGATTCGACCGGTTCGCAAGAACCTGTTCTTGGAATTTCTTTAATCCCTAGAACCGGTTGTTGGCTTAAGTCAGGGGCTCCCAATTTCCCCCCCCCACAGGTATACCTTTTACTTATAAGTTATTTTGGCAAACCTCTCATAGACCTGTTACTAACTTTTAATAGTGAAAAACGTGACTAAAATTTGGTAAAATAACTAAAATCAATAAATTTCCCTTGCTAACTTGTGCGAGTTGGCAACACAAAGATCAACCTTGTACTTATATTGGGACAACCAGCATGGTTTGCCTCTGGAGACTGTGATAATGAGAGAACCTGTTGTTAGTGAGTCCTGGAGTGAGAGAACCTGTTCTTGAAATATTTGAATCCCGCCACTGTTTATATGTATTTTTACTCATATAGACCGCACCGTACTACGTAAAAAGAGCATACCAGATTTACTATTAGATGCGTCTGAGGCAGACATGTGCAACCCGCGGCCCGCCGCGTTGTTTGGTGCGGCCCGCGTGGTTTTGTTCATGATCTTGAAATGGTATTTCAAATAAATTATATTCCTCAATTTTTCGCGCTACAAATTTCACAATCATTTACCACAAGCTTTTGCACTTGATCAGAGGTTTGCAGCCCTTCAAGTTCATGAACAAACAACTGTAACATTTTTTAATTACCTGGGAACCATAGACCACGAAGCGAATATAAATTTCGCGCCATTTGTAATTGTTACGCTACAGCCCAGATTAAGCTCTTTGTGATGTAAAATTTTTCTTTGTGATTCAAATGCGAGGCTTGCAGTGGCTTTGCTGTGTAAAATTGTTCGAACAATTCGTCACGACTTGGCAGGCAGTTGTTCATGCGCACTGAGAGCTATTAGATTTGATTTTAGCTTGAGAAGTGTACTTAGAAAGGATTTCAGATGATTCGCCTGACATCATTAACTCGATTTATGATGGTGATGTTGTTTGTGGCTGTTCAAGTGTTGGGATTGGGAATGCAGGCAGAAAGAGAAAAATTCGCAGCAGGACAAGGGAAAGAAGATGTTGAGAAGCTTGACAATCGATGACAATAATAGTACTTGTTTTGCAGTTCATAAAAACAACAATTTAAACTGTAATTTAGTCTCAAAGATTGGCAATTTTATGCGAAGCATGTCTTGTTCGCAAAAACGAAAAATACTTGTTGAAGAGCGAATGTTTAACGACGAGTTGTTTGTGAAGTTGTTTGTTGTTCAACAAAATGAAAGGGCTCTTTGCCTGATTTGTCGAAATAACATCGCTTGTCTGAAATAATTTAATATCAAGCGGAACTACAACTCCAGGCATTCAGAACAATACGAGGGAATTTAAATCAGTTGCGTGTGGATAAAGCCTATCGGTTGAAAATGTCATTGCACGGGCAACAGAAAATGATTTCCCTTTGCAAAAAGAACACTCAGATTGGATTGAATTGAGCTTCAAGTTTAGTGAAACAACAGCCGAGAATGGAAAAGCCTTCAGGGACGGCGAAATAATTTACTTTTAAATAATGCTCTGATGTCGGGAAGGTTGCCAGTTAGCAAATTACATTTCAACTTGAACAATGTGCATGTGTTGTGAAGATGAGAGTGCCAACTTTTGCTTCTTTGACTGCTTCCAACGTATACAATAATTTTGCATGAATAGTGATGCTGTTTTGCGGCGGATTGATAGTTGTAAGAACATACTAAAAATGCCGTATAGCGCTTGTTTGATATCGCGAAAAGTAGCCATTGAGACTATCAGTAATTTTGCATATGTCTCATCTAATTCACTTCACAGATTTTCAATAAGCCTGTCGGCGGCATGCAGTTGGTAGTTTGAAACAGACGAAATTACACCATATACTCCACATCTGTTGAGTGACCACTTAAACTAAATTTTTAAAGGATGAATAAAGTTTCATCCAATAAAAATTGATGCGGCCCGCGTATAACTTTCCGAAATTGGCCCGCCGGTGAAAAAGGTTGCACATGCCTGGTCTAAGGCGTTTTGCAGAGTTAACCACAACTTTTTGTTCATAGAATAAATCAAACGCAATGCATTTACTATGTGCATATTGAGCATTCAGATGAGACTTTATAATATAGGAACCATGCAAGAAAAGCTGGGGACTTGTCTTACAAACATCTTCACTGTGACCAAAAAGTTATGGCAAGGGGAGTTAGTCCCTATCTATTACCTGTTATCATGATGTAATCTCCGCTGGGCTCAGCCAGAGCGGGATGGGCAATTGGAAATGTGTTTGTGAATCACTTACTGTTTGCTAAAGGTGCATGTGCGTTTGGACTCAACCAATGTTCTTCAGACTTTCTGAATATTTTTATGTTGTGACAATACAGCTAAACTGCTTTTAAACTTTGAGAGCCGGTCTACGATGTATTCGTACTTCGATTTCGGCCTGAAAAATAGCAGTTTTCGGTTGCCTTACCAACACCCTAGCTCCTCCGCCGATTGCGCTAGAGAGCTGTTCAAGGGTTCAAACGGATCGGCCAGTCTAGTAGATTGCACTAGAAAAACAATTTTTTGGTTGGGGAGTGCGGATTTTTTGTGAGTGACGTCATAAGTGAAGTAGTTTTAGGGTCATTTTGGCTCATGTTGCCTGGCCTAGGGCCCAGACTCTAGGCCAAAGTGTTTCGCTGAAGTTTTCATTGGAAACTAGGCTCGAGTCCGAGTTTTTTGAGCCCTTGATCGACTTTCTAGCGTTTCTGGTTCAAAAGTTATGATCTAAAATAAACAAATTAGTTAATTATTTAATTAGCTAATTAGTCAAATCTTTTTACTGACTTACATCACAACTTTTGAACCCGAAACCCCAGCAGGTCATCCAAAGTATGAAAAGACTCGGATTGTAGCCTAGTTTCCAGTAAAAACTTCAGCGAAATACCACCACCTAACGGTTGGCGCCCAGGGCCAAGCAAAGTGGGCCAAGGTGGCCTAAAAGCCCTCCACTTATGACGTCACTCACAAAAAACCCGCACCCCCCAAGCAAAAAATCTTTTTCGAGTGCAGACTAGAAGACTTGCCGCGTCTTTTGAGACTTTTACCGGGTCTGTAGAGCATACCGGACCGGAGAAATTCCCGCGCAAAGCCACGTGCGTTTAGGCGTTTTTTTTCCGAAAATCCCCGAACCTAGCGGACGCCAAAGTTTAAGTGCAAAAACAGTTAGTGCAGTTTTTCATTTTAAAAAAATGAACAGCTTGCCGCTCCAGATGTTTCTTTAAATGGTGTGTGTGTTTTTTAGCTGAACATGTCAAAATTATTTGGTGTGCTTTATGCCGTACGGATGGATGACAATGACATTAGTCACTTTACTGTGGAGAAAATGCTCAGATTTACATTTGCTCAACTGCAACAAAAATACTTTGTTTCGTGCCTATTGTATGTCAATGTACGCTTGCCATGTGGAGCAAGTACTCTCAGCCTGGTATTAAACAGTAGCTCATAGCCAAACACAATGCATATCGAACTTTGCATTGCGTGCAGCCCCATGAATGTAAATGGCGGTTAACATTAAGTTGTCTATACAGTATTTCATCAAGACATTTTGTGCTTTGAATAGAAACGATGTGTGTGTGTGTTCAGCGACGCCCAGCATCTTCATTCAACTGTTTCATCAGCTCTTTTTCAAATGTCTGATGCTTTCTACAAATCTTCATTTTTCTGCTACTATGCCACACTTATGTATATGCCGATGAGCCCATGGAGTAGCTGTTGATGCGTTACTTCAGTGTCAGTAATGCCTGCGCGTAACCGCGAGGTGGAGCGAGCTTTTGCTATTCAACAGAAATGCATCGAACTTTAAATTCCAATTCTTTGCAAAACACTGTTTTTGAACATGATATGTATTTGCAGTCGTTGAATGTCGACAACTTTTGCGTTGTTGTCATATTTCTTTTAAACCTAATAAATAGAATAAACTGTACATAAAACTACCGCATGCAAAGTGCTTGATCTTAACTACGTTACGGTTTGGATCAGGGGTTCTCAACCTTTTCCTGTTAAGTACCCCAGAGTCATAAAACAATCAACCCGAATCCCCAGGTTAGTGGCAAAGCCGTGGATTTCACATTGTTGCATCACAACAACGCAAGATCAGGCAAAATCTACGCGAAGTTTTTAATTGGGACGCATTAGGCGAGTTCTATTGTGCTGCACATCGTCACCTTTGTTTACATTGTTGACATTTGCTCTGAAACTAATTTTATTCTTTATGTTTTCGATTTCGATTATCCGGATACCCCGCTAAACTGAAAGTAGTCCGGATAAACGGATACTGATATCCAAAAACTGCTTTAAAGCGGGAACCGGATACGGATAAGGATATCCGATCCGAAACGCTTTACTCGACATTTTGAGGATTCAGAATGTGAAATAAATTTTGGTCATTTTTGACCTCTTGGACAAAGTTGCACATTGCACAGTCATTTGTTTATTATCTTCGGAAGTTTAAGTCCCCCCAAAATTTTGGACAGGGGGGACTGAATATCTTTTGTCCCCCCAATATTTTGTGATAAAAGATACATTGCGGTAGTATAGAGTATAGCTAGAGCAGGCTAGCTGCTGTTTTCATGTGGTGTGTGGTCTCGACTAGGCCATGCTCTCTCTATTCCTAGTCCACATGTGCCTGCATTGATTGAGTGTTAGACGATGCCAGGCTAGATAGCTTTTTCGTTCTTAAATGTAAATTGTTCTTTTGTGACATTGACTTGTTAGACTGAATTTTAAATAAATCATTTCAAACTTTGTGAGACAGTTTAAAGCAAGTTTGTTATTTTGAACTTTGTTTGGTTTGTAGACTAGCATTGCTAGTTAAGTTTGGTTAAAGTGTAACAATGGATAGGATTTAAAAAAATTGTGAATGTGAAACTATAGATTGTGTTAAAAATATAAACATTGGTATGGTACTAAACAAATGAATAATAATAAAAATGTTTCGTGTGGCAAAACTTCAGCTTGCTTTTTGATGCAACTGACTCTTAAAAGTACTGTACTTAGGTTATGCGGTATGTCAAGCTTGCAAGATGCTATTTACATATAATGTAAGCATGACAGGGTCAAAATTGGCACTACGCATTAAGTTTTTATTTTCCTCATGAAGCTGTGCTGGGTATTTTGCTTTTAGTCGAACACAATTAGTTGAAGTGGCCAAGTGACTATAGTACCATACGCAAGCAGACAATGGGTTGGGGTTTACGGTGAGGGTTTAGAGGTTCAGGGTTAGGGTTCCGACAGTTCACGCTACGCAGACAAGAAACCGCTAACAGCTTGCCAGTCCTGAAACCATGACAACACTTGTCAATGTCTGTGGGACTGAGCTGTTACAGGTGTCACGACCAATGAAACAGGTGGTGCATTTCGATCTTGTCATGTGACCTCTTCAACCAATCGTGTTTACAAGGGACCGAGTTTAAGTCCCCCCCAAATTCTGGACAGGTGGGACAGAATATCTTTTGTCTCCCCAATAGTTTGTGATAAAAAATAATGTAGTTGTACAAATTTCATGGTTACATTACTGTTGGAGACCCCAGCATAAAGCCAGAGAATAAATAAGAAAAATGGACTATTATCACTGGATTATCTATAAACACAGTGTACAAAGTTACTATGTAAACTGAATTATAATGATCGGTGATAATTGTCACTAAGCTCTGCAGTATGCAGACACTTGCAAGCCAACCCAGATCATCGGGTTGACTTTCACAACCCTGAGGTCATTGGCAGTGACAACAATGGGCGACGGCTGCAGATTCTTGAATCTTTGTTGATTCAAGAACACAGACCAGAGCTGAATGCAAACATCCCGTCGATGCCTCTATGCATTTTTAACTTGTAGAAGGCCGTCATGCTTCACTCATGACGTCACGCGCCATC
>Ga0210059_1008562_pt1 | contig 16111 bp, 8 predicted proteins | sample Ectturendosymbi2_FD_188042 | JGI IMG/M metagenome (GOLD analysis project Ga0210059, IMG submission 188042) | Ecteinascidia turbinata endosymbiont from Florida, USA - Sample 2 (SPAdes) (version 2) | ecosystem: Host-associated > Tunicates > Ascidians > Unclassified | place: Key West, Florida...
ATCAAGCCTGGAGGAGAGGGTTCCAGTGAGCGGCCAGGTCTCCGCGCCGTACAGCAGCACAGACAGGCCTGCAACATTGTATATGCGCATCTTGGTGGTACGCGAAATAGACTGCTGGCGCCACAATGGCTTGCGGAGCGCCTGCATCACATTTGACGATAGTGCGCGTCTGCGCTCGATTTCAGGTTTAAGGTCACCGTCGTTGGTAACTGTCGAACCCAGATACACAAATGAATCCGCAAATTCCACAGCATTCCCATCGATGTTTAGAGATGGAGGACCGGGACCTTCACCAACATGCATCAGTTTGGTTTTCGCCCAGCTGACCTTCAATCCCAGTTTACGTGATTCGAGATCGTAAACCGAAAGGGCAGCCGTGAGTTTCTCGATGTCATTGAACAGCACAATGGTGTCGTCAGCGTATTCGAGATCAGCAAGATGGAGGTTGCCGAAAGACACAGCCGGGATCTGTGCGCAAACCCGTGACACAAGGTGGTCAACAACGCAGTTGAAAAGGTCTGGAGCAGCTACACATCCTTGTCTAACGCCACTGTTGATGTTAAACCATTCCGAGAGTTTCCCGTTTATGCGGACGCAGCTTTGGGAGTCTCCGTAGAGCTTTTTGAACAGCCTTAGGATCTTGCCAGGCACACCAATGCATGCCAGAATTGCCCATAACGAGGCGTGGTCGACGGAGTCGAACGCAGCTTTCAGATCGATGAAAGCAATATACAAGTGACGGCCCTTACGAAACTCGAGTCTGGCAAGCTGCAGAAGCTAAAATCTGTCCAGCGTGTGATATTATTTGTTTTGCAGAGTAAACGAGAAGCAGCGCCAACGACGACTGCATCAGCTCCTCAAATGACCGTGAAAGATCTTGCTGCCAGACTTAGCAAACAGAGGAAGCAGAATAAACAGGAGCAAGCCAACGACTCTGTTCCAGGTAAGTCTTAAGAAGATAGTTAAAGCGCTTCCTTCCCAAAGATATTTGTGGTGTTAATCTTGAATATGCAACTCGCAAGGAGCTTCATGGCAAAGGAAAATGTTACTGAATTTGGGAAATAACTTTGGCTTAACGTATAAAACTACCGTGTAAATGACCTAGTGGGATAGAGCGCGTACTATCGAAGCTGATAGGCTGGGTTCAAATACCGAAGATTTAAAAAACGGTAGTTGCAGCCGCCTATCTAGCTTCGTGATCGACGTTAATTGATGGGTGCAAAGGAAAGCTTCGCGCGCGGCGCAGCCACCAGTGTAGCATTCACTGCGAAAGTAGCCGCGTGGCCCACGGCGCAGAGTAATTGGAGATAAGCGTCTGCAGACCACCCGCGACACTCCAAAGGTAGTAAAATGAAACTTCTATGCACGAATATCGTTTGCCTTGAGTATTTGCGCACCTCGTCAAGTCATTAAAAAAAGTGTTTATGGTTTGATGTCCTTGGAATGAAAAACAAAAAAGAGAAACACCATGATCACCTGGAAAATAAACTGTTCGGTATCCTAAGACGAACGTTGTTTCAAATCTTATAAGAAGGCATCAAGTTACTGAATAGTGTGACGTTTTTGCAGAAGAGGAAGGTAAATCCAAACGTCGCAAGCACGCCAAGCAAAGCCGCCATGGGCATCATCACAAGAAAAAGAAAAGTGCTCGAAGAAAGAAAAAGACGGAAAGTGGTAGTGAAGCGGAGCTATCTACTGAGGTAGCAGAACCATTTTAAACAGATAATTAATAAATTAATGACCATTTGTATTATGAAATAACATTAAAAAAATATTTTTTAAACTTATTTACTGCATTCACCTCTGAATTTGACTTGAAATCGTGCCGAGGTATTGTTTTTTGATGATTACTTTAAAGTCAGATATTATGAATCAGTTTGCCAATCCTACCATTTCTGTGTATGCCCAGGCCACTGATCCCACCACAATGGAGGAATCAACAGTGCCAGCATCCGACAGTTATTCTGCCACCGTCACCCTTGGTTCCCACGAAGAGACGAAAGGAGTGCACCAGCAGTTATTGGTTCCCGTCAATGAAGAGCAAAGCAATCCTCCCGTGGAAGGTAAGGGCCTAGTCACTGCGAGCGGATGATGATAAAATCCCGCTAAAAAGCTGTATTAAACTCTAAAATTTCCGCTTTCTTTTCGGAGTTATTTCGCGCTGCTCATTTTTGAAGGGTGGTCTAAATTTTCTCCACATGTTTGTAACTGACGTGGTACGAGTTGTGTGTTGTTAAACATCTTGAGGCTTAGGTAAGGAGTCGTTGGACCACGTCAGCTGCAGTCTTAATGTTTGTGCGTTGGATTTCGTGCTTCTTCAGTCGTTGCGTAAATCCTTGGCTTGAAACATGCCTTTAGCTTAATTACGATCTTGCACATTCGCCTCCTCTGGAAATTCTCGAAACCACGTATGTTTTTTGTAAACAATACTTTACTTTGTCTCCAATGCCAAACAGGCGATGTGCTTCCATTGCACACTGTCTCTTTTCCCGAATGTTAAGAGTTTTTCAGAACAAGCATGGGAAACCGAAAATGCCCAGTTAGCTTTTTGTGGCCTGCAAGTTCTTTACTGATGTGCGGGATAAATATGTCGCAGTCGATCGAAATGGAACAGCGCAACAAGGTTTTGCTGTGTGTCGAGAGTGTCGCGTCCCCACTGCCAATATTCCATCATAAAGATCTAAACGAAACCGCAACATACCGCGATGAAAGCATCTGAACGAACAGATTGTGCATTCCTGTCGTACCTGTCCGACCAGCTTCACCTCGGACAGATGCATTGTACTGCACGAGGCCACATACCGTCGAGTGTTTAACGTCTTGACTACTACGCACTACAATACAGTTACGTATTTTCAGCTCAATCCGAAAGTGTTCGCGAAGATGCTGGGAGCGATCCAGAGTTGGAGAGCATTCCAGCTGAGTGGCAACCTTCAGCTGAGCAGGTCTGTTTTCATTTTACGCGATACTTCTTGACCCTAACATCTAGTTTTAAACACTCGCAGTGGTGTAGTGGGTACTGCAGTACTGGTTGCGAAGTGATTTTTCTGCGTTCCGACAGTGTAATCGAGGTTTAGGTTTCAGCTGATGTTGCTATGATATATATGCACACACCGTTTTGACGGTGTTTGGGTCGATATTGCATTTCGTCATCAGTCACGTGATGCAGGTTGCTGCTTGATTGCAGGCCTTGCACACAAAGGATGTTGACCACCGTATCCATCACATGCTTGCCAGGAAAGAGGCCGCAGCTAATCGCTCGTCAGAACCACTGCCGACAAATGAAGATCCCTCCGGTATTGTTCAGTGCCAAACCATGTTGTTGTTACCGTGTTTTGCGTAGTTTTTCTTGTTTTTTTGTTCTGCTTTTATTATGCAATTGCAGCGCCTATTTGGTGAATGTCCTTGGAGCTTGCAGCTCAAGTGCAGGGCTGTTTGCATTGTTTTGTTTTTGGCAGGTAACTTGGACGCTTCTGAAGTGAACCCGTTGAAACAGGTCAAGATAGAACCTCCCGCAACCGTTCCTGATGTTGAAACAAAACTAACTGCAGTGAAGTAAGTTTTTTTTACTTCTGCGTGTGCACAGTTAAAGAAAAACTCAGCTAAAAAATCAAGCTTTGCAAAGGATTTTGTACCCCGTGTGATGTTTTTGCGAATAGTTCAGTGATGAACTGAGTTTTAGCGAGAGTCGTTGTTTTTAAAAAAAACAGCAAAGAGCTGCTCACAAGCAGCTCGTGAATAAGTGTCATGAAGCGTAAGGGCTTTTATGCGGTTCATTCCAGACCCAGGCAGGAAACCCCGGCTAAGAAGGGGTTGCTGCACAATTTACCTCTCCCTCCCGTTCTTCCGAGTCCATCCGCTGCCGACGACGATCCTGTTCATACACCGCCGTCGTCGTTCGAGAAAGAAGTTCCTCGCAAAAAGCGACCAAGGTAACTACTTGTCGTTTACGAGTGCAGCTTTCTGACTTTTTTGTTAACTAATGCCGTGTTGGATCCCAAAAGGGGGATCCAAAAATGCTTGCTGACAATGATTTGATAACCGTGCGACGGAATCTCCCGCCTTTTGCACAGTTTAAGAGTGTGTTAAATGAAACTAGTTTTGTGTTGCACACCGAGGTGGGCAACACTTTCGGACCACTAGGCCACTGAAGGGGGTCAAGAAGCCTAGAAGAAGCAAGGTCTCCAAAGACAACTTTGTTTATTGCATTGGTCAGACACAAAGTTTATTGAAGACATGTAACGGTAGACACACTATCTGCGTAACGCAGTTTCCCAAAGAAACAGGTTCATAACATTGCTTTAGAGCAGGGGCCACCAACCTTTTTGAAACTGAGAGCTACTTCTTGTGTACCAATTAATGCGAAGGGCCACTAGTTTGATACACACTTCTGAAATAACACATTTTGATCAATTTATCTTTAATGTTTTCGTCATCAATAAAACTAATCACATTCATCTATGTGAAGACACTGATCATGTTGATACCATTATCAGAACAGACCCGCGGGCGACCCACGTGGTCGCTACGGGCGACCTGGTGCCCGCGGGCACCATGCTGGTGACCCCTGCTTTAGGGACTGTTGATGACCCCTGCTTTTAGACTGTTCGAGGTAAGCGCACGGGGTAACGTTAAATTCACAAGCGCTGTTGTTCGATCACTCTTCGCGCTTGTACACATGTTATTTCACTTTTTTTGCAACTCACCAGGCCCGAAATCAGGGGGACAACCGGGCGATTGCCCACCAAAAATTTCAAAAACATTTTGAAAGCGCCAATGTGCTTTTTAGTTAGGTACAAAAACAAGTCACAATCACTTTCCCCCCTGGTTGCCAAAATTGAAGTCCACGTCTTGTTGGCATAATTATTCTACCTCGTTCTTGCGAACCAACAGCAAAGAAGCCACAGACCCACATTGGAATGGTTTTCTACGCGCAAGCCTAAAACATTTTGATTGTAGCAATGCGTAAGATCAACAATATCAACCTGATGGCAGTATTTGCAACCGTGAATGTGTAACTCCCTAGCAGTAGCGACTTACACATGGACAGACTTACCCACGCACTTATTGGTAAGTACCAGAATGATTAGAATTCGGGCACCCCGCAACGAAAGGTGGAAGAACACCGACACCACTAACGACTACGCAACACAAGCCCACCTGGCACCTGCGACTGCCCGCGTACAAAATCCGCAGAAGAGGCTAGTCAGGTCTAAACAGACCTTTCAAGCTAGAAAAATTGCGAAATGCCACTAGAATCCGCTTGAATTTTTTTTATCACAAGCTGTATACATACCACCAACGGTCCTGTACACATGCCAGAGCTCGTGTTCTGTGCACTTCTATCCTGTACGCTGTGGGGCCGGGGTACTACGCCGTGGTCCATCGTATCGTAATTAGTTGCTCAAATGCTCATCCAATCATCAATCCACATGCCGACTCATAAGTGCTCAACTGCTCAGTGTTCACTGACTGACCGCTAGTGCAAAGTGCTTAATAAGTGATTCTAAAACTAAATTGCACTAAATTACAACTATCCATGCGAAACGAAAAAATTACACAACGATTCATACACATTCAGCCAATTTAAACAACGATTAATGGTAGTAAAACGGGGCGAATTGGTCTTAAAATACCGTCTATAAAAAAGCTAAAAATCCGCCAGTTCCAACTTGCAATGAACTGGATTGCAAGCTAGCTGCTAGACCAATTATTTTAGAGCTGGACAGGATTAAAATCTGCTAGATCTAGCGGAAAAATCGGCAACCCTGCCGCAAACATCTTTTTGAGTTGTTCTAATATACACAAATGGAGTCATTGTGACGTAAAGTAGCACTGCAAGCTTGGGAAAGAAACAAAATCTCGGGATTGTGTAAATACAGAACGACAAGTTCAACAGAAGTAACGCTAAAGCTAGAAAAGAATGGAAAAGGGAGCGTTGGTCTACGTCGGATGCAATAGCAATTAACTAGGACTGCGTTAGGCCGGGTTGGAACCTTAGAGTCTGATTAGGCCGGAGATTGTCCACTGCTGAATTCTAAAGCAATGCATTTTAAGCGAAGTTTTTCTGGTTTTTGCATTTCTTCCCAATCAATGCCGACCTTCAAACGGTTACGTTCATTTACAGCATTTGCGGTCCGCGTCAAAGGGAGGTACAACAGAAAGTTAATGACTGGGGGTCTATGTGTGTGGACGAATATGAGTTCATATCCATCACAGGAGAGGGCACCTTTGGTCAGGTGTACAAAGCTAAGGAGATTAGAACTGGCGCTATCTGCGCATTGAAGAAGGTAAGTAGCTTCACTTCTTGCTTAAAAACCTTAAATCATTAGTGCCAAGTCTTTTTGTCGTAGTTCTGACTTCGTGCAAATAGAACCGTGCTTAAACTTCAAGTTTGTTGCTTCCTAAAAGAAAGATATTACGTGAAAGAAACGTTATAAAAATTAGTTTTAATTTACTGTAAATTTGAATGCTGTTAACCTTTGTATCTTAAAATGTTCATCGAATCATCGCTCTAAACAAAATGCGGACAGGAGCAGTGCTGGAGTAGAAGTGGCCACTTTTCCACCGGGTCATAGTTCGTTGGTGATAATACGGTACATTCGCTTTTCCTCGTTTTCAGAAATCGCCCCTGTAGAAAGTCAAAATTAAGACATTAAAACATGCTTTCAAACTGTTGGTCAAATGGGAGTTCGTTTATGCAAAGTTTTATTTGTGTAAAAGTTTTCATTTTTTAAACAAAATAGTTGTGTCTATTTGCAACGGGTAGCATCGCCGGTCTTGCGATTTCGATTTCAAAGAAGCATGCAAAAGAAATTTGTTTAGCTGCTTTCACTCATGTCGGCAAAAGCATTGAATGGGAGTTGCAAAAAACTGCTTAAAATTGAACTTGTGAAGTTGTACGTACCGATGTAGTGTGTGACTACAAAAGCTTATATGTGTGAGGCCTCCAAAAGTTGTCATGCTTTAGTGAATACCACTTAGCACAAGCTTGCTTGCGGTTCTTTTATTTTGGTGGAGTTTTATTGAAAATATGGTCTTTTTGATGCTAGGCAATGACAGCAGCGTATGGTCCTGTGTGCGAATATATTTTACTGACACCCATCAGCTTTTCTCGGAGGTAGAACCTGACCATCGCAGCAATAGACGCTTAACTCAAAACAATAAGTTTTGACTCTGTCTTTGCCCTAAAAATCCGATTTAAGGTCACGCGTTCGAAAAGTGTTCGGGGCATTCGCAGATCTTTTGTCATCTTGTGCTACCTGCTTTATTGTTCTAAGATGCAGGTTTGTCACTTCGTCCTGTTCAGCATTGTGGGCTTCCTCGTTTGCAGGTGCGACTAGACAATGAGCGAGAAGGCTTTCCTATAACTGCAGTCCGCGAAATCAAGATACTCCGCCAGCTTCAGCACCCAAACATCGTTAAACTCAAAGACGTCCTTACCGACAAGTCTGACGCAACCGATTTTCGAAGAGAAAAAGGTCGCTGGGCGCTTTGATTTTTTCCAGTTTTTGTTGGAAAGGTTATGATTGCACCCCCAACATTGACAGCCTCTGCTATTATCAGAGACTTCCACGTGTAGGTGACAACATTTTGCGGAAAAATAATATGCTGTCTGGCCAAGCCATATTTAGTGGAATATGGATTTTCCGTAGTGTCTTTTGATTGTGACACTGACAAGAATCCGTGAATAATGCAGTGATACATATCATATTAAGCTGCGGCGTGCTGAGGTCTTATGTGTTTTTTTCATCTTAGAGCCCCGCTATTTAGTGGGAAACGAATTCTTCGAAATGTCTCGTGTTTAAAGCGTCGGCGCGTCGTTTTTAGAATGTGCATTCTACCTTGTGTTCGAATACATGGACCACGACCTCATGGGACTTCTTGAGTCTGGCCTGGTGCATTTCAACGAAGGACACGTCAAGTCATTCATGAAACAGCTCTTGGACGGTCTCAATCATTGCCACAAGAAAGGCTTCCTTCACAGGTAAACCATGCGTAACTTTCGCTCAAGTTAACAAAATATGTCGCGTTTTACTGTAAGTATGGCAACCGCTAGAAATTGTATGATGTATGTTGCAACAGTTTACACAAAAATTTCGGCCTGTCCGTTTGTGATCGCTATTGTGGAGATTGGCCAGCTGACTTTTAAGTGTTATGTCTAAAAAAGTCTAATCAATGCATTTCTGTAAACTCTGGTCCAGCAACATAAAAACTCATTCCATTTTTTCGTCTGATCGAATTTCATTTCCTTTTGCTTTTTATGAAATGACTGACAACAAAGCATGCCGTAAAGTTTTTTGTTACGAAGTGCGTTCAGCTCGCCATCTTGCAACTTTCTCCACTGGTCAAGTTCTGCTCATTTTTAATTACTGCTTGGTTTATTCTTAATACCATGACTGTTGCAGAGACATCAAATGCTCGAATATATTGCTCAACAACAAAGGAGAAATCAAACTTGCTGACTTTGGTTTGGCAAGATTCTACCATCAAGATGAACCGTAAGTAACACAGACTCAAAGTGCTCGATTTTAATGTTGTATGAATTCAGATCGCCAGGGTTGTCCATGGGACATGTTTATCTGTCCCATTCCCATCCCATAGCAATTTGTGCCCATCCCATCCCATGGGATTCCCATAGGAATGACATTCCCATGGACAAGCCTGCAGATCGCTCTCTACCGTTTTGAAATACAACCTGCCTTGCTATTTGTGACATCCAAGAGAAACTGGTTATTTTGAAAATTTGCGGCAGATCGTTTGCTAATCGAAATTCCAATTTAGGGATTCACTTTCCTTTTTTGTCAAACCATTTTATCGCACGTACCGGCTATTCATTTCTTTGATTCTTTTTTCTCCAGCCGTCCTTACACCAATCGCGTGATCACGTTATGGTATCGACCTCCTGAACTTCTGTTGGGCGAAGAAACGTACTCACCTGCCATAGACATTTGGAGCTGCGGGTAAGATCCCTGGTGAAAACCGCTTCGATCATATAGGATTGAGTGTGACGACTGTTTTTCCTGCGCCGTGCTCTGTCCGTCGGCGTGTCCAGCAAATAACACCGTTTTCTTCCTTAGTTCAACTTTGGACTTGGGCGTTGCTCAAGCAGTGATAGAGAAATCCGTTTGTTTTTGTTTTATACTTGAAGGTTGTCTTGTTGGAAGCTCTCGCGACACACGTACCCTCTCACGGGCGTCTGTCGTTGCCTTGCAGGTGCATCCTGGCCGAACTTTTCACGAAAAAGCCTCTCTTTCAAGCCGACAGGGAACTGGCGCAGCTCGAGTGCATCAGCAAGATTTGTGGCTCGCCTTGTCCCGCTGTTTGGCCGGACGTGATCCGCTTGCCACACTTCCACACCATGAAGCCCAAGCGACAATACAGGAGACGGCTAAGAGAAGAATTCGGATAGTACGTTGCTGTGTGACACTGTTGTATGGAATCATAGTAGATGTTGTGTGACGTCGAATCGAAACATTTCGCGCGTTTTCTCACTGAGAACATGCAACGATGAGATCTGGTATTTAAAAACGCGTGGCATCTGAATTGCATGTCTAATTATGAGCAAATCTGGAAATACTTTTATGTACTGACGAGAGTACCACCTCAAATTGAATTTGAATCGTTCGTATTCGGCTTCTCTGATGCTTAGCGCCCAAGTTTTATATTAGAAATAATTAGAATTCCAATCCGGCGGTTACATGCCGCGTTTGTTGTGGAACTGTTCATTTCACTTGAAATTATTCAGTTTTGAAGCAGTTAGAACTTAATACAACGCTTTATAACGCTGTTAACAATATTGGCAACTAGATGTCTGTCAAAGCTTTGTTTTACCCAATGGAATTATTTAAATGTCTAATCGAAACCATGCCTGAATATGTTAGTGTGAGATGTGATGGCAAATCTTGTCACACTTTCTCACTTTTTACGAAAATTTCGTCACGTTGCCAATTTTTGCAGTCTTCCCACTCTGGCAATTGATCTGTTGGACCAAATGCTGACCCTTGACCCCAGCAAGAGGTTCACTGCCGAAGAAGCACTTAACTGTCCTTGGCTGAAGAATGTCGATCCAAGCAACATGTCAATGCCTGAGTAAGTGTATTTTTTAGTTTTTTGCACACAAAAAATTCCTCGTTCGCCACGTGGTATAGGACGACTTCTTGTCAAACCTATGCGAATACGCTGCGCAGTGGGTAGCTGTGTCAGAAAGAGCCTGGGCCGTGAGCTGAAAATGGCTGCTGCTCGCCGATCGTTGTAATATTAACTGCCATATTTCGTCGTCAGTTTTCCGCACTGGCAAGATTGCCACGAAATGTGGAGCAAGAAGCGCCGGAAGGAGCTGAGGGAGAATGCGCGACTGGTTGCTGAGAACAGACCGCAATCCCACGCTGCGGATCAACACAAGACATCACAGGCGAGAATCTAAAAGCGAAGTTGACTTTAACGGTGTTTACCATTAAGCGTTTTTATCGCCGTCGAAAATGGTGAACACCAATGAAAAGAAAAGGAACCTGGTGACAATTCTACATACAAAATATGGAAACCACTGTCTTTTTTCACGACTCACCGGTCCCTCCTTGCTGGTGCATTTTAATTATGACCCTCGTTTAATCAACGCCCTGTAGCCCGCGGTTGCTTCGTTTTTCTTGCAATGTCACGGTAAGGGGCCGTTCACAAATGACGTCACCCTTTCTTGCCTAAAAATCAACCCACTTCCCCTTGTTGCATTCCGTCACAAATATCCAAACCCCCCGTACGTTACACAAAGGTGGGATATCTGTTGTCGGAAGCGAACTTCCAAGTTTTTGTGATAAAGGTTTTCCTTAAACTAAAGTGCACCTCCTCGTAGCGCATGCAGAACAGCAGTTGTCTTATTCCGCTGGCAAGGAACATACCCCTGGTCACAAATAATAGCCTACATAATCTGCACCACACATGGCCGCAAGTTGTCAAGTTGTATCTCTGACGCAAAAGTGGTTCCATTTGTGGTGTGTGCTCGACTGCATTAGGTCTACATTATCGCAAGACGACGTAAAAACTTAGCTACTAGGAAAGTAGGGTGTAAGTACTGTAATACTTTTATTTCAGTTAAATTTCGATCATAACTTGCTTTCGAAACAAATAAAATTCATTAATTATTGTCGCTGACATGTTTCCTTGTGCATGATGGGTGCATCATACTACGTTATTTAACAGCTTCGTACAGATCTGGATCCACCAGTTGCGCGAAACCTAACCCCACGCAACGTTGTTTGATTCCAACCAGTTTTTGCAGAGCAACAGAAAGTTCAGTATTCATTTCGAACAAAAAATTCCCCGTGCTTTTCCTACTAAAACGATGTCCGACACTGGTAAACGCAAAAAAACTCGTTTACCTAGTTCGATGCATTTCCCCAGTGCGGAGATAGTAATCAGTAGGGCAAGTTTTTTTTCAATAAAGTCAATTTTTTGGTAGTAGGCTTGGATGACGTGATTTTTTGCAAGAAGTCTGGATAGAAAGAGTAAGTTTCGTATTCTTAATTTGATAGGTCAGTAAGAAGTAAATTTTTAGCGTTAGGTCAATATTCTTTTTAAAGTCAATTTTTTATAATTATCAGTTATTAGTCAAAATTTCTTTTTAGAATTAGATATTTCACCGGCTGTTTACAGTTTACTTCAAAATTCTCAGCCCACAACTGCTTCTGTAGAGAGAAGCTTTTCCATGCTGAAAAAAAACTGTTGGCCAAGGACAGAAACTTCAAGGCCGAAAATGTACAACATTACATGATTTTACACTTTAATTCGTCCACCTGGTGATTGGCTTGCAGTGTTATGTCGCAAGACTTACGACTTATTTCGCAATAGCACATAGACTTGTGTCGCAAGTTTTGTTGAGAATTTGTGTGTTTTCGTTTAATAAATGTTCGTTTTAACATAAAATCTCAAGAAATATAATTTATTCAGTCTAAATTTTGTTAGGTCAATAAAGTCAAATTTTTTTGAATTTGCAGTCAATTTTTTTTAGTTTTTCGGTCAATAAAAACTTTCCGTAGTAATCAGATATACAGTAGTGCAGGCCCACAACCGGTGGGGGGGTCAACCGGGCAATTGCCGCCCAATCCCCGAAATTTTAAAAAATATGTTTAGTTGTTAGGTACAACAAGTTGCAATCATTCGTTTGCCCCTCCCCCCGAAAAATGTTAGCACTGTTTGCTTGTGCGTAGTCGTGTTTTGTGGTTCGAAGCATCACCGTCGAAGCAAAATACAAATGACATGTCTTGTATGTTCTATCACGCAAAGCTTTCTGGACCGAAGGACGATATTGGTCAGCGTCGTACACCGTTAAAGCTAAGAAGCATTTATGAAACATTTGTCAACAAAACCAATGAAATTATTCAAAATCTTCCATAACTGGTATAAGATCTCAAACACACACATTTCTTCACAAACGCGAATAATTGCATTGTGCTACATTTTGCGATACAATCAAGCAAATTCCTCGTCTTTGTGCTGTAAAAATCTGAAATAGTCCGTAGGCCAAAACCAGTTGGACCACGCTGCAATAGGTCATGCGGGACAGAACCAAATGTTGCAGCTGACTTGTGAAGAATATTTCCACTCTTACACTCAAAGCCATGAAAAGGAATAGAAACACGTGCTTAGTGCCGTCAGTTCACTCCGATTCCTTCGTTTGTTTGCGCAACAGGCGAAGGTGGTGGACGAAATCTGTCTGCAATCACACTGTGGTAGTAATTCTTGGTTTTGGACAACACTTCTCTTTCCTACATTTTACAATCTGGGTGAGATATTGGCTTGTTCTGACGTTGATGATTCGATATATATCAGCCCTTATGTTGATCACGAGAAGCCGATCCGTGCATAGCAACATCTATTATTATTTTGAGTAGCAACGGCTGCTTCTCTATCACAGGTGGTCTGCCAGAATGCACCCTGGTTTTCAAAGTTCACGTAGTTCGTGATTTGTTTGAAGAAGGGCATTTATTCTTTTCCTATTTACCTTCGCCTTTGAGACCGTTTTTTGATCTCCCATTTTTCTTTTTCAACTTATTTTCCAACTCAACCTTCCTTTATTAATGTGACTGCAACGTTTTACTCTGCTCGCTTGTAAATGGCCCTTGCCTTATACATTCACTCAAAGTTAGTAAATCAGAGTTCACAACATCAATCTCCGCCTGCAGCTGGTAGAAATACACAGTTCGATTGCAAGTGCAACCACGTCAGAACTGCTTACACTCGATGTAGGCGGGGAGTCATGTGTCGCATGTCGCTCGCTTGAAGGTTTTTCCTTCGCTGAATCGATTTGAGATGATTTGCTCTTCTCATATGGTGCAGGTGTTTTTTAGGGTGGAGTGAATTTTCAAAATTGTGCAATACAAACTTTGGGGTGGTCTAAAAAGTTGGTAACACGGCCGAAACTAACTTTAAAATTGATATTAGGTGGTTGACCCCAAAAATCTGCTTGCTACCTCACCCCTGGGGTCGTGTGGAGGTCAAATTTCATGAATTCGTCACAACTCAACTTCTAGGTGAGATAGAAAACTGATTTCGGGCTCAAAAGATGCGGAAGACACAAGTTTCTATTAGTGACAAGAGGAAAATTTTGCCTTACTTCATTCTAAATAAAGTTATTACTGAAAAACTGTTTTTACACCATTTTAGCAAAGATAATGAATAGACTAGTTCATTTTTACGTTACATTCAAATTGCGATTTCAAAATTTTGATTTTTTCAAAGAACATTGTTCTAATCAATAAAGTTTCACCACTAGATATTTTATTGCATACTACCGTGCTCTGCCGGATTGAGAATAATAGAGCAGCTGTCTTGCAAAAGGCAACTAACGGGCCAGTTTCCTGGTCTGTAATATGGGTTGGCTTTAGGAAGGGCATCTGGCTGTAACAATTTCTGCCTCAAAAAATCCTCACGAAAGTGGGGTACATCCGGCCACCCTCATTGACGTGGTCAGAATCGGATAAAAATTGGATTACTACTATTACATCTTAGAAAGAGGAAAATATTTAAAAAATACTTCTGATAGTTAGTAAATATCTAGCATGTTATTGTAGAGTTACCATGTATTTTGATATTGTTTTTATCTATTTTTAGATTTTATATATGATATCTACATAGCTTGCTTTATCAACATGTTGATCAGAAGAAACAGCCCTAATACCGTTTCTTCTGATCAACATGTTGATAATATTCATCCACCCAAGAAGTCACCAACTACTGGGGATGACGACAAATCACATCCCCAGTAGTTGGTGACTTCTTGGGTAGATAAATATTTTAGTACTAGCAAATGAATGGATATCTTGCAATACTTTAATATTAGTGCTTTTTCCTCTGGCTGGTCAACATGTTGATAAAGCAAGCTATGTCAACAAGTAGATATCATATAAAATAAAAAAATAGACAAAAACAATATCAAATTACATGGTAACTCTAACAATAACATGCTAAATATTTACTAACTATCAGAAGTATTTTTCAATATTTCTGTTTCTAAGATGTAATATTAGTAATCCAATTTTTATCCGATTCTGTCCACGTCAATGAGGGTGGCCGGATGTACCGAACTTTCGTGAAGATTTTTTGAGGCAGAAATTCTTACAGCCAGATGCCCTTCCTATCGTCAACCCATATTACAGATCAGGAAACTGGCCCTTTGTTGCCTTTTACAACAGACAGGACAGCTGCTCTATTATTCTCAATCCGGCAGAGCACGGTAGTATGCAATAAAATATCTAGTGGTGAAACTTTATTGATTAGAACAATGTTCCTTTGAAAAAAATCAAAATTTTGAAACCGCAGTTTGAATGTAACTTAAAAATGAACTAGTTTATTCATTATCTTTGCGATTTATGGTAAAATGGTGTAAAAAACAGTTTTTCAGTAATAACTTTATTTAGAATGAAGTAAGGCAAAATTTTCCTCTTGTCACTAATAGAAACTTGTGTCTTCCGCATATTTTGAGCCCGAAATCAGTTTTCTATCTCACGTAGAAGTTGAGTTATGACGAATTCATGAAATTTGACCTCCACACGACCCCAGGGGTGAGGTAGCAAGCAGGTTTTTGGGGTCAACCACCTAATATCAATTTTAAAGTTAGTTTCGGCCATGTTTCCAACTTTTTAGACCACTCCAAAGTTTGTATTGCACAACTTTGAAAATTCACTCCACCCTAATGTTTGTATTGACCAATGCTTAATAGCGTACCCTTGTTTTTCATAGCAGAATTTTGAAGCTGGCGCATAAGATATTCGACTCTGTGAAAATAGATGTTTTGATGTCATTCCAATTTTGTAAGCTCAATCTGACAGACTTCCTCAGTGTTTGAAGGATATGCAATTACATCTAACTTGAAGAGCGACTGGAACGACTTGTTCTTGTTTTCTACATTGTTCTTGAAATGTCGCCTTACGTACTATCACTGCAGTCTGCTATGCAACGCGAAACAAGCTATCTTTGTCACATTCTTTTCAACAAAAAATCTACAAACGTCAGTGATGCAATATGTCTGTAGCGGCCAAATAGTATTTTCTATTTTGGCAAGATTTTTATGTCTTCCACTTCAGCCATGCGAAGGGCTGATTGTGATGCAATGATTGCCTGGAGGTTTTAAAGAGTTCTTATTTTAGAAGGTGGGGCTTCTAGAATGCGCATGAAGTTTGCTATTCGTGATCTGTTTTGTAAGTTCAGAAGTAATTGTGTAATTTTGTCACTTGTGCAGACGCATAGCAACGAGTTATTATGACTGATATAAGACTTGTTTTCCGAGCAGATCGTGGTAGATGACCTTTGCAAACCCCTTTAAATCTCAATCCTTAACCTACTTACTTGCGTACTGACTTAACTTCAACCCATGTTCAATCCGTACTTACTTGACATTAACTTGTATCTCATCTGAACACAACGTTGATGAACAGATAATAGATTCGAACTGTGACCATTCAAAGGTTGCCGCAAAGGCGCAAACCCACTGCCACGAATTGCCCAGTGGAATCTTAAAGCTGCTGGAACAAAGACCCAACTTTAACGAAGTGACACCGTCGTCGTCTACTTACAATGTCTGTTACCTGTATTTGGGCCTGGTTTCCACTTCAGGGCA
>Ga0210059_1008564_pt1 | contig 16106 bp, 10 predicted proteins | sample Ectturendosymbi2_FD_188042 | JGI IMG/M metagenome (GOLD analysis project Ga0210059, IMG submission 188042) | Ecteinascidia turbinata endosymbiont from Florida, USA - Sample 2 (SPAdes) (version 2) | ecosystem: Host-associated > Tunicates > Ascidians > Unclassified | place: Key West, Florida...
ATTTGAAACAAATAAATTTCATCACGGGGGGCCCCCTTACAGCGGGGGCCCGGGGCAATTGCCTCCGTTGCCCCCCCCCCTTGTTCCGGCCCTGCTTCCAACGTGTCTTCAGAAACGAACCCTGATATAGGCAGAGTTTCTACAGCACTAAATTGAGCGCAGCTGGCTTACAAAGACATGTGGTTTTCATGTGCGTGTGTGGAATGGAGTGAAGCAGGCTTACATAATTGCCAGCTTCATCGAAACATTACCAGGCGCTTTGGAGAAAAAGATACATTGAGGTTTTTGAACATCATCTGTTATGATGAAGTCGACCCTAAGTCCACGTATGATTTTAGATAATTATCTTCTTCGACATAACAACTGAGAATGTTGAAACCTGCATTTGTTAACTCGTAAATAACCCATTTACTTTATAATGAAATTCACGGCCAATGAAAACGATATCAACGATATATTGCAAATGTTTCAATAACTCCTGTAATCATCATCAGCGCATTGCAATTTGAAGTGCAGCAGTGCCGTAGCCAGCCCATAAATTTGGAGGGGGCAAAATGTTTGATTTTAGGCGAATAACACTATTTTGTTTAGAAAAACAACTCTCAAAGCAAAAAATGACTATATTTTCTACAAATATGGGGGGAGTTCCCCTTTTGACCCCCTGGCTACGCTTATGAACTGCAGTGATCATGCTGCAAGTTCTTATGGTCAGTCAGGAGAAAAGGCCTGTGAAAAGGGCAAGAAAACGCGAAAGGCTGTTTTGGTAGTGTTTCATGTTGGTATTGTTTCACTACCGAAACAGTGTTGCCAACTCTTCTTACAGCGCATATACCAAATCTATTCCAAAAATATACCAAATATATACCAAATTTTTCGGTAACAAAAGCCATAAAATTTTATGCTGCTTTTTCCATGCTCTTTGCTGCTTCAATAAGATGGTCAACAGTTGCTGTTGAGCAGTGGCATCATAAAGAAGCTGTAACCTCAATTTCTACTTTCTTAACTTCAGCAGTGACATATTTATTAACCACTGAAATATCCAACTTTTCAACACCTGCAACTGCATTTTCATTTCTTTTGTGGTCCACCGCATTATTCTGCTGCATAATAGCTGCTTTACGGTTCCTAATTTTCTTTTCGCGCAGTTTGCAGAAAGGTTACGCAGCACCAGCAGAATCTGTTTTGCAAGCGATGCAAGCTGTATTAGTAACTCTTTTCTAAATCTTCTGCCACTCTCATACGCAGCTTTCCAATCTTAGAATCAAGGGCGTACGCAAGGGGGGTTGGGGTTAACCCCCCCTTGAGCTTGACATTTCACAAAAACTTTATTACCTGCGCAGTGCGCAAAGGAGATTAATTTTCGCATACTTTTGCTTCTTATTTGTTGATTTAATGCAAATGCCGCGGAATGAATCTGCATGCAAACTTCAAGGAACATTTTAAATGGGCCAGAAAGTAATAATTAGGTTTCGGTGGGAATCTGGGTTATGGTCTGCATCCAGAAACCATCTCACCACTTTTTGCAGACCTTTCGTCCACTACGCATGTTCAAGATTGTGTTCCGCGATAGTTCACTTTATCCTAAACAATTGCATTTATTTTGTCTGCAAAGGCTGATCAGCGCAAGCGCTGACCCATTGGCTACATTACCAATTTCTGTAGCATAGTTGAACTGTTGTACGAGCTCTAAAACAGCAGTTGTTAACATAGAAGCATTCAGGCATTTGATATGTCTCAGCAGGGAAAAAGGAAAACGAAAAGTTTGCTGGACTTCTATAAATAACCACACATCGAAAGTTTTCTTACGTACTTTGTGGCCATTCTCAATTCTTCTGCACTTTGGCAACTAACAAGATTCGATCTTTCAAACAGGGGTATGCGCCAGCCGCTCTAGCCGCACTTTTTCTATGATCGACTGCTCGCATTCGACAAGACAGCAGCGCAGCCTCCTTTTGCAATTGCGAATTGCTCTGACGCGTTGATGAGTGTGTTTTACTCACCTGTTTTAACGCTCAGCCTTTATCTTTGTGCAGTTATGAACTGCTGTGTCGTAGCGTTGAATGTATTGTACTCCGACAGCCCAGCTTGGAGCGCAAACAGTATATTCAGTGCAATGAAATAAGGGGAGTGCATGTAGAAAAATATACACATTATATCAACAAACTTCGCCAAAACTTTGCTTTGAAAACATGACCATGACGTCAAATTGTGACGTCACATACAGCTTACACCAAATACAAACGTCCACCATATGCCACTGAATGAAACCCCCCCATGAAAATTTTCTGCGTACGCCACTGCTTAGAATGCATTGTCTGACTAAACGTGCATATCTAGAGCTACGTTCTATTTTTTCAGAACCTTCCGGCTCTTTTCCAGTCTTGTTCTCCGCTTACCGAAAGTGCAGACTTACTCCCGTGTCAAGCAGACTTACTCCCGTGTCAAAAACCGAAAGTGCAGACTTACTCCCGTTTCAAGCAAAATATGCAAGCAATATGCACGTCCGTACTGATCGCTTCTAAAACTCCTGTTAATCAAAAAATATATCATCTAACACCTTGCACCTTTGTCCAGCGCAAACTCGAAAACGAACAAGGAGAGAGTTACCGAATTCTTACACCAAGCTGTTGAACTACCGACATCCGATTGTTCGATTTTTACAGAAAACGAGAGCTTGGTCCAGATCAAAGTCGCTATAGCCAATCACGACTTTGGTCCAGATTACAAACTACCCTAACCCAAATTACACGGATCACACCCAAGTGAATATATAAACTGTATTGAAAATTTTTTCACCGTTCACGATTTTCGAGCAGCTTGCGCTTGCCCTGAAAAAACAGAGTTGCCCTGAAATTTTTCACTGCATTGAACATACTTTTTACATTTAGGATTTTTTAGCAACTTTGCGTTTGCCCTGAAAAACAGAGGGTGCCGTGAATTCACTGTACTGAATATATATTTTTTATTATTCAGGATTTTTGAGCAAGTCGCGCTTGCCCTGAAAAACAGAGCTGCCCTGAAACTTTTCACTGTATTGAATATACTTTTTACATTCAGGGTATTTGAGCAACTTGCGCTTGCCCTGAAAAACAAAGTTGTCATGGAATTTTTCACTCTATTGAAATATTTTTTTATCATTCAGGGTTTTTGAGCAACTTGTGCTTGCCTTGAAAACAGAGTTTGCCCTGAAAATTTTCAAGCCCGGGGGGTCAGCCGCCCTCCCCGACCCCCCGCCTTGTACGCCTATGATAATTTATGAACCAAGTACTTTCAAAATATACCAAGATTTTCCCAATTGGGTATATATATATACCAGTTGGCAACACTGTACCGAAACAGCCCTCGCGTTTTTCACTTTTCACCGCGTTTTTCTCCTGACTGACCATAAGAACTTGCAGCATGATCACTGCAGTTCAATTTGCAATGCACTGATGATGATAACAGGAGTTATCGAAACGTTTGTACTATGTCGTTGATATCGTTTTCATGGGTGGTGATTTTCACTATAAGGCTATTTAGCATTTCCGCTTTTCGTGTACCAAACTCATTTACTAAAAAGACCAAAAAACGTTGTCCATGACTGTCCAGTCTGCAGCATGCTGTGAAAAGAAAGATAAAAATGGCGCTAGAGTCTGACCATTATGAAAACAGTTAAATTTATTGCACAATACACGATTTTTTATTTGTGAGAGAGCTACAATCTCCTTTCACGTATAAACACCAAATGAAGTTGTGAACAGAAACAGTGTTGCGCGCACTAACGTACGGAGGGGTGGCCACTGTGCCATGCCCCCCTCAGTGGCGTATTAGGGTATGGCAGGTGTCGCTCATGCCATGAGCGCAACTTTGACGGGGCGCAAAATTACTTGGCAAAAAATAAAATTTGTGAATTGCGGTTTCTTCAAGTCTATTTTGCGTCCCATTTAACTGCACAGGTGCATCACGCGCAGCGCTCTTATCAAATCCAATAATTCGGGGTGTTGCGACAGCATTACCGAGCAATGTGACAAAACTGTCGTATTGTGACACAAGATGATCGGTCAGACATTGTCACAGTACATGAACGCTCGCTTGCCGTATCTGCAAAACCTCGTCCTTCTCACGTTGACGCTAGGCTATACGAAAGGCCCAGTCGGTCTGTGCTGTTGCGTTTCAGGCAAGAGGATATCTGGTTGAGACGAGGTTACATCAGTGGCGTTGAGAATCTGACTGTTACGCAAATAACTGCTGTTGAGCTCCCACATATTTACAAATTACTTAAATTGCTGCGGCCGACTCTGACTTTCGAATTTTCTTCGATGGCCACTAGTGTCCGATAAATACGCTAAAAGCAATGCCCCAGTCCCGAGACCAGAGAAAAGAACCATTGTTATTACTGAAAACATCAGAAGTTAGTATCGGTACCGTACCAGTTGAATAAAAAATTAAGTCATGATTCATGTGATAAGAGATTTGTTAGTCTTGTTTAGAGCTACTTTTTTTCTGTCCAGTGGCTTGGCTGTCGCACGTTCGAACACGGTGTTGCTCTTGCACATGTAACTTATTCTACCAAATTAAATGTGATTCATTCAAATTAAATGTGATTCATTTCAAAAGAGATCGTCGTTTATAGTTGCAATATGTTGTGTGATCTTTTTGCAAGTGTTGCAGTTTGTTCAGCCAATACAATGTCTAAATTATGTTAGATAAAAATAGATAAGAATAAAAGTAAGTTAGGGTCCGCAATGATAATTTAGAGTTTTCTTTGCTGAAACATTTAAAGCAAGAATAAACATATCTTTTCTCTTTTAAAACATTTATTTTCTTCATGGTTATCTTTCGCAAAATTTGTGCCTGTATTTATTTCCTTAAATTATTGAAAAGGGCGCACATTTCAACTTTGCCATAGGCGCCATTTTACATAGATACGTCACTGAACCCCTCTGACCCTAAAGATATAAAAATGTATAAACAGTATGCGGCAGTGGCGTAACTAAGGGGGGGGAGGGGCAAGGGCCTCAATTTAAAATAAACTGACTTTGTTTTCTGGTCACTGATATACGCACTACGCAAACCTTTTTATGACTACTGTACGTTTCCTCTGCTTGATTTTCATTTTACGATTTCATGGTTTCACTGACAAAATTGCTTCACACGTGGCTGTTAAGTAACTTAACACAGGTAACAATTGACACCAGAAAAAAGCTTCGGCTCGCGTGAGATTTGAGCCCACAAACTTCAATAAGCGTCTTCGATAAGCGATACATGTCTAAAACTTACAATATCAAGCAGGCATATAGGTTTATTTCATGAGCCTCAGACAAAAGTTCAGTTTTCTGTCTCACCGGCTAATAAGTCTCGTAAAAGCATTACACTAAAACTTGCTTCCAGAATGCACAAAAGTGCGTATTGTTAGGTGTAATTTTGGAAAATTTTCCCGTGGGCATGCCCCGGACCCCCCTAGAATGGTCGTGCCTTCGGCACTTCCCCTAAAGTTGATTTGTGACGTCACACGATTGTGACGAAGCTTTGCCCCCCTCGGAAAATTTTCTGCGTACGCCACTGGTTGCGTGCATGTGGTGCTCAAATTAATCTGGTAGCCTACATATGTGAAGATTAACTAAAAAGAAAAAAATTATCACTATAATAACTCTGAATCATAATCCAAGGTGTAGCATATCGAGTTTGTGCGACATATCCGTAAACCTACTTCGTAACAATGCTCTATGACGCCTGACATTAAGCCTCGCATCCATCTATGAACAATTTCTTCAAGCACAATGGCATGCTGACCCACATACTGTACTTGTTTATAACCGACGTGCTGGTAGCGCTTTGTTGCTCGCCATTACCAACTGGTAACCAGGCCCGTAACTAGGTGGGGCGTGTGCGAAATCCCCGTAAAAAATTTTTCGCTTCCCCTAGAAAAAATGTGTTGGACATAGTTTAAAACTATTGAACATGGTTTAAAAATTTGGGCCCCTCCCAGAAAACTCTTCGCCCCCTCTGTTGTCCCAAGCTGGTTACGGGCCTGCTGGTAAGCCACATAATGCGCTTGCCGAAGAGATTAATTTCTGCTCTAAGGATGTAGCCCTCTCTCAACCATCTCTAGACATAGGCATAGCCAGGGGAGACCAAGGGGTCATGGTCCCCCAAATTTTTAGCATATCTAGGCATTTTGTGCTTTGCGAAGCGGCGTCCCAAACAAAATACTGTTGCTCGCCTAAAGTCAAACATTTTGCCACCCAAAAATTTTGGGCTGGCTACACCGTCTCTTGACTGAAAATATCGTACTGGAAATAGTACCTGGCAACACTGATTCCCTATGTACTGATGGCACAGTAACTTGCTGCACTGTCTCTGATAAAAATGCAATGTATCAGCGTAAAAGGCGCCCTGCAATATACCTGCCTTGGCTGATTCGAAAACGCTACTAAGACACCAAACTCGCGTGTGTTGCTTTTAACGTTGACGATCTCAAGCAGATCATTGATTTTCATCAGCGATTTCAATTTCAAATAAAGTTCGCCGTCAACTTACCAAAATGAGGTAACGAGAAATTATTAAATTTCGGAATTAGTGAAAGCCGTTGCACAGTGCGAGTAATTGGGTAAAAAAACACTTGCGCTGGATTCTTTAAAATCAACATGAAAATGTTCAAAAACAGGAAAACACAATTATGGCAGCTGGATTTCTGCAAAAAAACGAAGATACCACAAAAAGAAAAGCGAAATTCATAGATTTTATCAGATCTGGTGTCCGTTGGTAGCCTATGTGGCATATCGGGGAAGAGCGTTGAAAACAAGTTTTCCATTACAATCGTCCGGACATTTGGGGTTCAACTTCCCTGATAAATTTCTCTGGTTGCATGAATGCAATTTGAAAATACAGTGGATTTTTTCATCATACACCTGATACGAAGTGCTGGGGCCCGGCCAGAAAAAAATTTGTTGTCCCTTTCCGGTGTCAAGCGAAATTTCCGACTTCACGCCATGTGCGCATGCACAGAGTGATACTCTACATATCAAATACGCTGAGAAAACTGATGATTCGGCTCAGGGTTTAGGCAAATGTGTCGGGTTAGGGTTAGAAAAATAATTGAGGTCTAAGCAGGGCCGGCCCTAGCAGATGCGGGGCCCAATGCAACACCTGGGCGCGGGGCCCAATGCAAGACCTAGGCGCCGGGCCCCTCTGAGCAGTGATTTTATGACGCCATCGTGTTCAGTCAACCGTGTTACGGTCGTGGTGGAGCGCAGATATACAGTGCAGCAGTAATACGAGAATTGAGCACGTATGCTAACGTTCGAGAGGAAATTTGCTAGTTCTGACGAGAGCGTTCTTTGTTAACAATGAACTTTATGCGGCGTTTCTACTGAATTCTCAAGCGCAAGGTGTATCTGGCAAAAATTAACAATGTACCCAAACACCATGGCGCGGGGCCCAATGCAGCTGCATCGGCTTAAGGCCGGCCCTGGGTCTAAGACTAACCCAATTTTTTTAGGGGTTATAGTTATTCTCGTATTGTAGCTTGTTGTGGGCATCTGACATCTAACCAAAAAGTATTAATCTACACAACACACATCAAAAAAGTAAACGCCGAAGTTTATTATTTTACTCTGAGAAGCAAAATAACTGACAAACAATAATAGGTTAGAAATTTCGCTTCACACCGGCCCAAGCCCATCATCAGGACTTTGTTGTGGAGGGATCCCATTATCTAACTGCAATTTTGTCTAGGTGGATGCGAAGAAAAAATTATCACATTTCCGCAGTTTTTGTCCGTGTTCTCAGAGTAGTTTCTTCGAATGCCATGAAAGGTCATACCAAGCTTTGATCTTTCAAAATTAGCATTGTGCAACTTCACATTAAATTTTCACCCGATTTTTGGTAAACTTTTGACCTGCACGAAGGTCTAATCACCTTTAACAGGCCTGACTGCAATTCATTGACACACAAAATGTTTTCCTAAAGAAGGGGACAAACAATTGAAAGTTATGCGGCCCGGAACAGCATGCCCGGACTTTCAGTCCCTTATCTTGGCGTGAGCAGAAAAATGTCTGCCAGGGTTGGGAAAAGCAGTTTTGTTGAAAATATTACCAACTTGCGAGCATTGTCTGCTGTACGACATTCGCAATTTTTTGCGATTTGAATTCAAGTACTATAGTGTTTTTTTGCAATTTGCAGAGGATGCAGGCGCTTCATTATTTTAATTGCTGGACAGGCCAAACAAAAACAGAGCATTAGGCTACATCCCAAAAAAAGAAGTCATCACTCTACGAATGAGAGGCTGGCACAACCGTCTCCACTGACAAATAATTTCAAACAATTTTTCAAATCTTATCTGTTGGTGAGCGGGTTTCAAGTTTTTGCCACTTGACATACGTTAGACGAGAGGTTTTTGGCTCTTCGCAGATTTTCAGTAAAATACAACATCAGCTGTACAGTTTTCAAAGTTCACCGCGGCGAAGCAATGGTGGTTCCCCACTACCGTTGCTGGTTTCCTCCAATTCGCAATCAGTGCATACAGGCTTTTCAAAGGTTTGAGCTTGATGACCGCTAAGACATTTTGACAGACCGCCATTATTTTGTCTAAATACCGAGGTGATGGTAAGTCGAGGTTTGATTGTAGTTTGGTGCTGGCCGTAAGGCGACGTTCTTCTGTACTTTAAGAGACCGTTGGAAAAAAATTGAGACCTGTTTGGTCTCTCAATTAAAAAACACTGAGTGGATATACGGTGGAACTTTAAATAATTTGAAATTTTCTAAGTTTTAGGCTGTAACGTTCGCAGAATCGTTGCGTGTCTTTGCTTGCCTGTAGCCCTGGCGTGACGTTTTTCCCTAATTGTGTTACATGTAATTGTGGTGACTAGGCTTCGAGTAATTGACGGGCCGCATTTTTTGTGTACTTCCACATACCTTGGCGAATGTTGTATTTCCCGAGTGATTGGAACGGTGAAGTGGGTCAGTATGTCAATTGAGGGCCGAGAGGTGGTCCTTTAGTTTTGGAAGACGTATAGGTCTTTGCAGCACAAGGCTGATATAGCATAAGGCTATTTATAATACAGGACATACTGTCCTCACAGCACAAGGCTGGGTTTCATAATTTTCGCTAATCACGTTTTGTTGACGGGTTTGTTGGCCAAGTTTGTGGGCTCGTCGAATTGAAGTAACGTGAATTAACGAATTTTGTGGCCGTCTGTTTTCTTGATGTGGACCTGTCAGTCAGGAAGCTACAAGGCTCTTCGCAGTACAATAATGAGTTTTTAGTATTTTGCTGGAAATTTGAGCATATAAGCACACACCGGGAAAGATTTGCACTCTCTTCTGCGTTTCAACTGCAAATTTTCAATGCCCTCTCCTCTGGCCCGACGTGTCTGGGGTAAAAATACCTCCTTGCCAAATTTAGAAAACGCTCCTGTGGAAATGAGCAATAACCGCAATGCGAGATTTTCTTTCGTTTCTCCTACTACGGTATATTGATCACAATTACTGTACATGACACTGTACAACTACAAGGCACTTAGTAATTGTGGCTTTTTCGATTGTTATCATCCGAAAAATGTGGCTAACATTGGCCACAACCTCGCATCCACTTGTGCATCAGCCGCAATCCAAACGCTTTCGAGTTACACTTCGCAGGCAGCGCCGCTGAAAGTCGCAATCTGGAGGATGACTAGGCAAGAACATGACCACAATTGAAGCAAAGCCACAATGAAATGCGCCATGTAAACACAGTAAATGAGACATAAAACCTTTAGTGGTTTATGTCAAGGAACACGCGGGCATTCCAAAAACGGGGCTTTGCAAGAATTGGCGAGAAGTTCGTGAAAACATCTCACAAAAAATTGCAAGTTAAAAATGAGTAAGCACGAGTTTTGCCTCCGCGCCTAATTCCTTTAATAAAACCAATGCATGCTGTTCGCTCAACAAGGGGGGGGCGAAAGCGGGAAGAACAAGACGAAGATTATTGTAAGGGCACAAAGGTTGTTAAGGTTTCGTCTCCGACACCACCGATGTAAAGCACACGGAGTTGCTGCATATTCTTTCACAAGCCGGCTAATTTCGTAAGATGCGCTGGGTTTCGGTTCGGTGCGTTTTTATTCGTGCGTGACCGGTTGTATTTCTGTGCGGTCACGTTCAGCCTTCGTCGTGGTCTGGCATGGGCGGAAAGTGGAAAGAAACAAGGCTAGCGAATCCGAAAAACGCCCCCGCGCTTCTTTGACCGAAACAACTTGCCAGGAGATAACTGCGCAGCACCACCTGCGGCGTGTCACGTTGAACGGTAGCGCCGACCAAGCACGAACTCACGATTCCGCAGGTCAGGGCTACAGGTCACAGGCATCAGACACGAAATCGCATTTCCTCGTTTGCTGCTGTGGGTCAAGTTGACATCCAAACAGGTTTTCCGCTAACACGCGAGCTCCTCACAAGCACGTGTTGTTTCAGCGTCAGGCTTGTGCCGCTGCCAATCAACAACGCGCTCGAGATTTCTGGCACCCAGCAAAGCCCATTGCTTCCCTGGCACGCGGCGATTAACTGCATTCTTTCCACTTCTCGGTGCAGTTGGGCAACTAATCCCATCGCCAACACACATAAATGGAGGAATCAAGCTGTTTGATCGCGCGTATTACTCCGCATTGCCCTTTTCCGAGAAAGAAAAATGGCAAGGTGGTCTCTGAGTAAGGCGAGTCGAAAAAAAGGTTTAGAAGAGGCAGTGGCGAAGCCAGACCAAAATTTTTGGGAGGCAAATCGTTTGACTTTATGTGAGCAACAGTATTTTGTTTGGGACACCGCTTCTCAAAGCACAAAATGATAAGATATGCTAGAAATTTGGAAGGGACATGTCCCCTTGGTCTCTTTGGCTACGTCTGTGAGAAGAGGAGTCGAAATCACATGAATGCCTTCGGGACATGATTTCAACTAACTCTATTTTTTGCACATGCCGAGAAACTGTTTCAACATGGTTAAAACTTTGAAAGGCGAGAGCACGGGTCTGTGGCGTGGCCAGCCCAAAAATTTTTGGGGGGGCCAAAATATTTGATTTTAGGCGAACCCTATTTTCTTTGGAAAAACGCCTCTCAAAGCACAAAATGACTATATTTTCTACAAATTTTGGGGGACCATGGCCCTTTTGGCCCCTCATGGTTACGCCTATGGCACGGGTGCTTTAGTTTGATGTTCATTACAGGTGTGTGACTTGTAACAAAATTGTTTCAGCAAGCGAGAAATTGCGCTGCTTTACAAATGGCGGACACACGGAATGTGCTTGGAAATTCCATCACTTGTTTTTCAAACTAGCTCATCAATTTCTCACGGACAGCGCTAAATAACAAAAGCATGTTGACGCCGTACCTAAAAGAAACGTACAAGTCTGACATTGGTTTTTGTGTTGTATCTAATATCGAAACACTTCTGGTAAACCGTTTGGCGTTCATGGTCTGCCAGGGGTGCATCTAGCCAGTATCGATAGGTGGCGGGCGATTTCAGTAAAATTTAGTAGTATTAGTAGTAGTTCCTATATTGACCAGCGCAACATTGAAATTCGTACATTATGCGAAAGAATGGCAGTTTAAAAATAGCGAAACAATGACAGAACGACATTTCCCGGCTTGAAGCGTGCCACGCACGGCACCCGACAAAAAATAAAACTATTTCCGTGAATTTTACGAAACAACACAAAAATTCAAAACACGCCACTTTGTAGGTTGTTGACAAACTTTTAATGCACAAGTAACATTCCACTGCAGTAGCATCATAACGGCTTCGCCCCGCAAGAGAGATGAAAATATACGTCACAATGCCGCTGCGACACAACAGTGGACGTCATAATGGCGTCGTATCGCGAACAATTAGACAATTTCAACACGGCGAAGAACTTATGCGGGATTGGTTTCGATACGCTGTTTTCCACATCGTACCAACACGTAGTGAAATATGTTTCTAAATTTCAGAGGTGGGAGGCGACAATCCCCACTCTGAATCCGCCCTTGCGTGGAGCATCGCGCCCCATTATGATCGCACAAGCATCCTTTTATTACAACAAGAAAATCTATTCTTGGGTTTCATGAATCTCAAGTCCTTACAAGTTGATTGGCTCATGTTAACTAAATTTATGCTCGTTTCTTGCTTTTCGACACTTCTACTATGATACTCTTTCGAGCGATAACACAAAATTAACAAAAGAACAGGCGTTCAGATCAGTTTCCTGGCGCATTTGACGAATAACATCACCAGAAGTACCTGTGGTCTGCGGGTTAAACATTTGTGGTAATTTTTTCCAGCTGACCTGAGGTAACCTTTTCTAACACTCCAATCAGAAGGCTTAAAAGACTTTCATGGGCAATTTTTCAAATCGACTTCAAGTAGCTCATTGCGGTAACTTTTCCGTTTGGCCTGAGGTAACCTTTTGCGCCAATTTTTCCCATTGGCACGAGGTAACCTTCTGCGGCAACTTTGCAACTATTTGCGTCGCGAATAGCGAAAGCAATGCGTTCAAAATCTGGTTATCCCAAGGATCAGTGGACATAGTATGTTTGCATGGCGCGCCTGGCCATGCACTACAAACAAATCCCTCGGGTCGAACGTCAATTGTTGCCAAAAAGTGAAATAGGAAATAATAGAAGATTTTCGTCGTTTATCGCTCACAGTCTGTAATGTTCGCTTTGGCTAGAACTGAGACGAAAAGCTAATCCCAACATGAAGGCTAGTAACCACGAGTCTAATCAAGTTCTGGCATGAAAACAAGCGAATTTTTTGGCTTTAAGCGAAGGTCGCGAATCGGTGTTAGCACCAAGTTCTTCCGAAAAACGTGCGTATCAAAAAATTTCACAAAAACCTATAAGTTTGCAAAACCAGTCACTCAGCGCGAACACGAAATTCACCGCAACTTGACTGGACAAGCTTCACTGAATTGAGCATCTGATCCATGGACGTCGGGAGGGCAGGGGGTGGCCAAACCCTGGATTTTAAAATTTGACACTTTCTTATTGACTTTTTTAGCAAAATACGTGTTTTTTTTCAGTTTCGAGTGGGTAAAATGAAATTTAACCATTTTTAGCACCCGTAGAAAAACCTTGGCTACCCATGGAAAACTCCACGATTGTCTCTCCCCTGGAAAGAAATCCTCCCGACGCCCATAGTCTGATCGCCGACGCGCGTACGCGCTCCCGGACTTTGTCACAATGACGCAGGGTTCCCGGTGTTCTGCTGACGGTGCCGTCGGCGCGATGTCCGTACTGAAGAGACGGGAATGCAGGTTGTCAGAGGCTTGCGGTCAGGTGTCGGTCGTTTCTTCGGCTTGGCTCTTGAAGAACTGTTGGAGAAACAACAGCGCTTTGCAAAAGTCAAAAGCAAATAAAACTGCTGCCGCTGGAGCATGGTTGGCTTTGGCACACAGAACGTTTTACCTCCAGCGTTGCAGGACGCGTCTAAATTTCTCGGGAGTGATTGGATTCGGGGCGTTTTCCGTGTAGCGGCCTTCACAGGACTCCGATGAAACGCAGCCACGAACGAGGCGAAAGGCTGGTGCCGTTGAGAAAATTCAGTGAGTTTCGCTGACCGCAAGCTGGAGCGGTGCCGCTTGGACGAGGGCGAATTTTGCTGACATGCAGGTCAGCGAAATTTCGATGATGACGACGACAGTTACTTTCGAAACGTCACCGAAGTGGTTTTGTTCTGGCCTGTGGCTTTTTTCAACACGAAGCACAATTCTCGAAAAAAAAAGAACTGAGAATTCAAAAACCCGCCATGCTTTTCAAAAACTGTTCACATCAGGTTCTAATTGACCTTGAAAGGTTAAAATCAACCACGAACTTCGTTGCAAGTATACCACGCCAGTACGATTTCTGCCTATGTTTTCAAAACTGAAGTTCTACTTTACTTAACCTTGAGCAGTGCCGTGCCTAGAGGTTTGAACCAGGGGGAATACTTAGCTAAAATGGGCCCATTGTAGCCAACACTCTAAAAAAACCTGAAAAATGATGGTGAATCCGGATGCGGATGGCTATACTAAAACCCAAAATTACCTGAAAACACAAAAAACAACAACCTACTGTAAACCAAAATATTACTAAATACCGAAATATAAGCTGAATGGGGCCCCAGTTTTTACATTTAGTTTGCCAGGGGGGGGGCGATTTGCCTCTCTGCCCCCCCATCAGTTGCGCCACTGACCGTGAAAGGTCAAAACTATAACCGTGAACTTTGTTGCGAGTAGATCACGCCAGTAAGATCTCTGCCTAACTTATTACTGTAAAATAATCAAGAGCAGAGTCGGAGAGTCACTTTCCTTCCCAATCAAACACATTCGTCTTCAGCCACAACGCAGCCTCCACCAACCTGTGACCGGCACACAGGAGTATTCGCTCGCTTGCTGACGTTCGACGTCAAAAGAAACAAAGCAGGATAAGGCGGAGTTGGCGAATGACGTGTAAGTCGCGAAACAACCACCTCAACAGTGGATTCCAACGCGAAAACATTGTTGTGGAGGACTACAGTACATGGTGCGTTGGCGATTCGCGAAAAATAAAACTACACATTCGCGACGATGCCTGGTTCCCTTTCAGCAGCGGAGAGAGATTGCAGGCGAGATGATTTTAAGCAGAGTTCTAAAGAAGAAGTTACTTTTCAAACAGTGTTTTCACTTGTTCACCGTTTGCGTTCAGCTTTATGAGTGTACCTGCATACCGAGTGCGCAAAACGCAGTTGACTCAAGAACCGGGTTATTTTTCTCATGCATTGTTACGTCACAACTCGTCACAGAGGCGGTGTTTCCCGAAATCCGCAGTAACTCACGACTGAATCATTGTTCTTTTCGCACTGTTAGCGAAATCGACAAAGCAAACATCAAGTAAGCGAGGAAGGAAGCGAACGGGCTGTTTGTTGGTTTTCTTGCAGCGGTTACCACCAGAAAGACAAAAGGTGAAAAACTTTTCCATGCGGACATCTGCGGGATTCGCAAAAGTCGACCTCAGGTAGAAATACCAGCCGTTCAATGTTCTAGGTACGGTATAGCCGCATAACGTGGAAGCGTATAACCAATCCCACCAAGTTTTTTTCAGCTGCTAAGCATATGATTGGCCAGGATGCAAACATGGCACACTGCATCCTTTATACAGTAGAAAACAACACTCAAGAGCAAAACAACAGGAAATCTTCTCATATAGCATTCTTCCGCACTGTGGCAATTAAAGTGCGTCGTGTTTGGATGACTTGCTTGCTGGCGTTAAAGGAACAACTTACAAATTGAAAGCAAAACACCCGTGACGTGATTGATATGAATAATCTTAGTGAGCCATGAGTTCATTTGATGTTTTTCGCTTCTCTGCAAAACAAACAAATTTCCTCCTCCGTGGCCGTTTCGTGCCACCCCCGAAATCAACCCGATGTCATTAAACGCACTCCCTGAAGCGTAACTTTTCCTGACTGGTGGATATGAACCAGAAGTCTGGCGCATAATCCCCAACATTCTTTGGACAAATCAGCGTTTCCGAAGCTAAAAACAGACGTAAAGTTCCCTTCGTGACCGTTTCCATTTGAGGAGTGGGCATGATGGCAAACCTCCTTGGTGAGACAGAGGACAGCACGTTGTTAACCTTACCACCTGTGGTTATATACGCGCTTTACAGACTTACGCAAAACCCTGGCTTCCGTGAAAACCGGATTTTCACTCAGCTATACTTTAGCTGAAATTTTTGCCAATGTTTGCCAAAAAGAAAAACAAACCGGATTTCATGAACATGTTTGCCAAAAAGAAAAACAAACCGGATTTCATACATGTATAGTCACGAGTTACTTGCATTGCGATACATTCAGAACTACACCGGTGTACATCGGCCATACCGGACTGGCAAGGTCGTCCTCAACTGGTCTGTGTGGGGCCAGGCCCGTAGCCACGGGGATGCATTCGGGGGCAGTAGCCCCCAATTTTTTGTGTTTCCTTATGCCCAAAAACGTTTTAAACATAACAAAAACAAAAATCTTCCCCCTGGTTCTGACCCATCAATTTGTAAATAGCGATGCCTTCCTTTTTAGTCTTTCGCTGAAAGCAGCGTCCCTGTAGTTTTGTTTTCCTCCCTACAATTAAAACCTTCATGTGAAGCTTCGTATGAACAACGGCGCCGGGGGCA
>Ga0210059_1008566_pt1 | contig 16104 bp, 9 predicted proteins | sample Ectturendosymbi2_FD_188042 | JGI IMG/M metagenome (GOLD analysis project Ga0210059, IMG submission 188042) | Ecteinascidia turbinata endosymbiont from Florida, USA - Sample 2 (SPAdes) (version 2) | ecosystem: Host-associated > Tunicates > Ascidians > Unclassified | place: Key West, Florida...
ATCCATCTTCAGATTTAATCTCACTTACTATGTGTCATGATGAAGATGGATTATGTCAGATTTCAATAAATTCGTTCTTATTAGAAGTGAAGGCAGACGGAGTGTTGGAAAGCAGTTAGTTTTACCCACTGCTTCCACCTATCAGCTTTTGGTGAAAGCACCAAGTTGATTACATTGAGACTGGCTATTAAAATGATGAGGCTGTACAGCGTCCGCCAGGTGCTCTGTGATCGTCGGGATGCAAATCGCAAGCATTTATGAGACTGCAGGTTTCACATATTGTCGCATACCAGGGGTGTGCAACCTTTATTACTGAAGGGCCAAACGCAATTGAACAGATTAGACCGCGGGCCGCGCCTTCGTATCACACAGGCTGTCTAGTATTAGTATAGTGACCGGCATAAAAATCCACTTTGTTGTATTGAATTTGCCCGCGGGCCGCAGGTTGCACACCCCTGTCGTGTACTAGGCCTATAGTTGACGCAAGTACGGCAACTGCATCAAACAGGTAAATTGCATCATAAAAATTTCCTGTCACATCACAAGAAGAGATATTTGTTTCGCTTTGTTCATGATAACAACTAACAAGGGATAAAATTAGTTTTCACTTATTTTGTATTGGCAGTTCATTAAAGTTATTTTCTCCTAAGTTGTACATTATTTGTTTAGCTTGGTTAGGTTTTTAATAGCGCTGCTCAAGGGGCTAATTTGCAATTGGCTGGAAAAAGCACGCATCTGCCTAAATGCTTGCTGATATTAAAGGACACCATCTGGATTTTTTTGGGGGGCCCCAACAGCTTTTCACACGGCTCTGAGTGCTCGAAGCGACTGCGTTGGCGCTGAATTCAGTCTGGTCAGGCCGCGGTAAATCAGAGCGGCAATCCACTTGTCGCATTCGAGTTCTTCGTTCGTCATTCTACAGGCCGTTGTGAGTAACTGCAGAGGCTGTTGCAGCTCCAGACCGTGTTTACAGTTCGAACGTTAGTCTTGGGCTTTACTTTTATGTCTTGGCTTGTGTTAGTTAGGGTGCTCAGCTTTCCACTTTAATAGTGTTCAGTGGTAGTCAGTCTGTCTGGTCCAGTACACACTAAACTTCAATCATCGACCTATCAAGCAGCCACACTTTGTGCGAAATAATGGACGAAGATGATCCACTAGAGTCGTCTGATTACTACAGAAACCCTCCGCAGAGAGCTCCCAGGAAACGTAAATCGACTGCGAATAATGACAACGCGTGCCAGACTTCCAGCAAACAGGATAATGTCGCAGATATTCTGCCAGTTACTCTATAGAGTCAGTCCGACCGAAATTAGGGAGCTACAGCCCACTTTTTCTCGACAACTGCATAAATGTATCGGTGCGATATCTTTCATGTTCTCCTTTGGGCAATGGCGATTTGATGATTAAGTGCTCGACTGCGCAGCTAATGACAACGTTACTCAGTAGCACAAGCCTGTCAAATGGGATAACTTCTGTTCCCGTGAAAGCTTCGTCCTTGCCACCACGTCGGCTAAGGGTGTGACATACCATGTTCCCGTAGAGATGCAGACGGATGAGTTGCTGCAAGCTTTGCAAGCTCAACACGCGAAATTCGTCAAACGTTTCCACGTTTGGAGCACAGTCACTTCTGAATTCTCAGACACTGGAACTGTCCTTCTTCACTTCTCAACTCCAGAGATTCCAGCGGAAATCCGAGTAGGTTACTTAATATTTAAGGTCCGTCAGCACATACCAAATCCGGTCCGTTGTTTTAATTGCAATCGCTTTAGTCATATAAGTAGCCATTGCAAAGGTAAACTCAGGTGGAGACGACTGCACCGCAGCTACGTCACGATGCCCTAATTACCGAAGTCAGCACTCTGCCACAAGCAAGCAGTGCGCTAGGTACATGCGACAATCTAAAATGCTACACAGCAAAACAGTATCCAAACTCACGCTGAAGCGTGTACACAGGCCCAGGCATCAGTTTCTGTCGCCCCCCCCAAACTTCTCACCCGAAAGCGAGTTTCCGCCTTTGCCGCAGATTAGCAATCCGGGCACACAACAGCAAGAGCACAGGGCGGCAAGTCCCTGCCGTCAGGCACGTTCAGATAAACACGAGACTATTATCATAGAACAAGTAAATAATTACATGTACTCTTTGGCAACCCTGTATATTTCTTGGCTTTCCCGGCTGAAAACATCAGGCAAACAATCGCAGCCAAAGATCGCATCGAGACAGCCGACGTGTTTAAATCATAACAAAGGCCGCCGGCGGGAGAATGGATCTGCAGGTAGATCTGGAACAACTAAAATGTCTTTCCACATAATGGCTCTTATAGTATTGCAGTGGAACGCCAGGTCAATCTATGAAAAACTTTCAGAACTCAAGCAATTCCTATCGGGACTAACAACGCTACCCGACATAACTTGCATTCAATTTGCATTCAAGAAAACCACCTTACGGCCAAATATCACCCACTCTTACAGAACTACACCGTACTGCGCAAAGACCGCCCGCCCTTCAGAGGTAAAGGTGGTGGACTAATGATCTGCACAAAAACATCACTTGAGTTCTCAGAAGTTACTCTTGCTGGTCTGAGCACCCCTCTGGAAGTTGTCGGGGTCAAACAGGGTGGTTACGCGATCTTTAATGTCTATAATCTACCTTCTCACCACATGCAAACGGATAGTTTTGATTTTCTCTCAAGATTCAGAAAAGTTGTTTTTTGTGGCCATTTCAACGCTCACCACGGTATGTGGGCAGTCTTAATACTAATCAAATAGGCCGTACTCTACTTTCCGTTATCGAAACACATGATTTTGTCGTTCTAAATACTTCTGTTCCTCCCCATTACTCACATGGTGGACAATACGAGTGGAGCATCTTGGATTTGTCCATCGTCTCAGATGATATCGCCTCCAGATGTGATGCTACTGTCTTCAATGAATTTATTGGAAGTGATCACGCGATTGTCCAGATAGGTGTACGAGGTTCCGATCCACCCACCAAAACTCACGTTCCTCGTTGGAATTTCAGAAGGCAAACTGTGTTTAAACATTTTTTGAACAAGTTGTTTAAACAAGTTGCCACATGGTGCATAAATTGTGGTTTCAGACTTTCGCCACCTAAGTCGGCTGCAGTCCTGTTTACCAGGAAGCGCAAACCACCAGCGCTGAGATTAGTGCTAACCAATATTACTATTCATTAAAAAAGGAATACAAGTATTTGGGAGTTACTGTTCAAAGTAATGGACTGTACACAGCGCACCTTCAGAACGTTGTGGACAAATGCCACAAGCGATTGAGTATGATGAGGTTCTTGAAAGGTAGTTCCTGGGGAGCAAGCAAATGCCCCTTCCTCACCTCTACAGATGTGTCGTGCGATCGATCTTGGAATATGGAATGGAAGCATACTTTTTCTCCGCTAGATCCCTGGTGGACCTCTGGTTAAAATCCAAAATGAAGCATTGCCCCTGTGCACTGGCGCCATGGGGAGTACACCAATATTGTGCCTCAAGCACGCATACAACGAGATGCCTCTAGAATTGAAACACCACCTCCTGTGCTCCAGATGTATATCTCACTTACTGACGTTTCCCACACACCCAGGGCTCCAACTCCCTAGGGGTAATTCGTTGTTTTTTATAATGAAACTAGGCTAGGATCCGCATCTTTTGAGGCCTTGATTGACCATTTAGCGTTTGTGGTTAAGAAATTATGGCCTAAACAACAAACAAGAACGTAATTAAAGGTATTTTGTCATAACCGCTCCATCGCTCGTTCGGTTGGCTCCTACAGCTCAGCTTTCGCTTTGACCATTTTTGCTTTGATTTTCGTGGAGAGCACCAGTGCCGGATTAAGGTAGCGCAGGACCTGTAGCGTATTAACAGCGCGGGGCCGTAAGTAAAAAATACACTTGAACAAGTGAACAACTGTTAAATCATGAATTCTGTGGGCATCCATGTGACTACCATTAGGCATACTGAATTACGTAAGAACGAAATACCTGGCACCAAATAGCAAGTACTTTATGTGCCACTTGTCTTTTTTACCAAAAACGTATATACGTATCTTTTAACCAAGAAGAAATACGTTACTGTACAACTCACAAACACAGTACAGAGACACTAATTAATGCTTCCAGACTCATCAACAAACTTGATCATTGCTATGCCTAGACCAGGAGCGTAACGAGGTTAGATGGCGCCCGGGGCAAGAAGCTAGTTTGGCGCCCCTATGTACGAACCTGAGGTCTTTCGGAAGCAATGTACTGTATTTAAGAAGGTACTTGTGACATTGTTGGGACTTTTTTTCGTCCCCCGCAGTCATTTCGCGCCCCCTGCAGTGATGCGGCGCCCCTGTAGTGATTCAGATCCCGGGAAATTGTGCCCCCCTTGCCCCCCAGTTGTTATGCCCCTGGCCTAGACCAGTGGTTCTTGAACTTTACAAACACACCGAACCCTTACATAGTTTTCCAAGCTTTTGCCGAACCCCACTTTCGCCCAATGTAGCAGAAAGTAAAAACGGGTTAGGCCTGCGTGTTTCAGATGACCTTCGTCGAATCCCTAACATGGTTCCGTTGAATCCTAGGGGTTCGATCGAACTCAGTTTAAAAACCACTGGCCTAGACAGTGTAGTCTCAGTATAAGGGTCGAAAACTCGAAGTCGATTGTCAGTAGCAGTAAACCTTTTGCATTCTCTGGGTTTTGCCATAGCGAGTTTGTTTATGATTCTGGTAGTGTCTATTTCACATAGAAGATCATGCGCTTTAGAATCAGGCTATTCAGCTTGTTTGATCTAATGGTGCTCCTTCGTTGATTCTACCATCTTAAGCTTAGAAAATGACCGTTCTCCACTGCAGTTGGTCTCCATGAGAGTTAAATAAATGCGCAAATCATTTCCCTTTTTTGTATAAGAAGACTCCTAATACAACAACAATGTTTAAATGCCATTCATAGCACTACAATCAAGCAATATCTCGAAATTGCTGCAATTTGGCCTCATTGCTTGAGTGGTCCCATAATGTTGCAAATAAGAGTAAAATACATTAAGTTACAAATTACAGTAGTGTAATGTAAATGTACTCAATTAAAAATCTTTGCTTAATTGCTTATGGCAAATTTAACAAAACAGTGACTTGTTGGACTGAAAAAATTCCGTACATTAAGCAGGGGTGGACAGTATGGGAGGCGAATGAGGCGGTCCTCTCGGGCCTCTCTTTCAGAGATGCCGTGAGGGTCTCCTTTTGAGAGTTTCGCACTTATTTTTTGCATTGTTTTGTTAAAAACCTTATATATCACTCTAGCTAGAGCCACATTTAAGTTCTGAAGCAAGTAATACGTTTGTCAAAACAAAGCAAAAATTGTATGCAAATGCGCCAAAAGGGACCCCTCAACAACTTTAATGTGTAGACAAAGAAAGATTTAAAATTAAATGACTTCAAACAATTTGCAATGTGAAATGGACTTTCACACAGAAGCAAATTTCCAGACAAATGAAAAGTTTAACTTGCTTTCAGCGAATAAAGTTACTGTATAGCAAATGTAAAATATAGGGCCCCCATACTGAGAGTTTGCCTCGGGGACCTAACGTCTAACACCCACCCTTGCATATAATAAAGAACAAATTTAACAGAAAGGACCATGGGGCCCCTGAAAGCGCGGAGCCCGTAGCAATTGCTACATTTGCTCCTATTGTTAATCCGGCACTGGAGAGCACTTGCAGAGCGTGTTCGTTCATGGATTATGGTTTTGCAACGACAGCACTGGTGCGCTGAATCGCGCAACTAACGTTTCGGAGCTCGTATATTGGTGCGCTGAAATGCTGAAAAGTAGTTTAGCGACTGCGGTGCATTTTGCTTGCGTCGTCTGCCAGTAGTTTTCAACGTAATTTGCTTCAGTTTGTTTTTTTCTTTACAGGCGATTAGAAGGAGGGTGTTAGAGATTTGCAGCTTTAATAAATTAATGTGCACAAGACCGCAGAAATAAAACTGTAACAATAAAAGCTTAATTGCCCATTTCAATTTTGAACTTTGAGGCTCATAAGCCCCCGAGACTCTTAGAGGTCATGGTGCAGCGCACCGGCTGCACCCTCTATCGTGGGGCCTGATGTTGTTTTTTGAAGAATAAACGCGAAATCTGGAAACCTTGCCTTATTTGGCAAACGCACTTGCAGGGTTTGTATTTTTTGTTCCACATGGAAATTTTCATAACAAAACGTATGCTCAAAAATTGTTTTTGAATATAAAAACAACATGAAATCAAGAAAATTTTGTTGTTGCATCACACTCTCTTCCAATACTTGTGTTAAACTCTTATTTAAGTTGTTGTTCACGATCTTACTATAAGAGCTGGTGTGATGTAGTTGAGCAATGGGCTTAGAATGAATCTTTTGAATTCTTTCGCAAGTTCCCGATTTTGAACTTAGGGAACTGTTTGGTATACGTCTTTTTTCTTGGTTTCAAAATTTTCAAATTCGTATTAATCGTTCCTACAGTAAACCTCGATTAATCCAGATTCGATTTACCGACGATTTTATCCGGTTTAGGCGGAGATCTGGGTTATCCGAAGATGATTGTTTCTAGCCTGACGTCATCTAAATTCTGAGATATTGGAAAAAATCACCGAAATTGAACACATTTCGCAGAAGCAAAACGAATTTATTGATATATTTACAATGGTACATCAGACTAGTAACCGCCATATCCAGGCAGTTTTGAACAACCTTAAGTTCGTAATTTTAGATTACTTGGCTGCGAAGAAATCTGCGATTTTGACTGACGCAGAGATTTCTGTTTTCTGCGATTGGTCCATAAGTAGTCCCTTTATTTGGAAGGTAATGTCCTCCATGCCAGGGCATGAAAGCACAATACACTCAGAAATAATGCTCCACACACGCACCCTCAACACTGATCAACAGACTGAAACCGTGGTGCGGCGGCGTGCCTTGAGCGTTATGGTCAACGTGATATGCTGTTCCCGTGTGTGACGCAATATTCGTTTCTACGACAAGTCGAATGTTGCGAACAGTTTCGGCCCTTGTTATCCTAATCCTCAACGTTCGTTGGTGGTCGTGAGCATTAGTGCAGGAGGCGGGGGTACAGGGGATGCAAGCGCACCCCCAAAAGTTTTGATTTGGTGAAAATCCCTGAAAATCTGAGCAAAATCCGTAGAAATCTGGGCAAAATCTGTTAAAACCTTTGCAAAATCTGAGCAAACTCCCTGAAAATACTGGCAAAAATGGCGCCCAACGTGCTTTGACTTAAAATAATGGCGCCCAAAATCACATGAAGACCTTTTTTTCTTTTTTTTTGGAGGTCATGCAAAATATGGTCTTCATGGTCATCCGAAATATGGTCTTCTTTTTGTTTTTTTTTTGGAGGTCATCCGAAATATGGTCTTTGGTCTTCATCAAAATATTCGCACAAAAAGTGGCCTAAAATTTTTTCGGGCAAGTTTGGGGGCATTCGGGCAAAAATTCTTTGCACCACCAACAATTTGCCTGCTCCTACACCTGTGATCGTGAGCAGCTTGTGTTGCGTCTGAAAGCTGCCGAATCTTTCCTAGAGACCAGTCAGTGCACTTAGAACACAACAGTGTGGAATACAGGAAAATTCCGATTACGAGAAGTGAAAAGAGCAAATTTTATCCAGAATTGGCGAAAATCCGGGTAAACCGAGGTTTCCTGCACTTTGATAAAGTAGCTTTTGATTGCATAGCCTGTTTGCGCTATTTAGAAGTTTTCAATCTCTTCTTATTAATACTAAACTGTTATTTTCAAAGTTTTTCACGAATTTTTTGTCATTGTCCGTTCAAAAAATGTTGAAAACAGTTTGCAAAACGAACGATTCGCATCCGTCAAGTTTTTTAAAATCTCATTTCAAAGTCACAGAAATGACGATCTAACAAAACCGTTTAATCGTGCAGATGACAAAGGATGGCTTTGTAGAGTCGTTCCTTTCAGCGACGAAGTGGAGAAATTGATATGCGTCAACGCCAAGGCAGTTGCTGCAGTCGTAGAAGCTGAAATAATTTACGCCATTCTTGAATGGTATGTTTCTGTCAGTGGCCTTGCTTGTGACGACGACAGAAAAATCAATACACAATTTTTTTCAGTTGCTCTAGGAAATTTCTTTGGTCGTACAACACGGAGACTGGCGAGCGTAGTGGTTGTCACCGTCTCGAAGGTGATCTTCAGGAGTGGAAGTGCACGGGTGGAGTTGTTTTGTGAAAGCCAACCATAATTTCCTAATCTCTGAAGGCCTTCCCACCGAAATTGAATTTAGCATTACGTTGACAGAAAGCAAAAACACGTTCATAATTCATGCAAACTTAACGTATGGGAGGTGCCACTTAACCGTACTATGGTTGTTTTACGTTTTTTTGCTTTCTGTCAACGTGGCACGCAATACATGGTTAGTGATACATGGTTTGTGGCAAAACATGGTTTGTAGCAATACATGCATGGTTACATGGTTTGTGGCAATACATGACAATACACGCAATACATGGTTTGTGGCACGCAATACATGGTTAGTGAAAGGAAACCAACAAATGAAACATTTGGTATAGTATGTGTTAAGTACAACAAACAAAACTATTGAAGGTACAAATAAAAACTGTTAACTGACATTTTGTGATATGAAAATGCTCTTGAGAGATTTAGTGGAAAGCCGAAATGCAAATAATAAAACTTTGATATGAAGCTGATTCAAGCAACTGTTTGTTAGATGCTACGTTTTAGTTGCAATGGAAAGCAAGAAAGTTCAAAATGTAACTGAAAGTGAATTTTGCTAATGAAAAATGCATTTTGAAGCAAGTGAAATTGTTTTGCTGTTCATTAGCGTGTTAAATCTGAACAGCTCCAGTGGCGATGTTGCGTTGGGTAAATGTGTTTTAGGTAAGCTAATGAACACTGCGTGAGCGAGATGAAAATTTTTTATTATCTAAACTCCAGTCTAAAGAAGTGATCGGCAAACTTTCGTAGTGGTAATTAAAGGCCCATGCTTCATACTTCGTAACCCATGGTTCATCAGTACATGCTGTTCTTTCAGATGCCTCGAAAGCATTCGATCGAGCATTACATATGAAATTATTTGCGAGATTAATCCAAAGAAAGATGCCAATGTGCTTTGTGCGGCTACTGAAACTTTGGTACAAGAAACAAACGATGCAAATAAAATGGAGCAAGCGTTTGTCTGAACCGTTTCATTTACTAATGGGGTTAGGCAAGGAGGAGTATTGAGACCATACTTGTTTGCTGTTAATTTAGAGGATTTATCTATTGAACTAAACAAGCTGGGTGTTATATTGGTGAAGTCAAATTAAGCCACTTGATGTCTGCTGATGATATTTGTGTGTTTTGTCCAAGTGTACGTGGGTTGCAAACATGGACGTCGGAAGGATTTTTTCCAGGAGGGGCACTAGGTGATTTTTTCAAAATTTTTCTATGGGGGAGTCAAAAGTGGTGAAATTTTTTTTTACCACTCGAAATTAAAAGAACGACCTTTCCTGTTAAAATATTCAAAATCCAGAGGCCCCCCCTGACACCCCCTTCCGACGCACATGGTTGCAAAGTGTACTAGATGTGTGTAAGGCTTATGCAGAACCGCATGGAATTATTTTCAACTGCAGCAAAACTATTTGTATGACGTTTAAGACTAAGTGCGCAAAAAGCACGGTCATTCCGTTACTGACACTGTGTGGTCAAATCCGCGCCGGCCACTCACTTTTATGGCCATAAAACTCCATCCGCTAGAGCTTGAGAGCTGTTCAAACCCTCTAGGGATTTGGAAAGCCTTCTAATATTGAAAAAAAAAATTTTCAACACCCAGTGGGAGTTCAACAATCGAGCCGATCTCGTGGCTCAAAGCTTTACTGGATTTAAATGGATTCTAGGCTATAGTATGAGTCTTTAAAGGGTTGATTGGCGTTCTGCTAGAGTTTCTGGTTGAACAGTTATGGCAGAGATTACCAAATGTTAATAAGGAAATCCTCTAGGGAATTCCTGAAGTGTTTGGAATTTTTTTGGCATCTAAAAGGCCGATCAAGGGCTCTAAAGACTCGTAGTATAGCCTAGAATCCAATAAAACTTTGAGCCATTATACCGGCTCATTGGATCAGCGATGACGTCATAAAAAGAAAAGCAAAGCATACTCCACTATGACATCATCAACCAGAAACCTCAAGTCCAAATCTTAAATTTTTTTTTCATTCTAAACTAAAAGACTTCACATGTCTTTACAGGGTTTGAATAGGTCTCTAGCTAAATCTGCTGCCGAGTTTGGCTGGACAGAATTTGGCCTGAAATGGCTAATTTTACTTTTTGTGAAACTTTTTGATTTTTGTCAAAAACAGTTTTTGGCCCATAATTTCGGCTGCACATATTCTAGCAAGTCAATCAAAGGCTCTAAAGACGCGGATCACAGCCTAGTTTCCAAAACATTTTTGAGCCAAAAAAATGGCTCATTGTGTTAGCGCCGAGGGCCAGGTAAAGTTGGCCAAAAATTAAAAAACACCCCCATTTATTGCGTCTCTCCCAGAGAACTCTAAACTCGAATCAAAAAAAAATTTTTCAGCCCTAACTAGAAGACTTTCCGAATCCGTAGAGGATTTGAACAGTTCTCTAGCTCTAGCGGCTGGCGATTTATGGCCAAAAAAGTTCCAGCCGCTACCGGCGCGGGCGTTAAAGGGTTAAAGCAAAACATGAAAAAGGTGTGGGAACGCCGTTCCCACGCGTTCCCGACCCACTACACCCCTGCCCTCCTGATAATGTACTGCTATACAAAACAATGCTAATTCGCTACTGTAACGGTTAGGACCGGTTACCAGCCGATCCGATCAATTGCCGTTCTGGTGTCAAGCGAAATTTCTAACCTCTGCGAAATTTCTGACCTATTATTGCTTTTCAGTTATTTTGCTTCTCTGAGTGAAGGAATAAAGTTTGACAATTACTTTTTTGATGTGTGTTGCGTAAATTAAAACTTTTTGGTTAGATGTAAGATACCCACAACAAGCTACAGTAGGGGAGTAAGTATAATCACATTGGACTTAGTCTTAGACCTCAAATATTTTCCTATTTCTAAGCCTTAACCCGACACACTTACCTAAACACCGAACCTTAATCCCGAATCATCAGTTTTCTCAGTGTATTTGATATGCAGATTATTACTCCGTGCATGGGCACATGGCGTGAAGTCAGAAATTTCGCTTGACACCGGTCTCTCACGTAGAGTGCAGTCTTTTCGTTTCCCGACGCACGTGCTGCACATCAAGAAAATTCGTCGTACGCGATTCAGTTTAAACCAGTGGTTCCCAACCTTTTCAGTGTCATAGACCCTTTTGACGATTTGACTGAAGGCTGTGGACCCCTTCAATAAAACCAGTTACTACTGCTACGTACAAGTCGTCTCTACTAGAAAAGGTTATCATCCGCTTTGCGCGCCAAAAATCATGTATGGAACTTATCATGTAAAAAATTGACATTGCGTAACAATGAAACTGTCTTGTGAATGGAATTGTGCGTTACAAGTGCTGCTAAGGGCTGGATAATTACATATTAGGTGGAAAAAATGTGTTTGTTCACCAAGCATTGAAATATTCAGCAACAGTATTGCCAAATGGTTCAGTTAAATCTGGTGAAAATGTAAAAGGATTTGGTGACAAAAAAAGAAGTTTGGAACTGTTGCAACCTCTCCGGTGGTGTTGCGTTGATTGTGTGATTCACCACGAACGGGATGTGCGTGAAGAATAACACCATTGTGTATGTGGCGCGAACAAGAAATAATAATGTGATCTCGTCGGGTGGTCTCTATTGTTGCTTGCTGCCACGGTGCGAAGCTTTGCGCACATGCCGCTCGGGATTTCCGATCGCAACAAAATGGTGCTGTGACCAGGATGTTAAGGTCGTGTGAAGTTCAACCTTCACACAAAGAAAGTGCGATCGGTGTGGTTCGTTGTGAAAAGGAGGGGATGTTGTTGCAACCTCTCCAGTGGTGTTGCGTTGATTGTGTGATTCACCACGAACGGGATGTGCGTGAAGAATAACACCATTATGCATGTGGCGCGAACAAGCAATAATAGAGTGATCTCGTCGGGTGATCTCTATTGTTGCTTGCTGCCACGGTGCGAAGCTTTGCGCACATGCCGCTCGGGATTTCCGATCGCAACAAAACTAAACGAAAACCTGGCAAAATTTTATGGTATTTTCCAGTGTATGAAAAAACGTTTTTTCCAGAGGAAATCGAGCTAACTTTTTCTTTTTTAACAATGAATTTGGCAAAACTGTCTCTATAGCTCGCCTTCTCAGGCATTATTATTATCGCAGCCAGCTTGCATGGTCCAGAGGTGATCGGTTCATTTTTTTAAACTCCTGTTCCGAAAAAAGTAATTCCTGCTCCGCAACGCATTGAAGATTTACAATCCGACTCTTGTTTACACTCCGAAAACTTGGAACCAAGAAACAAAACCAAATGGTGTTCTGTTCTCACCTCAACCAAGTTTCGTTTACCCCTGAACCAGAGTAAGCTACTTTAGACATAACACAATGAAACAACTATCATTTTACTTATTAAAATCCACTGATAAAGACCCACAGGCTAAATTTGAAACACTTCATACCACTTTTTTCACACAATAAATATATCTCTCTTACATTGTTAATTTACAAGATAATAATAGTATGTTTTGGAACAACCTCAAATAAACTGCATTTCTACTAGCTTGACTGAATCTGCACTGCAGTTGTTACATTTTACAGTTACATAGGCTACATTGAATCAAAATATGACACTTGCGAATACAAAACAAGACACAGCGCAGAGGCAAAACTTTTAGTAACCGACGTAACTACAAAATAAAAACATGTTGCTGTGATACAGCAGTTGAGTTTGGCTGTGCGACAGTCAGTACAGAGGCCGTCAGTCTGCCACCATCTCTTATCCTCAGCAGCCTGTGCTGAATTGTTCACTGTCCAATTTAACCAAGCGAAAAGGGTCATGACGTCAACCTAACAATTAGCATGTCACGGCAAAATTTAATGAAACCACTTACCCGGGTCCTGTAAAATCTGACGTTCCCTCCTGCTTGCAGCTCCGGGTCCCGTGTTTATTCATAATTCCCACTCCAGGTCCTGCTCTGGAAAAAAAACGTAGACTCCCGCCGGAGTCTATTCAGGCTCTGTGATCACCTCACGAAGTTTTTAGTCAGTGTGAGAGTTTGGGTTGGCAGGTTGAGGTGAGAGCCAGTGGCGATTCTACGGGGGGGCTGGGTGGGCCATGGCCCCCCAGATTTTTGCTTGGCCTTCCAGTTTTTTTCTTAATTTCCTGTTTAAGTTCGTTTGGTTGACATATTAGGTTTGCCAAATGCGTTTTGTAAAAATATCGGCCATTTTGTCAACAGAGCCAGATCTAAGGTGTGTCGTAATTCGTAAGCGGCACAAGGAAAACAAAGACAATGAGTATTGTTGAGCCATAATTAATAATTTCCCAGTATTTTGGCTGATTCGCTACATTTCGATGTGTGTGTGACATGACAATCGGACCAAGGATTGCGTCAACAGCTGCAAATAAACTTCGCTGAAGCAACTGTTCTGATAAGATTCACTACAAGAGTCTCATAATTTGAGAAAATTCTGCATTAGTGCTTTTTGAAGTTACCACAAATTATGTTCACAATACTGGCTTCAGGCAATGATTTTCAAAATATCGGCCAAATATCTTTTGCCAGCCTCTGCTAAATTAGAAGTAAACTACCGACCATCTGGCAACCCTAGACATATGCAGTGGATAACGTTCGGCCAACAATATTTTAAATGATAATTTAGAAACCCTCTTGCCTGCATTCCATATTTCCCAAATGCATGATAAGATGTGTTGTTGTTTTTGAAGGTCGGGAAACTAGAGTAGTTTCCCACTCACTGACTTTCACAAATTACTACTTCCTGTTGATATCCTTATAGCTGTAGTATGCAGTATCTAAATACGCAGTAGAGACATGGTTTGCTAAGACCTTTCTTGGAAGCTAATTAAACAACAACTACAATATAAACGCATGTTTCTTAACTCTTCAACGCAAAAAACATTTTTTGAAAAAAAAATGCCTTTAAATTCTATCCACAAACGCTATCGTCTTTTGTGATACTGTGTAGGCTTACATATGGTATGCCTTGAATCAAATTTGAACTGCTACATACCTGAATAAGGTTGTATGCTTTAAATACAAGCGAATCTAACTATAATTACAAAAGTTAGATTCGCGATTTTAGCGGGCCACCCGTGAAAAGAAGTAGAAGTCAGTAGGTGTTAGGAAAATTTGACAGCGGCCATTGCTACGTTACGTAATGAGCAGAGCATCAGAGAAAACCGCGCATCAAATACCTACATTTGGAAACTTACGGCTGAGGTACACACTCCCCAGTAGCTATACTTCTCGGGACAGGTTCTGCCTCGAACCAGGACACACCAGATTACCAACTGCATCTATTCATCCCATCACAAATATCTGAAATTAGAAATGTTGAAGCGACTCTATAGTTGCGTCATTACCGGCAATGCGATATATTTGAAAAACAACAAAAATCAAGTCCAGCCAGATGTAAAACGACAGTTTTGAAATTAGAACCCTTGCCACTTTTAAAAGCAGGCGTAGACGATCTCCAGTACACGCCTTTTTGCATGCGCGGGGGTCCCTGGCCAGGTGTCAACTTCCCAACAGGGTAACATCTATATCACCCAAGTAAAACTTAGCTGAAATTTAAAGCCCATATCACAGTTAACTTTCGCAAAAAAATTTATCAGCGCGTAGGTTTAAGTCTTTCGTTGCCCGCTCAAACTCCAATCCTCAAATAGGATAACAATAAACAGCAAGCACGAAAAGTCTTACCAGGTATGTCACCTGTCAAATCGTTGACAAGCATGACTTTGAAACGTGAAAGTCAGAACCTTTTTCATGGAGCTCCGAAGTCAAAAACCCAGTCGACTCTTGAGTCGCGCGTAGAGAAAAACCTGACAGCTTCGAAATCGACAAACAAACAAAGGTATGCGACTACAAAAAAACTCGACACGATAACAATCATCTAAAACGCACGCAAGTAGTTAAACGCTATCAATGCTAGGCATAAAACAGGCGTGACTTCACTATTATGACGATAACTGAAAGAATTTTGTGGATATTTCAAAACAAACTGTCTTCGCTTCTATTCATAATGAACAATTTAAATATTCAACGCGTAAGGTTAACGATTCACACTGCCTGAAGTCACGCTGTGGAAAAGATTTGATAGAAACACAAGCACTGTATTTGCATTAAAATGTAACAAACGACGTCGTATAAAGTACAAAGAAATCAAAAAAAGAAGAAATAACTAGATGTACGATTCCCACAGCACACCACGGAGGAGGACCCAAGGTTCTGTTCATCTAATCACATAGTCGGTGAATCCTCCATTTTGATTGAAGTGCGTCAAGTGCACGGTAATGTAAACGCACGGGTCAGAACAGCGGAGACTGTAACGCGGCAATGCAAGGGTTGATGTTGCAGATCCGCAGTTGCATAACATCGAATAGGTTAGAAGTCGCGTTTCCCGCCATCAGAAGCGGTGGCACCGCGTTTGTTAAATGCCTTGGGCACAGAATGAAGAGAAAGAAATTGAGAACCTTTCGTTGGGTCAGTGTTCTGGAATGGAGAAAAGGCAAACGCATCAGTCACACGTCTGTTAATAAATTAGACCAGTGCTTCCCAACCTTCTTCAGTTCGCGACCCACTTTTAATGCAAGTTTTATTGTGCGACCCACAATGAGATATGACCAAACGAATGGAAAACAAATTAATGAGAAAAGAAACAATGTATACACATGCAATTTACTATTATTGCGAAACTTGAGCTTGCATATTGGATATTATCAGATCAAGTCGAGGCTTGATTGGAGACAAGCTCACACGCAACGTAGCATTAAGAGTGTCCGTTTTCAGGCTGTTCCGAGCGTTGGATTTAGTTACAGCTACAGTTAAGAAGCCGGACTCACAAAGGTATGTAGTGGTGAATGGCAAGAGAAATTTGGTGGCGCGCTCTGATAGTAAAGGGTATTCCTTGCTTGCGTGGATCCAAAATGAAGCAAGATCTACT
>Ga0210059_1008567_pt1 | contig 16101 bp, 12 predicted proteins | sample Ectturendosymbi2_FD_188042 | JGI IMG/M metagenome (GOLD analysis project Ga0210059, IMG submission 188042) | Ecteinascidia turbinata endosymbiont from Florida, USA - Sample 2 (SPAdes) (version 2) | ecosystem: Host-associated > Tunicates > Ascidians > Unclassified | place: Key West, Florida...
ATTGTAGCCTAGTTTCTAGTAAAAACTTCAGCGAAATACTACCACCTAATGGTTGGCGCCCAGGGCCAGGCAGAGTTGGCCTAAAAGTCTTCCACTTATGACGTCACTCACAAAAAACCCGCAACCCCAAGAAAAAAAATTTTTTTCGAGTGCAGACTAGAAGACTTGCCGCGTCTTTTGAAACTTATACTGGGTCTGTAGAGCATACCGGACCAGAGAAATTCCCGCGCAAAGCCACATGCGTTAAAGCGTTTTTTTCTGAAAATCCCAGAATCCTAGCGGACGCCAAAGAGTTATGGAACCACCCTTTCATTGTCAGCATAAAGGCAATATTCACTGCCAACCACTTTTCACTGAATTTTTTTCCTTGGTTGTATAGCCTTGAAGCTGTCTTTATAAGTGTTTTCCTCTGAACCTGCATTGCCATCAGTAAGTGCCTTGTGATGTTAACTTTCATGTTCCTGGCATCCGGTGCTAGTTTTAGTAATGAGTGTTTGTCTTTCATGCTTGCCAGTTTAACCACAATAGGGCTGTATTTTTGATTATCTGAGGAGCGTTCTTCATTTTCAGAATTATTAGCATTTTCCGAGTTGACAGCTGAGATTCTATGTGGCAGTTGATGAGCATTACTGAATTTTATTGCATCCACTTGCATAGGGGAACACTTAATTCTTCAATCAAAAACTTTCTCACTACTGGTTCAGTCTGGTCATGGTTTTTGATGCAGCGTTTCTGCGGATATCCATGAAAAAGAACGTTGTACTCTAGGGTCATTCCATGTCAAATCACCTAAAAAAAGATAATTCCAAACCCTACCCTTTCAGAATTTAATGAAATTTGGCATACATGTTGGTTTTGGCCCCAAAACCTTAAATCTAAAATTTTTCATCGTTTGGATGATCGGTTTCCTAGATATGGGAAGTGAATTTTTTGAAAATTTAGAGAAAAAAAGGGGGCACCCAACTTTAAAACACCATATCTTTTGAACTAGTGGTCCAATCTGGAAAAGTATGGTTTGAAAAGGGAAAAAGCCAGGAATTCAAATCTGACATTTTTGTGATTTTGGGTAAACTTAGGGGTGATTACCCTTTGACCTATATTTTGACCTTGAAATTGACCCCATGGATCAAATTATAAAATGCTGATGACCATTGGATATCGTAGCCCTATTTGTTATCTACATTATATCAAAAGCTGGAATACGTAAAATTTTTCATTTTTGAGTAATAACAAATTGAAATTGGCATATGTGGACAGTATTGGCCAAGATCAAATGAATCAAATGCAAAGCATGTCTTCTAAATGCCATCAGTTTACCACGTGCAACTTCAATGTCAAGGTCAACGTGTTTTCAATTATTTACACTGACTTGATGGACACAGTTTTTTTAGCCTAATTTTGCAAACTAGCACTGACATCATTAGGAATTTACGACATGTGGAAGTTAAATCTCGCCAAGCTTATATATTAATTATAAATATGATTGATCATTGCTTCTTCCCGCCTCTTGCAGGCTTGTTTACTTTGATACTTGACACATCACATATGATCGTGAAATTTTACCGTCAAACTTTGTGGCCTCAGACTTTTACCAGCCGCATGATGCAACATGAGCTGAACATGGAACTTGATAACAGTCGTGATAAGCCGGACAAAAAACAAGTTTGACTGTCTTTCAGAGGTGAATTACACTCAAAACACAAGAAGTTAGGTTAAAGGCCTATAAACAACTTGCTTAATTTTGCCAGGCATCTTACCACAGATCAAATTTAACAAAATCTGTTCATTCTTTCAAAGTTCAGATATTGCAAAACATGTCTGAGGTGTCAGTCCAAGACTTTTGTGAAATTGCTTTGCATAAAGCCACACTTGCACGTCACAATTTGTGGGTGCACTCATAGCCCAAATGTGTTCAGATTCAAAGCATTCTCATAAAATCTGAAAGTGAAGAACTTCACAATGTGTCCAAACAACCCAGCAAATATTTATCGACGTGTAAAATTACAAAATGTGGCCAAAGCATTTTCACAAAATGTTGGAGTCAAGAATGCTTGTTTGTGCGACACACAAAGCGTGAAAATGCACCCACAACTTTTTTATCAATCTTACAAGCAGAAACCTTCCAAATGCATCTGAACTTCACAGTAACAGGTTCGTTTATGGACACATAAACCGTGAAAATTTGTCCAGAACTCTCTGCAAACCTTGCAGGCAGAGAACTTCCAAAATGCGTCTGAACATCATGGCAAACAGTTTCATTTTTGTATGCACAAATTGTAATAATGCACCCTAAATTTTTTTCATAAACCTCGCAAAGTAAGAACTTCCAAAATGCACCTGAACTTCACAGCAAACAACTTTGTTTTTGGACGCATAAATTGTAAAAATGCACCCATAAATTTTTTTTTTTACAAAGCTTGCAAGGCGAAAACTTACAAAATGCATCCAAACTCAACAGCAAACAGCTTCATTTTTTGACCCAAAATTGGAAAAATGCACCCAGAACTTTTTTTATAAAGCTTGCATGGGGAAAACTTACAAAATTCATCTGAACCCAACAATAAACAGCTTCGTTTTTGGACGAAAAAATCGAGTAAGTGCGAGCAGATATTTTTTCATAAACCTTGCAAAGCCAAAACTTCCAAAATGCATCTAAACTTCATAGCAAACCATGTCGTTTTTGGACGCATGAATTGTAGAATTACACCCAGAACTTTTCTGTAAACCTTGCAGGCAGAGGACTTTCGAAATGCATCTGAACTTCACAGTAAACAGCTTCGTTTCTGGACACAAAAATCGAGAAAATGTGATCAAATCTTTTTTCATAAACCTTCTCAAAGCGAAAACTTCCAAAAAGGCATCTGAACTTCATAGCAAACCGCACCATTTTTGGATGTATGAATTGTGAAAATGCACCCAGAGCATTTTATATAAAGCATGCAAGGCGGAAACGTCAAAAACACGTCTGAACTTCACACAAAACAGCTTCATTTTTGGATGCATAAATCATGAAAATGCACCCAGAACTTTTTTCAGAAACCTTGCAAGGCGAAATCTTCCAAAATGCGTCTAAACTCAACAGCAAACAGCTTCATTTTTTGACCCGAAATTAGAAAAATGCACCCAGAATGTTTTTTATAAAGCTTGCATGGAGAAAACTTACAAAATTCATCTGAACCCAATGGTAAACAGCTTTGTTTTTGGACAAAAAAATCAAGAAAATGCGTTCAGAACTTTTTTCACAAACCTCACAAGTCAGAGGACTTCCAAAATGCGTCTGAACTTTACAGCAAACAGTTTTAATTTTGGACTCATAAATTGGGAAAATGCGCCCGGAATTTTCTGTAAACCTTGCAAGCAGAAAACTCACAAAATGCGTCTGCACTTCACAGCAAACCACTTCATTTTTGGACACATATATAGTTAAATTTTGTCCAGAACTTTTTTCTGTAAACCTTGCAAGAGAGAACTTCCAAAATGCGTCTGAACTTCTCAACAAACAACTTTCATTTTGGACGTAAAAATCGTGAAAATGCACCCAGAACTTTTTTCATAAACCTTGCAAGGCAAAATCTTCCAAAATCCGTCTAAACTCAACAGGAAACAGCTGCGTCCAGAACTTTTGTTACCTTGCAATGTGAAAACCTCCAAACTGCGTCTGAACTTCATGGCAAACAGCTTCATTTTTGAACGCAAAAATTGTGAAAATGCGCCCAAAACATTTTTGTAAACTTTGAAGGTGGATAACTCAAAAATGCATCTGAACTTCACGGCAAACAGCTTTGTTTTGATATGCAAAAATCGGGGAAAATGCACCCAGAACTTCTTTATAAACTTGCAAGTGGAGAATTTCCAAAATGCGTCTGAACTTTCTATGCTGTGACCTGAGTACGGCTACAATCGTGAAAATTTTGGCGATTTATGGCCTATAAAAGGGCTGACCAATTGCGGTCGTTAAAGGGTTAAAGGTTAGCCTACAGCTTACACAAGGCAGACAAGAATCCACTAACAGCATGTCAACTATTCCAAAACTTGCTAATGGGCTGAGCTGTCACAAACTTTGAAAACCTTAACTGGCAGGTCACACAATCCAAACTTGTCATGTGATTTCATTAATCATCACATGATTGAAGCAGAATTGTGTTTTTTCAATTGTGTACAGCTAAAGGAAAAATGGCTCATAGCAGTGCTTTTGCTTTAATTGAAGCAAAATAGCCACTGCTTATGTTTTTTCTGCAGCCAGGCAACCTTAGGTAATTTGCAGAACAGGCAAAGTTGCAAAGTCTTGCGTTGAAAAAAAAGGGGAAAATGAAGCAGCGATTAGTCATTGAATTTGAAGCTCAGTACATAAAAGAACACAAGCACTTGAAAGCAAAACTGTTAAGATTTTGAGGGAAAAAAGCTTAATTTAAATTAGTAGCTATGACATACTAGCTAGCAACAAAAGAACAGAAACAAAGGAAAGAGCAAAAACAAGCATTTGAAAAAAAACTTGGAAACAGGCATACTTCACAAAAGTTTACATTTTCCTGAAGCATCAACATCATACAAATGCAGTTTTTTTTTCACTGTGTCATTTCGGTCATTTCTTTTGCTGAGATGTTTTCATCAGTTGTCTCACAGTTGCATAACAGTGTTCATTAGCTTATATTTCCAGACATTTGACATGCTTACTGAAATGAGTTACTGTTGAACTCCTGCGAAAACTGACTTCATTATAAATCCATAATAAATAAGCAAACCTGCAAAGTCCATGTTACTCTTAAATCTTGTCAGTTTACACCTGTTAACTTTATTGCTGACTAGTCATGTGTAATTTGTGTTGTTGCTCTGTTGTTGGTTTTTCATTGTGTTGTTGCTTACTTTATTGTTTATTGTTGCATTTGGTTTAAAAGTTGCATCTGGAAATGAAAATGTGCAGTGCAAATATGAGGGTATTGAACAGAAAGATAATGCAATAGATGTGTGAAAGCATGCTAGGCTCAATGTGTGGAAGCAGAACAAAAGCAACACAAGAAATAAATGAATATGGGGTTGTAAACAAAATAACTCAATGCGGTCAATCTTCATGTAAATAAATGTAATTTGGCCATTAGCAGCAAAAACTTTATTAGACCAAACTAAATCCATTCCATCTTTTCAGCAATTAGCCTGTCAGAGTACAGCTAATGAAACGTATTTGCCAGGTCCTGTGAAAAAAGTCACTCCACCATAGGCTCATGGTCAAGTATTTATGCAATATTCTAACTTAGTGGTTCTTCACCTTTTTTCTACCATGTCACTTGTTTCAAGCCTCTTTGGCTTTAAATAAGCTGTAAAGACATTTGATTTATTGGTAAATTCATTGATCAAGCTTTCCATGTTCTACGGCACATAAAGGCTTTCACCCCATTGGAAATTTACTGACACCCCTAAGGGGACGTGCCCCCTGGTTAAGAACCTCTGTTCTAACTATGGCAAAAAAGCAATTAACAAGCTCCACCAGAGTCCATTCCGTTCATGCTCAGGCAAATATTTTACAGGGTGCTTGGATTTTTTGTCATGTGTATAACTGATAAGTTATCTACTTCCATGTCATGTCATCGATTGAGGTTGCAATTAGTGAATACCTTTTTGCTGTTATCAGTGCCTGTTTGAAAAATTCTCAAAACCTCTTAAAGATAGGAATAGCAGAAAAGTTGCTCAGGGAATGGATGAAACTTTTGTTTTAAGACAAAGATTTATAACTGAAGAAAAGCCAAAAGACTTGATTAAGGAATGGCTTGCAATTAAATTTTATTGATGAGGCAAGAGCTTTTTATCATTGCTCTTCACATTCCACTGTCTTGTAAATATTTGACAATTTAAAGTTCATTCAGTTTATCGATACAAAGTGATTTCTTTTAAATGAGTTGCAACCAGGGGTGTGGAGGAATCTAAAAATGTTAGCTCCAGCTGAAACCTATAAACCAGGGGTGTCCAACCCGTGACCCACGGAAAGGTTCTGAGTGGCCCGCGCGTTTTTTCTGAAATGACCTATAATCTATGTTATCAACTTAGTCGCCTATGTAATTTATGGCGAACTTACATTCCGAGAAATTGGCATTTATTGTTTGCTTTCTTTGTCTATAGTCTCTAGTGCAGGGTTGCACAACTATTCAAGTTAATTTTATTGCATCGCAATGCACATTGTTACGCATCACATTTTCCATATTGTTACGTCCACATCCTTTCGACACAATCGTGCTCGTGCTTCAAGAGTCAGTCAGTCAGTAATAGGCTATTTCTTGCTTCATTGAGGTAGGCTATGTAGTGTATTGAATAAGTGCATTGTATTATCTTTTGTTTAGTGCATTTGAATAAGTGCATTGTATTATCTTTTATTGAATAAGTGCATTGTATTATCTTCTCAGAGACTCGCGCAAAACGCATTTAGCAGTGAAATATCTTCTGCACTCTGCAGTGATATAGAATATGTCAAATAGAAAACGAAAAGCAAGCAACGCTAACAGAATATTCCAAGAGAGGTGGACATGTGACTACTTTTTTGTGGATGTCGACAATAAGCCAATTTGCCTGATATGTAATCAACCTGTATCAGAATGCAAAGAATACAACATAAAGAGACATTACATTAGTAGACATTCATCAGCTTATGATAAATACCAGAATGAGTTCAGACAAGATAAAGTGAAAGAATTAACAAAAGTTCTTCGTGGACAGCAAATGGTTTTATCGAAAGTTTCTTTGCAGCAGGAGTCAGTTGTGAAAGCGAGCTACTTGGTGGCAGAACTAATTGCAAAAAAATCGAAGCCATTCGCAGATGGAGAATTCATTAAGGAATGCATTGTTCGTGTTGCTGATGTCATATGTCCGGAAAAGAAAGAGACATTTGCAAAAATAAGTCTGTCAAGACAGACCATAACTCGTCGTGTTGAAGAGCTTGGAAATTCTATAGAGGAAACTTTAATTGCAAAAGCACGAAAATTTTCATCGTATTCTTTGGCGCTTGACGAAAGCACTGATGTCAAGTCTACTGCTCAGTTGGCACTCTTCGTGCGAGGAGTTGATGACGATTTTGAAATTACCGAAGAACTTGCAGCCATTGTCCCAATGAAAGGCACGACTAGAGGCATTGATTTGTTGGAAGCTGTGATGACAACAATCAAGCGCCTTGGCTTATCTTTGTCGAAGCTTTCGGGAATTACAACTGATGGCGCCCCATCAATGGTGGGAAGACAGCAGGGTCTAGCAAACTTACTTCAACTTGAAGCAAGTAAAGTCGGGAATGACACTGTCATGCAATTCCATTGCATAATACACCAAGAGAACCTTTGTGCCAAGTCATTGAAAATGCAAAATGTCATGTCAGTTGTTACTAAAACGGTCAACTTCATTCGTTCCAAAGGGCTGCGTCACAGGGAGTTTCAAGAGCTACTGCATAGCATAGATGCTGACTTCGATGACATTCCATACTACACCGAGGTCCGATGGCTGAGTCGTGGAAAAATGCTGAAACGAGTGTTTGAACTCAAGGATGCAATACAGACCTTTATGGAAAGCAAAGGAAATAGTGTTGATGAATTCATGAACAAGGAATGGATAGAAGATTTTGCATTTCTGGTGGATATAACTACCCATCTAAACGAACTAAATTCACATCTACAGAGAAAAGGGCAACTGATACACTCCGTGTTTGATCATGTCAACGCGTTTGCTGTGAAATTAACCCTGTGGGAAACGCAGATATCCAACAAAAACTTTGTTCATTTTCCTACTCTACGGAGTCGTTCAAAACTCTCAGAAATACGCAAAAGTAATAACAGAACTAAGGGACAACTTCGACCACAGATTCACCAACTTTAAAAAGTCTTCTATGCATTTCAGTGTGTTTTCCTGCTCCTTTTCTGTGAAGATAGAAGAGGTACCTGAAAACCTACAGATGGAGTGCATTGATCTTCAGTGCTCATCTGATTTAAGGGAGAAGTTCAAAGACTTTCCATTGCTAGAATTTTACAAAAAATATGTCTCTAAAGAAAAATATCAGAGGATTCACAGATTGGCAGTTTTCGTGACCTCATTATTCGGCAGCACTTACTTGTGCGAGCAAGTTTTTTCGCGGATGAACCATGTCAAATCCCCTGTGAGATCACTACTTTCTGACAGCCATATGGAAAATTCGCTTCGCATTGCTACATCGTCCATCTCACCTAATATTGCCAAACTTGTTAGAGAAAAACAGTGCCAAACTTCACATTGAAATGTCGACGTGTAGTAAAAACTTTACTTTACTGTTGGTATGTTTTTACTGTTGGTATGACTTTACTGTTGGTATGTTTATTGTTCTTATAATTGTAAAAGAGGGTAATACACATTTCTAAGATCATAATTTTGGTGTGAAGGTTTTGTCTGTCCTAGCAGTAAACACGTGGCCTGCGCAATCATTCGTAAACCGCATGTGGCCCTTTGGCCAAAAAGGTTGGACACCCCTGCTGTAAAGAATCTTCGTTAATTGACAAGCCAAGCGCTCGTAGCTTCCTTTGATGAACGAGTTGCAAATCTCGTTCATCTTAGTTTCTCTTAGCATGTAAGAACTTTCTACAGGGACAGACACGAGGCGGCCAACCTGCTTGAAAAAATATCTAATGATTTTTACGTGCCATTAAAATGTTTCAGACTACTTAATGCGTTTACAGCCGGTGAACAATTGCAGATGTTAATAGTATACGCTGTTTGAGTGTTTACTCCTATTTCTTTGTATTCTGATCTTGTTTTGGATAAAACGACGTTTTCCAAAATTTGTTTTCTAAAACCAGCAGTTTTGTCTTTTCAAGCCCATTTTGTGGTCATGTTGAAAAGGACATCCGGGAAATAGAGCCTTATAAGTGAAGCAAATGCTTCGAAGTTAACAGCCATACGGCGACGTTAATCTTCGCATGTTGATGACAGGGTAACGAAGCCAGTGTTTACACATTTTAACGAAGTGTGTTTGATTTCACTTCATAATATTATTTTTTTGACGAGGATTAGAATCTACAACGCACTACCTTAATTTGTGCGTTTCCATGTTGTCCAGCAGATTACTGAGCACATGAATTGCCGCGAATGCACACATTTAAAAGTGAAAAAAAAATCAAAAAATCTTGTATGATGGTGAAGCAAATGCTTGAACGCTGTAAATTATATGGGGATGTTAATGCTCCCGTGTTGATAAATAAGAAAATCGGAACCTTATATTCAACATTTACATTTTCTGAAACCAGCACTTGGCCACACTGGTTAAGAAATTTGAAGGTGACCAGAGAGCGGATTTCAATGCAAGTTGATTTTTGTTTTGACAACTGACAACTAGCGATGAAATGATACAAATAGCGATTGAATGTAGTTGCTTAAGGTCATCAAAAGTTCAGAAAAGAACATTCTGAAAATAAAGAAGTCACCGGAAGCTGTTCATTCTGACGTCACTTACGTGTTGGATGAAGAGTTATCAAAGCGCACATCAGCGCCTCCTGAAAATTAAGAAAAATGACCTGTCACGTAATATTTCGACAACATAACGCGGAAGTGCCAGTCCATCGCCACGCTTAACCTGGTATAGGCCTTATGCTTAAGTTGCAAAACTAGTACAGTAAAGTAACTTTGCAAACTATGTGAACTCACACGTTCTGCATTGAAGTTCATCAAAAAAACGACCGTTTCTTGTTTCAATCGCAACACCTGTCATGAAAAAACTGCGCCGTAACTTTCACACTTGGAGCTCGGCTTCTTTGCTTCTCGTTCCCGGCCGACACCTGGCACCCTCGGATGCACGGGTAGCGGTGTCTGTAGAGACGCGATATTTGTCCGTTCTATCCTCGCTCTTCGAACAAAATGAGTGCCTGGGTTTGGACTTGCGTCTGTTACACAGACAACACATTTGTTGAACTGCGAAAAGCCTGTTATGTACAGCGCAGAACTGTGTTTACTGTGGGACAGATTGACGTCACCCAGAAACAGAATTTCGTTTTGGGGCAAACGACAGACAAGAGCGGGTTTCCACAAACCAGAGGGAATCTGAAACGGCGTTAACGTAGTTGGCCGATCTATATTTAGCCAGACCATAGGCAGAAACATTGGGTGGAGAAAGATGCACCAACAAATCCTCTGTCCGCTGTTCAGTAGAAAACAAGCGCAGTTTCGCTGTTGCTTCGCGTTAACACTTTTCAAAGCTCAGTGGCAACAATAATTGCTTTTATTTGCGTTTCGTTCCTCGACGTTCGTAGAACACAATGTCATGATTTGAAGTAGTGGTTTCGAATCTTGTTCGAGCCGTTTCCCAATCAAGGCAGCGATTATGTCTTACTACCCTCAAAATTTCGCAGTGATCGCTCATAATACAGAACAACATCGTGGGTTTGGTCCGGGTTGCCCCCCCGAAGAATCACATATTATCCCCCGGGGGATAATTTACTTCCACTTTGGGAAACAGTGATGAAGGCTCAAGTCAGCAATTGCTTCACTGGAAAAGATTTGAGTAATTCTGTATATATTGATACTTTAACCCTACAAGCGCGTTACAGCGCTAACTTTGGTGAACACTCCTGAGAAATGCAAAATATAATTTAGGAAGACAAGCAGCAGAGCAATGTTGGTCAGGAGTTTCTACACTACAAGAATCTAAGGACCCACGAATACGTTCTTGAGTCACGTAGTTGACCACTAAACACAGTGAAGCTGTTCTATCATTGTCATAAAAAGTTCCTCGAAACTGTAGATCTGGCGACGATTATGACGCTCAAAAGGAATCAGAAACAATGCTTCAAACACCAAATGTCAGTTTCGAAAACCTAAAACTTAAATGGAACGAACAAATTTATAGAGTATGTGGTGGTAGGAAGCATCTCAAACAACACACATAGAGTATGTGGTGGTAGGAAGCATCTCAAACAACACACATAGAGCATGTGGTGGTAGGAAGCATCTCAAACAACACACATAGAGTATGTGGTGGTAGGAAGCATCTCAAACAACACACACCAAGTTTCAGATTGATTACAGGGATAGAGACAGAAACAACAACTGAGGAAGACTTTTTGATTAAGTGCATTGCACAAAGTAGTCTTCACCTCATGCTTGCTCTCGCTAAAGCAAATAGGACAGCTCATTGGAATCACATAAAGGCTTTTTATGCGGATGAGAACCACATACCGCTAAGGTTGATGTCAACATACAGGTTGTGAAAAATTCAAAACTTTTTGGAAAACAAAAACGCTGAAATTTGTAGAAAAATTTTCAACGACTATACTTTCAAGTGATTTTCTGGCGTGAAAATAATACATAGCTACCACGCAAAGTCAGCGATATCTTCTTTAAGACTATATATTCATGATAACAAAATGGCGGACCCTTCGCTAGTCATTAAAGCGGAAAATGTTCCCGTTACACTGGCGCTTACCTGAATGAATGAAATCTTTTTTGAGAGTTTTCTTTGGAAGTCACTGAATCCCGTTTGTCATTCTTTCCGTTACACATTTGCTGTCCTGACTGTAATAAAACATGCAAAAAGATATAGGCCTAACTCGAGCTGGACCAAGTACTGTGAGCAGCTGCATTAGCTGATCTTTCAACAAGGCTGGATTATCAGACATCAGTGATCGAGCAATTAAACATAAAATGGAGTCTGTGACGTAATAATCGCAAGTTGACTACAAGAGTTGTTGTGTCAAGGAAAAACCTGTCAAGTAGAGCTGATTGGGATATACAAGAAACTTTTCTCCACACAACTGAAGAGTTTGAATTCATCAGAAAAATTTTCATAGGACGTCAATTTCAAGTAACACTACACACCGTCAGTCTTCAACTTTACTCAAATAGACTCTGTTTGAATACTGATCGACTCGTTTATGCAAACCCAAAAAAGTACTTCCGTCGGACACCAGCCAGATGTGGCGCTTTTGATGGCAGCATCTGGCTCGCTTGGTTTTTTCTTAACATGATTGTTACAAATGAAACTTCTGTAATTTACCATCTACCAGACTACAAAACCATCAGCAACACCATGCAGCACCGTAAGTCGCGTCAACAATAAAAAGCATGTTATTGAAGAGAAAATTCAGACATTTACAATTGTTTTAATTGTTGATTTTTCTTAAAAATGTACACGTTAGTTAGTAAGTTAGTTGCTTTAAGTGTTAAAAAATATTATATGGCTCTCACGGAATCACAAATAAAAATATGCAGGTTTCATGGCTCCCTTAGCCAAAATGGTTCCCGACCTCTGCCATAAAGCATGCGTACCAACTGAGTTTTTAAAGGTTTGACCTTGCTGACAAAAAAACGTATTAGAGACTGCAACTATTTCATCTGAATACCAAGGTATTCGCAAAGAAAGCTTTTAGTGTTTAATGATGGTGGTAGCAATGCGGGTTTACACTGCATTTCGAGAGAAAAATTTGAGAACTCGTTTCGGTCTCTCAAAACGACTTAAAAACACAGCGTGCCAAAATGATGTGACTTCCGCAGTTGTGCCAAAACGATGTGACTTCCCAAAACACAGCGTGCCAAAACGATGTGACTTCCGCAGTCCCAAAACGATGTGACTTCCGCACTGTCGGTATCTGCGTTTATCGTTTACAAAAAAACCCGTGGTTTTGAAAGAAGGCGGTGTTTGGGTTAATAGACTTAATTGACATTTAAAAAAAACGTCACTAACACGAAACAGAGAGAACAGCAAATTAATAGCGCGTTTTCAATGAGGAGGAGAAACAGAAAAGTCATGGGAGACATCTCTGTCAGAGGTGATCACGGAGCCGGAGATCCGGAGTGGACTCCGGCCGGAGTCTACGATTTTGCCGGAGGAGGACTGGGAGTGGGAACTTTGAATAAAAACTGGAGCAGGAAGGAAATTTCAATTTTCACAGGAGACGGATAATTAACTTTATCAATTTTCTCTGAAAGGCTACTTGTTAGATTATAATGTTGACTCTATTCTCTTGGTTAAATTGCGCAGTGATAAAGTCAGGTTGTTGAGGATGAGGGAGAGTGGCTGACTGGCGAGTGCTGTTCTGACTGGTGAATAGATAATGCTCAACTGCTGTATCACAAGAATAGGCTTTTTCATTTTGTGGATACGTCAGTTACTGGAAGTTTCAGGCTACCTCTGCTGTACTGTGTTTTAAACAGCATTCACAATTTGTTGATTTCAGTGAAGCGTACAGGACAACAGCATATGTATTTATTCTATGCAAATGCAGCAACAGCCAAGCCATCAGAAATGCAGTACAGGCTATTCCTAAACATGTCATTATTAATTATCGTGCAAGTTCAAAATACAATTAGGGAGATAGGACTACCAAACGGGTCAATTGCCTCTTCTTGCGATTTTCTTTTCAAATTTTAAGGAAAAGGTGTGTAGCTAGGAACCTCAAACGTTTTGACTTTTATTATTTTTGTGTCTTGAGCAAACCACCAAGTCGACTATGAATTTATTTTCAAAACCAATGCTTCACGATAGAAAAACGTTGAATTACCACACGGGTCAGTTGACCCCTAGGCTGAGAATCTTGTGCAATCCAAATGCATTTCGAAACAAATTTTCTACATATGGCCAGAACCAGGGGCGTAGCCAGAAATTTTGGTTGGGGGGGCAAACAACATCCAAGTCTCAACATTGAAATAATTAATGCCCCTTGTTTTTACAAGCATCATCCATAAAACGTGCAATTTTCCGGCTTTTTTTTCTCCATAACTATGCTCAGATTTAAGCCGGCAATTACAATGTCTATTTCATTTAGGCACAATTGACAAGTTTTAAAAGTTTTTTTAGTAAAGTTCCAAGTTTCTACTTTGGATGAAACCCACCATTTGCTTGTAATAATTTCTTGCAAAAACGCTTGTGAAATCTCGATGCTATAAAGGCAAGATCAGCAGTACGCTTTAAGCAGCCACTATTGCAGTTGAGCAAGAAGTCAACGTGAACGCCATTAAGATTCCGCTGTTTATATTTACACGCTACTGACATACACCAACACATGTTCAATCGAAGCTGAGCAGCAAGTTTGCTTAAGACACCGACTCCAAAAGTGGGTCTACAAAACTTGCGCGCATATAAGATGGGGATCTTGTCCAATTCTTGAGCGACTGGTTGACGTATGCAGCTGGTAATGTCAAGGTTGTAGGGTCGTCAACGCGTTTGAAAAATGTTTGGATTTCATTTCAGTAAACGCTATGAAATGCAGCTGCGGTAGCATTTTTGTACGCTACTTGCACTAAACTTGCTTCTCAAAAACTGCTAGGTTTTTAGCTAGCTATGTGGAGTTAACAATACAATTTACAAATATGATAAAGACAATATTGTTAATTGGGGAAAGTTTCACATGTCCTCTAAACAAACTTGCATATCATTGACCCACTCAGTCTGCACAAAGTGTGTGTTTGCGAAAACGAAGCTACAATTGATTTAATTATCACTACGGCTCTGCACTAAAATGAGAAAATACTTGTCCCTGCAACCTAACACAACGGTTGCTTCGTTGATCTAGCCCAGCGGTTAACATATATGAGTCGAAACCCAAGCAAGGGTGGCGAAGGGTCAAAAAAAGGGTCGCGCCGAGGTGATCCAAACCGGAGTTGCGTATTTCTAACGTTACCACTGCTTGTGTGTCTGTCTTAGGCGTACATACTTGAGAGAAGAGTAGATTGCTCACATTAAAAACGACTTAGCAAGTTACTGCCAAAAGTCATCCATACAATCATGATTTTTTCATACATTGTTTGAAACGTAAATCGCGAGGTGTTCACCAAATGCAGATTTGGGTAGCTGTAGAAAGGTTGGGAACCCCTAATCTAGCCATTCTTGGGTAAGCAGTTGAAGTTTTTGTTTATCCATTACTTTTTAATAAACAAATGCCAATCGATTGGTGAAAAATTCAATTTAGTTTCATTTCAGTCACATGCGCTTTATCGAAAAAACAGATTGCAAGCTATTTGTAAGCAATGGTGGAGTCAATAATACCCCCAGCACTTAAGAAGCATCTTCCTACTTACGTTAGATTGTGCTGCTGCCCCTTCCCGTGGCAGCTGAATGATTTCAAATTTGGTGTAGGATGGGCAACTGGCGAAAGTTGTAACACCTTCAGACCATGTGCAAGTCAGACTCTGATTGCTTGACAAAACTTTTTACTAGCAGACAAGTTGATGAGAAATCATTGATAAAAAAGCTAATGCTCAACATAATTGTGATTGAACCGTCACAGTACACGTTTATTCATGACAAATAAATATCTAGAATTAATGCTATTGTTGCTAAACAGTATCTATGGCGTAATTGCGTAATTAAAAAAATGAAGCTGGATTGCTTTGGAGATAAAGTTTGAGCTTTAAAGCATGAAGCGTATATCACCGTCATATCCATGTTCTGTGTTTTAAAACTGTACAAAAGCAAAAAAGATGTTTATTTAAGGCATTTGTCGGCAAACTGTGGGGCTCGGTCCAATTGTGGGTCGTTTAGCATACTTTCTACGTTGTCGCTGCGTGAGATAAAACGATACGACAGACTACTATAAAAACTGGATCACTGATCTTTTGACGTTTGTCATTATACAGTTTACGACATTATCTTAGCATTGTCATATAACAAGTACCTGAATACTGCACAAGCTTGAAATTGGGCCATCAAAAATAAGCAAAGGCCTTTGCTTGCGACTGAAAAGGCGTTTTCGGCTACCATAACAAAAGTTTGACGAGCACTGATTTAATGCTACGGCTGATGCTGCAGAAAAGGGTACATTATACAATGTTTGTAGCACGTCAGCGTTATCAGAGAGGAATTTTGCCGTGGTCTTGAAATGAAGCTTACATCACCATTAGGTGGGATACAGCAAACTGGTGCGTCAGAAGCAGCTGCGAAAAGCGTTACTCCTTATTTTGGTTATTGATTGCAAGAGCTTTAAATACACGATTGTATTTCATTTTCATAAACTCCCACAGGGAGCAAGCCTCAGGTAAAGAGCAGCCATGATATGAGTTCTCCATCATTTACACTGTACACAACGCTTCAGTAATCGTGGAGAATCAGTAAACCATACTGCTTGGATCAGGTTCGACTAAAAGCTGAAGTAGGGCAGGTTCCGTAAGCAGTTACAT
>Ga0210059_1008568_pt1 | contig 16101 bp, 12 predicted proteins | sample Ectturendosymbi2_FD_188042 | JGI IMG/M metagenome (GOLD analysis project Ga0210059, IMG submission 188042) | Ecteinascidia turbinata endosymbiont from Florida, USA - Sample 2 (SPAdes) (version 2) | ecosystem: Host-associated > Tunicates > Ascidians > Unclassified | place: Key West, Florida...
CCGGGCCTGAAAAATCTTGGATCGTGCCATCTCTATTTGCAGCAGGCCTTTTCCACTGAAAACCACCAAGGCATGAAAATTAAGGTCTTCTTTATGAAAAACACTAAAACAATTTGCAAGAAAGGCTTCAATTGTAATGAGTTATGGCCAAATCTTGTTGCTTCAAACGCAAATTAGACAACTTTCCAGCCATCGCTCAACAAAAATTTTATACATGTGTGTTCGCGCATTTGTCAGTGATGGAGTCTCGAGACTTGGTCTCCTCCTCGAGACTCGTCTCGAGATCCATTTTTAAGAATCTCGGTCTCGAAGGTTTCAGGCCTCGAGACATTGAATCTTGCAAAGAAATGGTTGATTAAAATTTCTGTAATTCAACGATTTTTTATTTGTTGTATGCACAGGTAAGAAACAACCAAAACACGTTGAAAAATGCCAGAAATTTGAAAATTTTCAAGTCAGAAGTGATGACGACATTTTTTTTAATTCAGCAAAACCACAAATATTGAAGTCTCGGCCTCGAACTTCAAGTCTCGAGTCTCGGAGTTTTGGTCTCGTCTAGAAATTTTAACAAGGTCTCGGTCTCAAAGGTTGCGGTCTCGACTCCATCACTGGGTGAGACAGAGGGGCAAACCGCCTCACCTGCCAAGTGACAAACTAAACGCAAAAACCGGGCAACCACTTAGCTCAATTACATTTTGTTTTTAGTGATCTTTTTGTTTTCAGTAGGTCGTTTTCTGGCGTTTTTCAGAGTGTTTTCCTGTGATTTAGGCTGTTAGTATAGCTATCCATAACCGTGTTCACAATCATTTCTCAAGTTTTTCTCAGTGTTGTCTGGTGGGACCCCTACAGGAGTCACTGGGCCCCTTTCTGTTAAAATTTCCCTCTTGCTCAAACCTCTAGTTACACCACTGAACACACGTGGTACTGGAGTTGCTCAAAGATCCCTGATAAAGGCATTTAGCGATAAGGGCTTTCGGGAAAGCAGATTTCGCGCGCCATTATGTTTTCCAGTGAAAAACTGTCTTGGTGAATACCACTCGCCAAAATTTTCCACGCGTGTTCCAGCTAAATATCTGCAGGTCACGCACGATATCTCGACGACAACTGCGAGTTTCCAGTCCGGCATGTACATTGTACAAGTACAGTACTGTAGGTCATGCACTGCAAACTTGTCATGTGTTTTGAACTTGTCATGGGATCACTTCAAATGATTTGCCTCTGTGCTTAGTCTTAGTGAGCGCGTTAGGCTTAACGACTACTGGTGGTGGTACATTCCTTAGAAAGCTGTAATGGCTGAAGCTATGGTCACTTTCTTTATCGCTGAGCAATCTATTCTATCTGAGCATTGATTATTGTTCTAGTTTTTATTCTGTACAAACACAGGCCACCATTTCTTTGAAAGAAATTCTCAAAAACTTTAGACTAATACAGAAAGGAGGTAAGGTGCACTTACATTGCATAAAATGTTGACAGAAAATAAATTTTGGGCCAAAAAGTGGTGTGGCCAAGATGAGTATTTTTTACACTTTCCAGTGATAACTGATGGTGAAGGTGCAAGATGAAAAATTGATATGTAACTTTGTAGGTGATTACCAATGTTGACAAAAAAACAGGGATTATGAACATACAACATAATTCCACATAGATCAGCAGGAAAGATGCATACACATACAAATCCAACTCATCCATGGCATGCAACATTAGCATATTACAGCAGAACTTGTCTATTTCGTCATCATTTAATTCGTCAATTCGTTCAATTCATTACTTATTTGTTGGTCCCAGCAGAATTCCTATCTTTTGTGTACGTTTCTGTTCATCTAATTTGTCAATTTGCATAATTTGTCACCTCTTTCTATCCTTTAGAAGTGTTTTGCTTGGCTAATATGTCATTTGGAGTTTCGCTATTGATGTCTAAGCAGCTAAGATCAGTTTGGATTTATCAGACTGTACAATTTATTGTGAGGATCCTATAAAACTGCTGTCCAGCAGCACAATTGCTACAAAACCGAATTTAAAAAATTTAAGATTTTCAAAGAAATTTGATTTATACTAATTCAGTTTGCCAAAGTTCATCTTATGTACAAGTATAATGGCAAAATAACGCTTTGCCTCATGAGGCAAAATAGACACAGTTGTTTTTTTTCCTTGTGGGGCAAAATAGACACTGCGTTGCCGTTTATTGGTGGGCTGGGTGGAGGCCAAAATTTAGGAGGGGTTACAGGTTTCTTGCGATTGGCATGGGTCGGTCCATAACGATCCTGTGACATCTCTAATGTACACAAGAGTACAGGACGTTTATGCACAGAGCACAGCAGAGATTCCACCACTCGACTGAGTAAAATGGAGATAGATTTTACCATCTCTCAGTAAAATCTATGTATATTACGTAAAAAATGCAATTAATTACACCGTTTTTCTACAGTGATAAGCTGTTGACTGCTATGAGGTAAAGTAAGAATGCTTGAAGTAAGCCATTTTATTCATGATTACTGGTATGTTTTGGGTAAAAAAACAAGAAAAATGCATCAAGTGAAATCGCTGACCTCTGCAAAATTGTGACCACTTCTTGTATGTCAGTTGATTTTCAGAGTGAAAGATTAAAGTGGCTATTAATTTTTTTCTAACCCTAAGCCTGTGGTACATGAAGGCCTTTAAAGTGGTATGCAAATAGGCCTAGTTTCTATTTGTCTTCAAGAAACATTTATTCACAGCTATAGTTTTTACTTGTAAGGTTCTGCTAATAAATTCCTGAATTTTGTGTAGCCTCCTTCCCTTTTGTTTTTTAAAAAAGGTCATTAATTTCTCACAGTCATTTTGTTCATGTTGCATTTGTGTCAATTCTGGTTATCCAAACTTTTGATCAAATGATATTTGCCATATTAAGTTTTACAAGGTGGTACGTGGTGACAGTATGGGACCCACAACGGTACACAATCAGAAAAAGTTTGGGAACAACTACCATAAGCCCTGAACCTAAACCAGTGTGCTTCAACCTTTTTTGTCATCATGGAACCCCTGATAGACTTCTGCATTTGTCATGGAACCCCCATTGACAACAATTTAAAAAACACAAATTACATGTAAGAAAGTCGAATATTTCGTTATTAGACACTTCAACAAATAAACAGTTATTACAGACCTTAAAAAGCAAGAAATTTAATGACTTGGTTATTCTTGCATTTTTGGAATGTTGCTGCTACATTCAGAATTTGGTCATCTGGCAAAAAGAACCCGTATCTCAAAAATGTGTCATCCCATTTTCTAACTGTGGCAGTTGCATTACATTTGGTTCGCTTCGGATTAGGTACCTCTTTTACATTTGAACTACATTGCTCATTGCCGTCCACACCTTTGCTGTTATTATTATTTCACTTCACATAAGAAAATATGCTATTTTGCTTCATATGGCTTGACTAAATAGTAAAAAGTTGGGTTTCATACTGTTTTTACTTAATTCCCACAAAGGTTGAACAGAAGCTCTAGTCTGTGACTCAGTCTACTCTACTGTGAACTGTACATCAGTTACATCATATAACTGTGATACAACAATAATGTTCTTATATGCACAACAAGTGACACAACAACTATCATATTTCTTGTTCAGCTATCTGCACTAAATCTCCTGTATAACTAACTGGCCTACTCGAAGTCTGAATGCGGCACGGTGATCTGAAAAATTTCATAATGACACATCAACATACTGAAGCAAAAAGCATTTCACCTAAAGAACAAGGAACCTTCACGGAACCCCACTGCATGTTTTGTGGAACCCCTGTTGAAGAGCATTGACCTAAACCCAAACTGTAACCCTAAACCTCAAACTAAGCCCTAACCTTTAACAGGAACACTAAACCATAAATGTAAGTCTAAACCTGTGTCTGCTTTTCAAAAGTTTTTAACAATGTACAACAATAGCGGGTCCAAACCTTTCAACACACAATCTTGTGTGAGAACATCTAAAATGGGGTTCTCAACCTTTTTTCTCCCATTTACCAATTGCCAACTTCCTAACATAAAATTTACCCCTGTTTTCTGTTAACTCTTTAGCGCTGTAGAATAAACAAAGTATTGAAACTTCAGCATCATTAAATTTATCCCGAATTAAGAACCCCTGATCTAAAGTGTCTTGTGCACAATAAAAAAAACAATAAAACCAAGGCATGGCTCAAACTGGCAACCCCTTGCACAGAAGCACAAGTCACTTCCCATTTCGCTATGTTGCTGGTGATGCAAACATCTCCAAATCAGTTTTTATCTGTCACCAAACCAGGTGCAAGATATGGTTTTTCGTCTTTCCAAGGCAAAACCATATATGGTCATTTAGACAGTACCAAATTGTAAACCTAAACGCAAAAGCTAAACCTGAAAGTTTTTGAAAAAGTTCATAAAAGGCACTCCCATCAAAGGTGTCTCTCTACTAGCAAAGCCAAAGCAATTGTTGAGAGCTGAACCAACCACCACTTGCACAGCAAGCATTGACATTAGCCTAACCACTCAACTATGTTCACCGTGCTGCTATTGTCACAACCCAATGTTATAGCTGGAAAAAACTGGTGCTGTTCAAAGGGCTAAATAGTCCCAACAGAGCTTTTGCTCTTGATGACAAAATAGACACTACCTTTCTTTTAAGTTCATACATTTACCTATGAAACCTATGAGAGAAGTAAGATATGAAATTGAAGCACATGTTTCAATTACAAGGTGTTTTATGAAACTGGCAAAAATATAGAAAACTGAAAATGGTCCAGTATCCACCTCATTTTCTGGTGCAAGGTGCATAGTACCTGGTACCAGATGTCTTAACCAGCAATACGTAGAGTGTTTTCAGTAGGTTTTTAACACTTTATGAGCCGGCGTACGATATATATGTACTTTGATTTCGGCCTAAAAAACAACAGTTTTCGGTTGCCTTACCAACGCCCTAGCCCTTAGCTCCTCTGCCGCCCTAGCCGATTTCCTCCGCCGATTGCACCAGAGAGTTGTTCAAGGGCTCAAACGGATCGGCCAGTCTTCCAGACTGCACTCGAAAAAATATTTTTGGTTGGGGGTGCGGATTTTTTGTGATTGACGTCATAAGTGAAGCAGTTTTGGGGTCATTTTGGCTCATGTTGCCTGGCCTAGTGCCCAACTGCTAGGCCAAAGTGTTTTGCTGAAGTTTTCTTTGGAAACTAGGCTTGAGTCGAAGTCTTTTGAGTCTTTGATCAACTTTCTAGCGTATCTGGTTCAAAAGTTATGATCTAAAATAAACAAATTAATTGATTATCTAATTAGCTACTTAGTCAAATATTTTTACTAACTTATATCATAATTTTTTAACCTGAAACCCCAGCAGGTCACCCAAAGTATCGAAAGACTTGGATTGTAGCCTAGTTTCCAGTAAAAACTTCAGCGAAATACTATCATCTAACGGGTGGCGCCCAGGGCCAGGCAAAGTGGGCCAAGGTGGACTAAAAGTCTTCCACTTATGAAGTCACTCAACAAAAAACCACACCCCCCCAAGCAAAAATTTTTTTCGAGTGCAGACTAGAAGACTTGCTGCATCTTTTGACGCTTCGACTAGGTCCGTTACCCGAACAGGAGCGGAGATATTCCCGCGCAAAGCCACGTGCGTTTAGGCGTTTCTTTTCGAAAATCCCCAAAAGCAGCCGGATGCTAAAGATGTAAGATCAGTGGAATATAGGTTATCTGGTTAATTCAGGTCAATTCTCTATTTTACTTGGAAGAAAAGATTTATCACACTTGCAAACATCAGTTAGATCAAGGTCTCCAAACTTTTTTGGCAGAGGGCCACATAAGTTATTACACAACAGTTCGAGGGCCAGACATCCTACATAATGTGATTGTTTCCAAATGTGTTACATTATGTAATTCTTCCAAATCAACAAATTTTTGGTAAATAAAATATTTTTTTTTAATATTGAGAAATGACTTTGTGGGCTGGATTTAGCCCGTAGGTCGTAGTTTGGAGACTCCCTTGGCCTAAGTTACATGAATTCAGTGTTCAAGCCTTAAAATTTTTAAAGTACTGAAGTAAATACCTGCAATGTTTTGTTGCTTTGTGATGAAAGGTGTAAAAACACAATTACTTTTAGAAAGCAGCAACCTCAATACATTGTTACGTTTTTTTCCAATAATTTGCCACTTCTAAAATTACAAAGGCCTTTCATTTAAGTTGCAAGCGTTTATGTAGTGACTGCCTAAAGTTGTACACAGCAGAAGCAAATCAATTATGCCATCAAATTTCAGAGTCTTCAGTAGTGGCGATTGATTCAATGTAATTGTTTAGCATGGCCTTGTTCTTGAAATCATGGCATGGCTGGTGTTTTTTAGGTAAGCACAAAATACGAATTAATTTATCATATTTTTTTGCAATTTGGTTGGACTGTGCAAGAAGTATACTCAAGAAGATAGAAAGCTCTGTATCCATAAACTTCCTAGTAATAGGCATGTTTAAGGACTTCTTCTTGCCATCAACTAGATATTAACAACAGGACTCTATTATTTTCAATAATTTTTTGAAGTTCAAGATCATGTAGCGGTCATTTGCTTGATTGTGAACATGGGCATATACAACAGTAAACAGGTTTATTGTACTCTTGGGTTAGACTGCACTAAATTTTATATTTCACCACTTGAGGTATTGCAACTCAAGACCTGGTTTTTGTTTCAGTCATGACCCAATTTTTTTTAAATTACCAAAAAAAATCAAGTCATTTCAGTCATGATGTCTGAAAAGATAGGCTAGTGAATACTATTACAGTGATTTTTAATACTATTGACTGAAATGTCTCAGCAACAAAAAGCAGCTCTGGTAATTTATTTGAAAGAAATTATGTGGAAGTAGAGGATGAACCACTGCTGCCATTATTTGCAGCTGCTATGTTGTGTTATATTGTAAGCTTTATGATGTAACTAAATACCATGGAAACAAACGTTTTTCCAAACATTAAGAAAATTTGGTGCAGTGTGAAAAGTAAAATAAGCTGATTTTGACATGTGAACCTTCGTGTTGGCCTAAAAGCTGTGATTTTGTTTGCAGTACATTTAAACTTGATTAGTGCTGTGTGAAAGAAATTCTGATTTGACTGGTAAGATTTGCAGTATGAGTTCCATTGCTCTGACTGCTGTTAACACATCAGAATCTAAACAAGAAGAAAGTGATGGTGTTGCTCCCAAGTCATACGGACCTTTTTTTCTGGAATATTCATTGATGGCAGAATACAATTTATTACAAAAACAGTCACTTTCTGGTGTGTATGTTGTGCCATCAGCAAAGACACCTTTGTTGTGGTTTGGTGTAATTTTTATTCGACATGGGTTATACCAATCCGGAATTTTCAAATTCTGTGTTACCATACCTCCTACTTACCCAGATGGTGGATGTCCTCAGATTTTGTTTGATTATGCACCCTTTCATCCTCTGATCCATCCCAAGACAGGAAAATTAGATGTTCAGCGAGCTTTTCCTGTCTGGAAAAGGAATGTAAATCATGTATGGAATGTTCTTCTGTACATGCGAAGAATCTTCCACAAGATTGACACACATGCACCTATTAATCCTGAAGCAGCTGTTTTGTATCAAAATAAACTTATGCGTTTTAAGGAAGGAGTCATGAAAAGTATTGCTACAAGCAAGGCTCATTTGTTTGATTCTCCTCGTACTAATGATCCCCATGAACTGTTCTTTACATCAATGTCAGAATCGAATTTCGTGCAAGGAAGAACGGCCATGCTTGAGTCCTTGCGCAAGTCAAAGTCTGCCAGCTCTTCTGGAATGTCATGGGTAGAATCAGGTACAACCCTACCATTCAGCAAACCTCACTGTTGAAACAGAAGCTGACAGCATTTGGAATATGTTGCACTTTCATGAATAATTGGTGTTGGCTGAAACGCAGTGTTTCTCGAATGCTGCAAGGATGATCAGACTCTATGCACTTGTAAAGACTAGTGAGGCTACCCCTTTGTAGTTTTGGCTATAATCTTGCTCATTAATGTTTTCATTGTGTTGGTTCTTGATTGATAAGCATTTATGTGCTGTGCAAATGTCCTCTTTTATCATGTGTTTTTTTCTGCCCATGATAGATGGTGCACGATGAAACCGTGTCAAACTATAATTCCACATCATGTCTATGTCCTGGGTCGCACCTATCTTTGCAAAGAGTAGCAATAAAAATGTGCACTGTGAAATGATGCCGGCATGAAGTTCTGCAAAACTTCACTGGTTTAATCTTACTGAAACCGTTTTGTGACTTTTACCCATTCGATTGCTCTAAAACATAAGTTGATGTATGGTGGGTTGAATGTGCTTGCCAATTCGTATGTACTGTACATCCACAGCGTGGTGAACAGCAGATGTTGATTGTAAAAACGCTAAGCTGTAAAAAATGTCATGTCAATAAAGCAAAATATTTAAAAACGGTCTTATGACTGAGGGTAAGAGAGACATGCTTTTTCACTTCATAATTATGTAGAAATGTATGGGCTCAAACCTTAACAAATTTTGCCCTCACTTTTCAAACTTTCATCGAATGATTGATGCAAGATCCATTAACAAGTTGACGTAAACACAGTTTTTTTAAGGTGTTTTAGGGATCCGAATATTCGGGTCCCTAGATCAAGAGAAAATTCATGGCCTAACGATGGTGCTCAAAACATCTCTAATTATATGAAATTTAATCGGAAATTTTTTGGGTCCCTACAGGTCCACACTGGGTACCTAACATTTTCCATAAAAAACCTGCGTAAACATCTCTTGACCACCGCGTTACATAAAAATGCGCTTTTCAGATTGAAAAACGAAACAAAACGCTCTTTTCACCATCCAGTGACGGTCCAGGCAATGTTTCGCCTAAAATTTCAGCAGCCGAAATACATAAGTACTTTGCAAACAAAGCGGCATTGGTATTTTCGTCAAATCATCTTATACGTGCATTTCTGACGAAGTTTAAAAATGTCATTGTGTTCAGTAATGGCGACATTCACTAGGAACCTTGGCGTGCATGGAGTGTTAATACTTGTTTAGAGCGGCTTTTTATTGCTGTCATGCAGCGCAAATGTAGCGTGTGTGGGGATGTTCACAACACGCTTTGCATCATCGCCAAGCCAATCCTGATTTTACGGTCGTACCCCGCGAAACCTGGAAGTGCTGGGTATTGTGCAACGGTATGAGATGTTTGCGTTCTTTTTTCGCGGTGCTTGTCTGCATTTGCAGTTGTGCATTACAAGCGAAATGTACAGTTAAACTTCAAAATTGGCTCTTAACATATATTTCGTGGTAGCAACTGAAGTACGTAGGCGTGGACGGTAAAAGTGCTCCACAGAAGTTTGCGAGATCACAATGGGCCGCGCAGCTGAGGCATCTGCACTATCTGTGGTAACTAAAAGTCGCCTACAACGGCGCAAGGCCGCTTTGCAATGACGCCAGTCGCTTACTGTTGGGGTAACAACGCAGAACTGTCGCCAGAAAGTCTTCAATAGGGGGGTTTGACATTCCAAAAATTGACAAAAGTTTACTGATTGATAGTGTTTCAGTTTGGAGGGACTTGGAGCTTTGTTTGGTTGGGCTAAGCCCCCTTGTAACAACATAAACTACGCGCACTAGAATTCATCTGTAGCAGCGCTTGTGAATAACAGCAATCACATGTCACGCAAGATTCGCTTTGTTTGGTCACTCCTCGCCGATTTCCTCATGGCGCTCAAGAAACATAAGTATTGTTTATCGTAGATACAGGTTATAAGTAAGATACACATTTAGAAGATTAGAAATAAAGCATCCCGATCGATCTTTTTGTTTGCCTCGGTAAACATACCAAATTTGTAAGCAAATTATTCCAATATGTGTTTTGGCCGCCATAGTCAACATCACCATGAGGCCTTTATTATCAGTTACGGTCGGAACATTCACAAAAACTGGATGTTCTGAAAATGTTAAGACAAAAGTTGATTTTATGGTAAATGACAGGAGTAGCTTCATTGTTACAACGCTTTGTTTATATGTCACAGCTTGTAGTTTCTCAAACTTCTGCCATGCTTGTGCGCAGGGTAGCGGAGTCGCAACGAGTTGGAGGTCTTTGTTTGGAATGGGATTTTTTTATCCGACTCCGGAAATACAATTGAATCATTTTTAACATCGCACTCCATAGTTAGGAATCCTAACTCGTGCCTATTGAAATCGTACTATTTCTTTTTCAACTTACTGAAACAGATTACTTGCTGTGTACCACGATTTCCACTGATTGCTAGTTGCTACAAAATTGTTGACAGCCAAACTTCATTCGTGTTATACGGAGGGGTCGGAAATTTTCAGCAGAGTGGTGGACCGTTTGTGCCATGAACATATTTTTTTGTATTCAAAAAATTACTGTTAGAAAGAATTTGTGAATGGTTCTTTTCGCATCTTTTCAGAAAAAATTAACTTATTTTTTAGTGATTTTCTTAAACATAACAAACTTTAAGTGGTGCAAACGAGCATACATACAGCGGTGATGCACTCGAGACCGATATCCAGTTAGCAAACTTAGTCATAAAAGCCAAGACCTGAAGGGTTTGATACACTTGAACATTCCTCTGCTGGTAACTGGAAGTTGATGATGCATCTGGCAATTTGTCAAGATTTATGTGAAATTAATGTGAAAGACTAAACCAGAAAATGTTCATCGACACTTTTCTAGCTACTAGGAAATCGCAAGCTCAAGATTGCCCACTTTATTGTATTCGGTGCGAAAATGCATGAACATTGAATAAGTTTGTCGCGTTTAGATGTTCCGCACAGATTTCAGCTGAAAAACGACAGCAAACCACTTTGAACTTTACAGGTGCTTTCCATGCTGCAATATGAGTGAGAAGAATTGGTAAATTTCGTGTTCATAAAAAAACGTTACCAATCCTGAGTAAGGACAGGAAGCAATGCCCTCCCGTGTTCCGGGATACCTAGTTTCGAAGTATGCAATTTGAGAACGCGAAAAGTGTTGCACGCTTTTACTTAAGCTAATCTAGGTCAACGTAAGGGAGTGTTTTTAGCACAGCAATGTCGTAAAATTGGCTAAAATGGTGGTCCCTATAGCAAACGCTGCTTTCAAACCTACCATTTGCGGCCCAGGTATTTCTTAGTTTAGGGATCCTGTTGATGAAGTAGGTTCTATCATTTACAGCTGGCATGTTTCATCTCAGTTTTTTCAACATTTGATTGTCTAAGCCAGCGCTCTTCAACCGGTGTGCACAGTGCACCAAAATATGCGTAGGGTGCACCACTAAGAAAGGGTTCACAAAGGTGCATCACAAACTTGTCACACTAAACAGATAATTTTTACAAAAACTTTCTGTGAGCAAAAGTGAACCATTATTAACCCTTTAAGTCCTGCGCGGGATCGTTTTTTTGCAGAGCTTTGCAAACCTATAACTCGCCAGGCAATTGAGCTAGAGAGCTGTTCAAACCCTCTACGGATTCAGCACGTCTTGTAGTCAAAATCGAAAAAAAAAACGTTTTTCGTTTTCGGTGGGAGTATTTCTGGAGGTGACGTCATAAAGAAAACATGTTTTGGAAATTTTGGCCGTCCCTGGGCCCCAACCCATTGACCCACTCTTTTGGCTCAAAGTTTTGTTGAAAACCAGGTCAACATCCGCGTCTATAGAGCCCTGGATTGACTTGCTAGCATATCTGTAGCCAAAATTATGGGTCAAAAACCCAGCTTTTGGCCTAATTCAGAACTTTTCAGAAAAGGCATAATTTGCCCTTTCAGTGCAAACTTTGGCCAGCCACAACTCGGCAGCAGATTGAGCTAGAGAGCTGTTCAAATCCCGTAATGACTAGTGGCGTCGTGTAGTTTAGAATAAAAAAAAATTTTCAATTTGGTTGGAGCTTTTGGGCCAATGGGATCCTGACAGGGGCATGTTTTTTGATTAATTATATGACGTCATCGTCCGGTCCCACGCGCCAATATTGTGGCTCGCAGTATTTTTGGATTCTAGGCGAGAATACGCGTTTTTAGAGCCCTTGATTGAGTTTCTAGCGTTTCTGGTTCAAAAGTTAGGCCAAAAAACAGCTAATTGGTAAGGGGCTTTTTTCAATACTTTTGGGGGATTTCCCAAATTAATTTTAAGTTTTTTTTTGCCCTAATCTCGGAACCAGGAATGCTAAAAACCTATTCGGACCCTTCAAAGTCCGAAAATGTAACCAAAAAACAGCTAAACACAAAAAAAATTTCATGTCATTTAAATGGCTTCTGCGGGTCATAAAGGGAGGTCGGGAAAAAATGCTGACGTCAGCAAAAAATAACAAACATCCTATCATTATATAAGCATTAAAAAAAACAGACATCCTAAGCTGAAACGTTTTTTTTTTTATTGCAAACTACATACCTTCATAAGTCTTTAGAGGGTTTGAACAGCTCTCTAGCTCAAACTGACGGCGAGTTATTGCCTGGCGAGAAATGCCCTCCAGAGTGACTTTTGAGGGAGCAAAATTTTGGTAAATTTTTGGCTGATGAGCCATAATTTTCGCTCCCGATATGCTAGAAAGTCAGTCAAGGGCTCTAAAGATGCGGATTTTGACATAGTTTTCAACAAAACTTGGAGTCCAACAAATGGCCCATTGCGACGGCCCCCAGGGCCAGGCAAAGATAGCCAAAATAACGCAAAAACACCCCTACTTGTGACGTTACCCCCAGAAAAGCACAAGCCCAAAACGAATAAATTTATTTTTCCAATTTGACTACAGGTCTTGCTGAATCCGTAGAGGGTTTGAACAGCTCTCTAGCTCAATCGCCAGGCGAGTTGTAGGATTGCAAAGCTCTGCAAGATATGGGGTTTTCACGGGACTGATAGGGCTAAAGTAATCTCACATGCAAAATAACAAGTTTTCATTTCATTGCCCTTTGGACACTAAAACCATGCAGTCCTAAGGCAGTGGCTATAGGTCCGCCAGACGGCCTTCACTTTTGAAAACTTTTTGCCGGTCGCCTGTAACATGACACTAACACATGACAAGAGTGCCCCAGGCTGCGCTACACTTGCTAGTAACGTACTAAACCTAAACCAGGGGTCACCAGCATGGTGCCCACGGGAACAAGGTCGCCCGTACGGATTATGTGGGTTGCGCGTGGCCTGTTCTGACAATGGCATAAACATGATCAGTTTCTTTACAAAAATGAATGAATTTTATTTTTATTATTAATGATAACATAATATGAAGACAAATTATGCAAATTTTTATTTCAGATGTCTGTGTATCAAACTGGTAGCCCTTCGCATGAATCTGCACCAAGAAGCAGCTCTGAGTTTCAAAAAGTTTGTTGGCCCCTGCCTTAAACCCTAACCTAAGCCTGATCCCTAATATTTGACCAAAGGTTCACAACCTGGGGTGCATGTACCCCAGGGGTAGATTTTCCAATCTGAAAGGGCACATTTAAGCTTAGCAGTGGAAGAAAAAAATTACGTTTGCATATTATTTATTTCGGAATAGGCCTACTCGTATTTATACATAGGTCAACATCAGGGAATATTATTTTTAAAATCAGTAGATGCTTATTGGTAAATATATTTTTGTTATTTTCCTCAGCCTTTTTGTCATAAGAAATTTTAGGGGTACATGCTCATATAACGAAATGCTAAAGGGGTACATGGCCGGAAAAAGTTTGGGAATACTTGACCCAAACCTAAACCTCGGCGACAGACTATCAATGAAAGTGTTGGTTGCTTTGATTGATTCCTAACATGGCTCACTGATTTGTGTGGAAACAAGTGAAACGGAACGTTGGCAGAACGGTAAAATGGAGAGAACAGCAGCAAAAAATATTCTTTGTTAGATTATGAAACTTTGCAAAAAACAAAAATCTTCGGAGAGCAGACGCCAGCGGCACGTAGCGGCCCGGAATGACGTCATCGCTAAAAAATTGCTAGCGGAGTGTTTCAAAACCTCTAGTGGACGGCCCGAAGACTGGACTGTTAGCGGCCCGTACCATCTCTGGCCTAAATATTTAATGCCCCTTCTTTTTAAAGCATCATCAATAAAAGATGCATTTTTCTGAATAATTACGTTCAGATTTAAGATTGCAAATAGATGTCTATCTTCATTGAATTGACAAGTTTTAAAAGTGTCTTTTTAGTAAAGTTCCAGGCTTCTACTTTGGATCAAAGTCACCATATGCTAGTAAAACTTTCTTGCGAAAGCGCTTGTGAAAATCTTGATGCTATACGTGCAAGATCTGCGGTATACCTTTTGCAGCCAATATTGCAGTTGAGCAAGAAGTGATCGTTGCCGCCATTATGCGCACTGCTTTGATCAATTTCGACTAATGCAGGGTCTCAAACTCAAATTGCTCCTTGGGCCAAATGACGACTTTTAATGTAACTCCAGGGTAGGGTTGCCATATGGCTGGTATTTCACCGGCCAGGCCGGTATTTTACTGCTAATTTAGCAGAGGACGGTAAAAGGCCGGTATTTTGAAAATCTGTGCCTGAAGCCGGTGTTTTGAAAATAAATAATTTTCCGTAACTTCAACCAGAGATAGCGCAGAATTTCTCAACTTATGTTGACTCTAGTAGTGAAACTTGTGAGGAGAGTTCTTTCAGCGAAGTTTACAATACATATTTGCTGCTGTTGAGGCAATCCTTGGTGCGATTGTCACGTCACACACATACCGAAATGTAATGAGCCAGCCAAAACACAGGGAAATTATAATTGTGGCTTAAAAAACTGATTGTCTTTCTGTTTTCCCTGTGCCACTTACGAAATACGACGCAGCTTAGATCTGGCACTGTTGACAAATCAAAATGGCCGGTATTTTTACAAAATGCATCTGGCAACCCTACCCCAGGGCCGCATTATGACACTAATGCAACAATGGAGATTGGAGGTATCTGAACCTCCTTACTTACACTTTCTAGAAACAGCTTTTGCATCTTATTTCCTGCGAAAGGTGTCGTTTGTTATAGGCAAGTAATTTGTTATAGGCAAGTGCCTCACTGAGATCACTCTACTATTACTAGGTTGCACTATTATTGCATAGGGATAAGTGAATTACGATAATTCGCTCGTGGTGACTATCACAGTGACTTGTTACTTATGAGCACCATCTAGCGATGAGCAATCATTTACATGTGGCGCCATCTCCAGGCTGTCACACCGGTCTTGGTCTCGAAAGTTACGGTCTCAACTACATCACTGGAAGTTAAATATCTTGATGTAATTGCTAAATCCTTCAGTCTTCACTGAAGGATGATGATGATATTCAGAGACAAGTAAAATCACGACACTGTGCAGCAAACAAGCTCCGAGGCACATTCGATTAGTTTTATCCTGAAGCGAAAAACACTTTATTTCGTTCCCATTGCTTGCCATTGTATGTTTGCCAACTGTGGAGGAAATACACACAGGCTAAGATGAAGCGCTGTGTATGAAGCGGTAAAGTCTCATTGCATGATCATTACTGTAAGGGGAACACTGTTGTGACAAAACATGAAAAAATGGACTGCAATATGACCTTATATCGCGAATGCTCCTTTCTGAATTGAACAAAATCATGGTGAATCAAGTTACTTTCGTAGGTTTTAATGGGGTTCATTGCCTCCTCTGGATTCCTCCCTCTGTCGCCCTCGTGTTAAATCCATTGCAAAACATTTCAAACCTTGATTGGAACAATTTGCATATCTCTGTGCGTGAATGTGCACTTCTTCCGATGTATTGTTTTGCTTTTTTTCTGTCAACTGTTTACCTCAAAATTTGGTGTTAGAATACCTTCATTTCTCTCCTGCTGCCAAATCCCTGTATGATGATGAGTGAATGACTTTATAGTTGGGCCTTTGTCAAGTGTTTTGCTCCTCTCAGTGTTGATTTGAGTGCTAACACCTAATCAGTAATGTGCTATAGCTAAACGTGTTTATGCTCTTGTGTTATTCGAATGCGCTGGTGAACTAGAGTCCTGCACGGTGGAGGTCAACCCACGCAGATTGCAGGAACCCGCATTTGCGGGGCGAGTGCGGGTTGAACTTGCTGTGGGGTGGGAGTGGGTTGTACTTGGTGCAGTGTGGTGCGCAGTGGCGTAACTGACAGGAGGACAGGGGTGCGCGCCGCCCCACTGGGAAGCTAAATGTAAAAAATAG
>Ga0210059_1008569_pt1 | contig 16101 bp, 14 predicted proteins | sample Ectturendosymbi2_FD_188042 | JGI IMG/M metagenome (GOLD analysis project Ga0210059, IMG submission 188042) | Ecteinascidia turbinata endosymbiont from Florida, USA - Sample 2 (SPAdes) (version 2) | ecosystem: Host-associated > Tunicates > Ascidians > Unclassified | place: Key West, Florida...
TATCCACCACAACAAACCCGTAACCCAACTCGTACTCGTAACCCCTCCTAAATTTTTGCCCGTACCCAGCCAGGCTTTAAGACGAGACGGCAGTGTCTAGTTTGCCTGATGAGGCAAAAACACTGTCTTTCCAAAAAGTGATGTAATTTAAAAGGCCACATGTATTAACCCAGGAAATATTTAAGGCCAAAGACGTTCCGTGAGAAGTTCTAGGTCAACAATTTTGATACCTGAATTTTGACAATTATGTCCACGGAGATGTTCAGTTTACAAGTCAACTAAAATAAAAAACACATGTAGCAGTACCTGAAAAGTTCACATTTATGACTAGTATACTCAGCGCTACTGCACAGTTTCAATTAATATCTTGAAAAAGCAGTCAATGTTTTATGATTACTCTTTCACCCCACCATGTTGAGGGTATGCGCAAGCAAAATAGGTAATTAAATTGATTTTATAATTAATGCCAACCGTCAAATCGTGCTTTAAACTAAATGAAAACAAATGGTTGTCCGCCCCAAGCTAAAAATATCTCTCAAAAACATTTGATACCTTAATCAAAACAATTCACATGCCTCTGTATGCTAGTGAGCATCTCCATCCAACATTTTTAGCCATTCACTTCAGTACCTGATGTTATAATGTCTTCATTTCTTCCCACTGCCGGATTACAATTTGATGATAAGTGAAAGTAGTTATTGCTGGTGTGCTATTTCAGTGTTTGGCATCCCCCTGTGTTCACGGGTGTCCGCAAGGAGGGCAAAATGGGAATTTGCCGCAACCTGGAAATTGGGACTAAGAACCAAAAATTTCTAGAAAACCTGAAATCAGCAGCTATTGACCGAATTCTTGTAATGACAGTTTTATTTTCCGATATGACACTCACAATTCGCAAGAGCCGGGTTCACTGTTGTGGTGTCCAGTGGCGTACGCAGAAAATTTTCATCAGGGGGGGTTTTGGTTCAGGGTCATATGGTGGTTACTTGCATTTGGTGTGCGCTGTTTATGACGTCACAATTTGACGCCATTTCCATGTTTCCAAACCAACGTTTTGGCGAAGTTTGTTGACATAATATGCATATTTTTCTACATCCACTCCCTTATTTTATGTGTCATTGCATTGAATGTAAACTATCAGCGCTCGAAGTTAGGCTATCGGAGAAAAAAAACTCAACGCTACGACACAGTAGTTCATAACTGCAAAAATATCAGGCTGCGCGTTGAAACAGGGGAATGAAACACACTCATCACTACGTCAGAGCAATTTACAACTGCAAAATCAGGCTGCGCTAAGGTCTCGTCAAATACGAGCAGTTGAGCATTGAAGGTGTGCGGCTGGACTGGCTGGCGCACACCCTGGTGTGCAAGATTGAATTTTACTAAACTACACGAGAATTGAGAATGCGCATAAACTTGCGTAGTGGACGAAAGGTCTGCAGAAAGCGGTGAGACGGTTTGTGGACGCAGACGACAATGGAGATTCCTCCCGAAATCTAATTATTACTTTTTGACCTGAATTTCGACAATTATGTCCACGGAGATGTTCAGTTAACAAGTCAACTGATTTTTCTGGTGACACACCTGATACAACGTTTTCGTGATTTTTCTGGTGACACACCTGATACAACGTTCCTGAAATTTGCATATAAATTTGTTCCGTGGCATTTATACAGAATTTTGCATTACGTCGACAAACTGAAATTTGCATTACGTCGACAAACTGAAATTTGCATTACGTCGATAAACTAACAAGCAAAAAGTATGCGAAAACGATTAATCTCCTTTGCGCAGGTAATAAAGTTTTGTAAAACATCAAGCTGAAGGAGGGGGTTAACCCCAACTCCCTTGCGTACGCCCTTGGTGGTGTCATGCACTTTTGAATTTGCGGTACACTCATGTCCGCTATTGCCTGCCGACGCAGGTTGCGAAACTTGGGAGCGGATAGTACTGTACTAAAATTATTGGCCTTTATTTCGTTACAATCACACGGCAACAAGGTTCACTTCAAGTTACGCCAGTGGGCGTTTTGCCGCATGCGACTGTTGAAAGATGACATCTGCGACAGATAGGGGAGACCGGGTAGAGTTGTTACGATTTTTACGTGAATTAGTATAACCACCATTGTACAACAGCTGCAGCAAAGAAAATTTGGAGACGTTTTGGTACATCCTTCAGGTAATAAACCCAACAAACAAACCAGAAAAATTCATACGCTGCAAACTTTTATTGAATGAAACGTGAGGTGGTGTCAAGTGTAACAATTGACCCCATGGGAGGGGTGTATTGTTACACACCATGGGGTAACCTGTTACAAGAACGCAAACATGCAATTATTGCAGGAATAAACCTGTCAATTCAAATGCAACAAGACCTCATAGAATGAGAAGCCATACGCTGTGATAGGGAGCTAAACATTCGCATTTAAATGTCGTTTCTGTCACCAGGCATAGTTTTCTAACTGCAAACACATTCAAGTTAAACAACGCATGCTCAAAAGCTGCAAGAAAACGAATGTAAAGGCTAAAGAACACAATCAATGCAATAAACCATCTGTCACAGCAAGAATACAGAAAAATTTCATGCAGTGACTGGACTAATGTGCAGCGGCACTGTGCATCATAACAGCGTTTTAATCTTGGCAAATAGCACAAACATATAGGCCACTACCACCACTACAAGCTGCATGTGAACAACCTGTGCGTTTTATGCACGTCACCCCCATCTCACCAAGGGCAGATTTAGAGCAGAAGTCGCTACAGACTAAAACACAGACATCAGACATGACCTTCTTTCTGTTTGGCAGAATTGGCCCTCGAGGTTTACTACAAATTTATGCAACTCTGATTCTTTTAACATCTTCTCAGCAGCTAATGTCAAGATAACCAAATTAAGTTTTCGTGATGATGGTGTTTTTAAACGTTTGGACCGGCTTTAGGATGAGGATAGATCATCACTCGTGCATGTCACGACACCTGGTGGCATCGTAATTTTTTCTGGTGACACACCTGATGACATGTTTTTTATGCACCTAGAACAAAAAACACGGAGTATGTTGATATACGGTGTAACAACATGTCCCAAATGTGTCTTGGAACACTCATCGACGATTTCATAGAAAACCACATAGGTATAACTCTGAGTGTTGTTAGCACTAGCAACTGTATGGAAAACACTTCTGTGCAAAACTAATGTGACCAGGTGAAAGCCTTTAACAGCAACTCAATAACAATTTTTAGCCAGCCCATAAAAATTACTTTACATACCCTAAAACACATAAATCCTCCTAATGTAGCTCTAACTTATTGAAAACCAAAGTTTTATTGCAAGCATGTAACTCTTGGATGTGGGGATTGCCTGTGTTAATTCAAGTGGACAACCGCATTTTTTAAAGAAGTTATGGGGTTTGTAACAACTTGCCCTTGTAACAACTCTACCCGGTCTCCCCTAATGCAGCGAGACAATGCCTGCTGAGAGCAGTAAGTCACGTACTTCTACGCTATGTGAAAAGAAACATTGCTGCAAACGAAGCGCATTTTTGGGACTGTTGCCGTAACACGGGGGTCCTTTTTTTGTGGTGTAGACAGGGTAAAGCGTTATGTGAATGTCCATCTGCATTGCATCGTCAGCAGCCTGAAATGGACAAGCAAAATGTCGACTTTGCCTACCCGCGGAAAATTTTCTGCGGGCGCGCATGCCTGTGTTGTTAGTGCTTATAGTTTAACACCTGCTTTGTACTGCCTTATAAATAACCATTTCTGTTTTATTCGAGTACCCTTTGGTGCGGCCTCTCAGTTAGCTCGTCGTTGAATGTGCGACTCACCACGAACGGGATGTGCGCGAAGACTTACGCCCACATATATGTGGCGCGAAGAAACAAAAGCTTAAGCCCATATTTATGTAATGTATGTGAGTTTTTGGGAACTAATTATTGCATCCCCAAACTTTGGCCAATTCATTATTAAAGTTTGCCCCCCCCTGGCTCAAACCTCTAGTTACGCCACTGAGTGTTCCATTTGTATCATGTGCAGTATTCTCGCAACAATGACCCAACTACAGTTATCTTTTCTGACGCATGAATTGAAATGTCAGTTGTGCGAAATACTTTCGTCTTTCTTGTGCTGCTGCGGCCCTTTCATTTGCGTTCTTGTTTTTGCTTCGTGCTTCCTTTCATTCAGGTTGATAAGACTTACATTCCATTTCTTTCAGGTTCGAAAAGAGCGCGAGAACCTTCATGAAATGGTTGAATATCACAATGAGACGAAAACCACTGTTCTGAGACATAACGGAACCGAGTCTGTTCTATCCGAGATATGGTCTCGGGAACTTGTTCCTGGCGACGTACTCGTTATACCCCCCGGAGGGGCCCAGCTTTCGTGCGATGCAGCGTTGGTATCAGGTAGGTCGACGTTGATGTATGTCGGCGCCGGATTGAGATGGTGGGGGGCCCGGGGCCCAGGCGTGGTGGGAGGCCCCATGTGCGGATGGGATAGAGAATCTTTAGGTAGGGGATGGCCGATGAAGTCACCAGTATTTACACTGATCATTAATATTTATGACGTAATCTTGTGACGTCACATTTGTTAACTCAAGCGTAACATAACTTTATGATGCAACTTGAGATAGCCTAATTGACAATGGTAAGCGATTTGTGAAGCTGTTGCAAAAACGGTCACCAGAAGCATCGTGTTTCCTTTGCTTGAAAAAAGTTTCTGGGCGATCCAGCCTATTCATCATCTCTGAACGTCAGTCCTCGCTCAGCAATAAATTTTACGACAGAAACTAAACGTTGACAGAAGCGATTTCCAATATTGTTGGCATTGATTGACCTGACTGGATAGCTCTGCATCAATTCTTCATGGTGATTAATTACATCTCTGACTAAACGTAATCGTGGCATCTATATGTTCCATTGATGCTCGTGGCTCCTCAGCGTGCTTTCGGTCGCAGATTCCTTTTCTAATAAGGAAATGAGCACAGTTAGTCGTATCCGCGCACATCAGTCTACACGCGAAATAACAAACACAAGTTGGCGAAGGAGAAAAACGAAGCCAGCTTCTTTCAACGACTTCGGCGTTGTGGTTCTGGCGCCGAATAAGATTTGTGGTGCATTTCCGTGACGAGTTTCTGTCTATTCTGTGTTGTGGAACATCACAGTTTAAAAATAACTTTTCGTTTTTCAACCAATGTTCCCGCGTTTTTTCCGGTATATTGGCTGACCAGAGACCGATATAGTTGCCTCCAGTGATAGCGTCAGACAACTCATCTATCGTGTTTATCGATGATACTTCTTGACGTTCTTCTGCCAATGCACCGCTGGTTAAACTAACTCTATTGTCATCGTTACGTAGATCAACGTCTGTATCAACTTCGATTTTCTGTCATCTTACAGGTTCCACAGAAATGTCTCCGCTGGACTTCACTGTCACTGTAAAATAGTCACTTGAATGTTTCTTGACTTAGCTGCAAGTTCTTCCTCTCTCATTTTTGCCTCTTTTGCGTCTTAATGTTTTTTAGAACCACGTGGATAAGCTCTACACTTGTGAAGGGGACGATCCCTTTTTTCTGTCCACGTTTATTTATTAATAAGCTCAATAAGACTGCCATATTTTCGGGGCAAAAAGGGAGGACAACTTACTACTGTCACTTACTTGAGTGTATTATGTACACTTAACAAGTCAAATAACAAATAGGCCTATTGTTTAGTTTTAAACATTGAAGTACAACGCACAGTGTAGACAATGTTTCATTCAAAACACACAAAACAAAATCCTTATTTACTTAACCTATTTAGCCCATGAGAATTTTGCAGATTTCTTAAATTTCCTGAAAATGTAGAATCGCCATTTACAATTTTATGAAACTGCTTGCACGAAAGATGTTTTAAATTGCACACCAGCTTTATACTAGAAACTGGTTCAGCCCGAAAGGTTTCTCTTTTTTGTTTGTGGTTGTATCAAGGACAAAATCGTTCCATATTAGCATAAAGAGCTATAACGTTGAAGTAAAACTGTGCAATCTTTATCAGTTCTTGAAGCGTTTAATGGTATTTCAAGTTGCAAAATATTTTGCCCATCTATCATGTTCCATCATTTTACTGTAAATTGCATTTAGTTGACGCTCTTTTTGCACGAACGCAAACAATGTACTGATCAAAGAGTTTACTTCAGCTTCATCAATAGAAACGTTTCTATCAAGCAGGTACTTCTCACATGGTTCATCCTTTTCCCAATTAATTGTTTGCAAACGGAGGAATCCAGTCAAAGCACTTAAATTCAGCAAACTAAGTGGTCCATTCAGCCAGATATGAAACACAAGACTTGTGCAATACAGATGCATCTGACATGAATGAATCACAGTCATGATACTTGACTTCGCTAAATTTTCTTAGTGCTGATTTAACTTGGCTTGATATGTACATCTGATTGTCTCTCTTGAATCCTTGCCTTCACAATGGTGAAACACGATACAACCTCAACAACTGATGCTTTTGACTGTTCAATAATCTGAACTTGCTCAATAAAAGCAACCACCAATGATTGCAAATGTCTTAATGTGTACAGAATTCGCTCAAAAATTTTCCAAAAAACGTTTCAGAACAACAGTTGGCTTGTCGATGGACATGAAGTATGAATGTGAAGCTGGAAACAATTGAAACATCCTTGGCAAGCTGCTATAAAGTGATAGCCACCTGGTTACGCTACAAAAAATAAGTTTTTGGTACTCAATATCCACAAAGTCACCACAGTCTTTTCACTCTTCTTTGCGAACTGTGCAAATGCAACCACACGTAATTCACTCAGCTTCAAAAAAATTTAGCTTTTGATCGCGCGGCGGGAGTGCGCGGCCGCACTTTTGCACCCCGGGATTCGCTATAATTACTAGAAACTACTACATTTTAAGCTATGTACAATACACTGATCACCGTGTCACGGTTCATCAGCAAAGCTAGTACAGCATAATGGCCTCAGCAGTTAGCATTCTAATGCCAAGGTCATTGAGATACTGAAAAAAGATTGACCACTGTTATGTAACGATTAATGTGAAAGCATTCCCGCCTTTCCAGCCGAGAACTAACTCAACCAAAACATAGATTAATTAGACAACTCGCCGCAGGCCCTCCCATAAACCAAGCCACGCCACCATCTCGTATCTTGTTGCAGTTGAATAGGGACAGCTTACTGTATGCAAAAACAATATATCATAGCCAGTGGCGTAACTGACCGGAGGCAGGGGGGCGAAATGCCCCCCAGGCAATCTAAATGTGAAAACCGCACCGCCACCTTAGTGATATTACGGTTTTAATATTAGTTTGGTTCTAAGGAGGTTGTTTTTTGTATTTTTCGGATTGTTTTCCAGTGATTTAGTAGTGTTTTAGCATAGCTATCCACATCCGGATTCACCATCATTTCTCAAGATTTTTTTCCGAGTGTTGGCTAGTGGGCCCCTTTCAGCTATAAGTTTTCCACCCTGACTGAAAGCTCTAGTTCCGTCAGTGATTATAGCAATGTAAAATAAGAATGCAAAAAGATTGAATGCATAAGAATGCATTTTCGAATGTCCTTAGAGAGTATTTAATTTCTCATGAAAAAAGTGGACATGTACTTCAAAAAGAGTGCGTATTGTAGCCATACCTAGCAATGCTGCTTTACGCGACCAGTGCAAATCTGAGCAAAGCAGACGCAAAATCTACCAGAAATGAATAGAGACGTAAGCTTGACGTGTTCTACGTGGCCTGGCCTTGCATTCTCTGGATTCAGATACCAGACCGACTTTCAGAAAACCAACAAGTGTAATAGCTGTTTCGTCACAATATCAAATATTCTTCAAGAGAAATACTGCTGTTTGGCCGACCGATAACTAATAGCGCCTACAAACAAACTTTTCTTGCTAAAAACGACTAAGTGGCACGCAAATGTCGCATATATGGCTAAACATATGAACATGGTTGGGGGGTTTCTTTGGTGGGGGCCCAAAGGGCCCCCCTAAATCCGGCGCTAATGTATGCACGCCTGTTATGTATCGTTCGAACGTTAAATTTTTAAGTTGCCGCTGGCCATTGATCTAAACTTTGCATAAGACATATTTTCGGCGACAAATTGTTATAATTGCGGCGGTTGAGTTTCGACGATCGATAAGTTGACAACAGTAGCTCGAAATTTGCAATGTTCGTCATTTTAAGCGCAGTTCAAATAGCTACAAAGTGCGTGAGGAAACTCAGACTGATTCCCTGCAATGGCATGCGCAGTAGTAAACGTCGAAACTGATCGTTAGGTTTTTAGCGCAAGAATTGCGCCGCAAAGTTATCGTGAAATTTATTGCTCTGGAAATGATTGACTTGTGAAGGTTAATAGGTTATTATTAACATTGTAGTAACTATAGTAAAAGTAATTCTTACACGATTCTGAGTTGTAGTGTATATAAGTCAACAATAAACTAGCAAGAAGTTAAATAAGAATGTATGTAACGCTAAAACTTCGGTAAATCATCATGCAGTATAAACTGCAAATCTGCCTTAGTCTTTCTCAAGCTTTGAGTTCTGTACAGATTGAGATTGTAGAAATATAGAAGGAAGCTAAGGAATAGTCGTTGATTTTTATCTCCTACAACATGCCTGGTTTTTTTCACCCGCCATCAGCTAAAGTTCACCACTGATTGCAAGCCTTAGGTCAGTGGTTTTCAACCTTTTTTCATGCAGAAACCCATTTTGCAACCCAATTTAACCTATAACGACCCCCATCGGAAAATTTACAGTTAGGCATATGAAATGCAGTTGTGTTTGCACAATGGAAAATCACAACGACTAAAAAATAACGTACGATATCACTATGTTGAACAAAGACTCATTTATTAAATTCATGCGCATAGCAGAATCAGTGAGAGAGACCCGTTCCGAACACAAATCACTCTACAGCACAACTCATTGAAAAGTAGAATAATCCCCATGTTTGCTACCGCATTCAGATATTAATTTACAAACACAACACATTCTTACGTCACAAAGTTATTCGTGCGTTGCCCTACGCAACAGTACTGTAATGGTCATAATCATACTCACAACTTTGCAATAGTCATAATCACACTTAAAACAATTTTGAATGAAAAAGTAGGCTGTCATTTTTGCCAGGTGATCCTATTATTTTGGCCACGACAAAAAGTGCTTCCATATACGAAATATAAAATATCGAAGCAATTATGAATATTTTTATCAGCTCTCACGACCCCTCGAAAAATGGCAAACGGCCCCCACGGCCCACGGGGGCCGCGACCCCAGGTTGAAAACCACTGCCTTAGGTACTCAAGTGGGCGTTGATTTGACACAAAATGGAATCGCGTTTTAACGCTGTCTCATCGCCGCAAAGTGCAGCAGCTATTGACTAAAATTCTCTGCCACACCAACCTATTGCACTTAAATTTGAAATTGCCAACGCTTCTGTCGATCTTAACCCAAACTGCCAAAGCTGCATACGTCAAAATAGCAAATCAGATTACTGTGATTCTAACAATCCTTTGTTCTTTTTTCTTATTCAAATACCAAACATTCTCGTCGCGACCTCGCAGGCACGTGCATTGTCAACGAAAGTATGTTGACCGGGGAGAGCGTCCCTGTCACGAAGACCCCCCTGCCCAGCAGCGATGCGGAGATGAGGGAGGTGTACCAGACGGACACGCACAAGCGCCACACATTGTTCTGCGGCACCCAAGTCGTGCAGACCAGGTAGAATAAACTCAAAGCTGTAACCTTAATGAAACCGTCATTTTTAACAATCTGTGTTGTTGCCACGGTTGTCAGAATTTTTTTGGTCTTGTGCCTACCTGCACACACCCCACTTCAAGGGCAAATATTTATGGTTTCTTGTGCCTTTTTACTAATTTTGTTAGTTTTGCTTGAAAAGCTAATGAGATCAGCAACTTAGCCAGGGTTCCTGCGCAGTCTTGAAAATAATGGAAAAAATTTGTCATTTTCCAGTCTGATGAAAAATTAGTTTGGTCTGTTGGTGTGGAAAAACAAAACAATTTTTCCAGACTTGATCTTTCGACACGCATTTTCATAATATTTGGTTCAAGACTGATATAATTTTACTTACATCGTGTTTAATATTACAGTGGCTTATTTGACCTGGGTATGTCATACGGAAATGTTGGGTTTGGAAAAGTCTAAAAAGTCTGGAAATTTATTTTCGCAGTTGCGTAGGAACCCTGATTAGCTATCTTTCTTTGTAATTATCCTGAACGAATCAATGAACTGCTGCTGAGTGCCTCCCGGAAGTGCTACGTGCTGATTTTTTTCAAGTGTTTTTTCAGACTTGGTGGTTCTGTGTCACCAGTGGTGTCCTTCGTAAAAATATTCACAAAATTTTTGGCCAATGATAGCATTTTGCCTGAGGATGAGGGCACAGCAACTTAAAGTAAATAAAATTTGTAACTTCAGCACTGGTCGGTGTGAGTAAGTCAGCTATTGCACGAAACGATGTGAACGTCTGGTTATGCGAAGTCAGGCTCGGTTACGATAGTTGCAAACCTCAACCGGCAAAGGATATAAAAATGCGATTCCAAACCTGAAATGTGCTGCACACGTTTATCACTCGTATACTGTAATTCATCAAGTTTACATACGATCTTTTCAAGGTTTTACTCGGGCGATTTGGTGAAGGCCGTCGTGGTCCGCACCGGATATCACACTGCCAAAGGGCAGCTGGTCCACAGCATACTTTATCCGAAGCCGGTCGACATGAAACTGCTGAGAGACGCGTACAAATTTATAGGCATTCTTGTCAGCATTGCCATCATAGGCTTCATCTATACTGTGGTTGTTCAGGTAATAAAAGTAACAACTGCTTTCCACCCTTTTTTGCGTTCGCAGCGCAGCACGTCGCATGCATTAGCGGTTTTATCGTCAGCGCAAGAATGCGATCACGAAGGATTATGACATTATAATCGGTGATAGAGAATGGGGATACTGATCAAATTGTTGACGAACCTGGTTTTCTCTCTCGATTTCAAACAACAGCGTCGATTGCTGCGCACACAGGAAAGTTTTCCACCAAAACTGACATCGCAAAGATGTTTGCAAGTCTTTGTTTGGTCTCCCTGTTCAGCTGAGCTGTTTTGTGTTGTAGCAACATAATAAAATAACCGTGAATTTTCGCAGATAGGTGACCTTCCGACCCGAGGTGATGACCTCCGACTCTAGGCGAAAGTAGCCCGATAGTATTATTTGTTCACTTCTACCCATTACGGATGCACGCAATGTTCATGCAATGCATGCCAGAACCGTAACCAGGTTTTAAGGCTTTGGGGGGTAAAAGCATGCATCAGGCCCGTAGCCACTGGGGTTTTTAGAGGGGCAAGATTTTTGTTTTCATAAAATGTTTAAAACAAATTTTTCTGGGCTCAAAAAATTTGGGAGCGATTCCCCCGAATGCCCTCAGTGTCTACGGGTGAAGTGCACTTCGTTTAAGCATAGCGTGCTGTGCATGTAGCTTGGTCAGGCTGGTGCTTCATGCATTTGTTGTGTGCGTGCCTGGCCGCAAAATAACCGACTATCACTCACAAGTACCATCGGTGACCCCTCTAAAAAAATTTACACAGAGCAAATGTTTGCTTAAACGAGCATGCAATTGCGCAGCGATGTAGACATACAATCAGTGAAGCATTTTAAGCGTTGAAAGGGCTATGTACGATATAGTGTTTCCAATTCGGGGCAAAATTTTAAAACCCGGGTTTTGGGTAGCTGAGAAAAAAAAACGGGTTTTTTCGGGTTTTGAAATGACTGCGATTTTGACCGATAAAAACTCAATATCATTGTGAAATTGCTGCTGCTGGTCCCTGCGCAATTTATTAGCTAATTATTGATAAAGTTAAGCACAGTTTTTTCATGATGTTTATGACACTGACGTATGACAATCAAACCTCAAACTCATCATTCAGTCTGTTTCTGAGTTTTATGACAAATAGTCCCGTGGCTGAAAAAGCCCTCTCTGGTTCCATTGATGAGGGCTTGATTGTAATTTAGGCCTGGTACACTTATTCAAGCTATTTGGTCTCTTCTTTGTAGCCTCAAAAAGACTCATTTCCTTTATCACAATTTATGATAAGATCTCTTCTTGTGCCGGAATATGGTTTTGTGGTCTTCAATCTTAACTATTACATGGATTCTGTGCTTTGATTTCAAATGGTTGATTAAATTTTCAATGCTTGAAGTTCCTCCTTTTGTATAACGGAGCACAAATTGTACTTTGTTGTTTGTTGAGCTTTATTGTGTAAGAAAAGGCTCTAAGCTTCTGATTTTCTTTGATTACTAACGCCTTTAAACTGAATGTGGTTGATTAAAGAACTAGTTAAAGTCGCTTCTAAAGGAAAGCTAAATATTTAGGAGAAAGTTATTGCAAACTGAAAAGGAACAAATCGATTCGGCAAAGAATCACAGCTTATATACGAACTAACACATAACAGCTTATTAATAAACTAACGAGTAACTACGACAGCGTTGAAGAACTACCTCACGTCTGGTAGTTATTTAATTAGGTTAGCGAAAAGGCTAAAGTTCGCGTAGACACCGATTATGTCCAAAATGACGTCATGATCCGTCTAAATAGGTCAATTGAACGAAATTATAAATTATATAAGCGGACTAACAATGAACGCACGCTGGTCAGTGAGCAAAACCCCCACCTCGTGCCTCATGATAGGCCTAATAGTTTAAAGTTCGAGCGTGCTAATTTGGCCGTTTCACGCGCCACTCTACAACTTCAGTGTTATCAGAATTACTAATATTCGAACGCAACAGCAATTCTAGGTTTTTTTTAAACATCCGGTTTTGGTGGTTGAATAAAACCCGGGTTTCGGGTTCGAGAAAACCCGGTTTGGAAACACTAGTAAGATGTTAAATTTGGATTGTTACAAGTGCGCAAGAAGGAAATTTCACTGCGCAATGATGGTACTGCGCCGTTGTGCACCTTAGAGGAAACACTGAGTACCACCAATAACGTACTACTTTTCACGGTATAACAGATGCCGCGGCGCTCACAAGCGATTGAGCCAATTGTTTGTTCAATCACAATTGCACTTAATCGTCGTTAAAAATTCTCAATCGCATATACTGCTTGAACATAGCAGCTGAAATAGCACTTCGAAATATTTTAAAGACATTTCACTGGCAACACCTGAAAAGTTACTTAGGCAAAGCATGTGTACCGCATAAAGTTCGTGCCTCTCAACAGTACGCCATTGGCATTATTGTTTTTGATATGGTTCATCGCCTGTCATTGTCGCGATGTAAACAATCGGGTATCATCACATGTAACAATTTCCAAACATTCAGAGAAAGCTGGGAGTCTATGCACTGCAGCTTATAACAAAGTAACTGGGCATTTCATTGCTGGGTAAACTATGAGCAAAGGCTTGTTAGCGTTAAGTTATTGTGTCTTCGTTTGCAAAAGTGCACAATATGCAACAAGTCTCAGAAAATAAATAATGAAATCGCGATTACTTTGTGAAAACGTCAAAGTTTTTTTATGTTCGTGATTTTTTTCTTGGTTTTTATTTAATGCATTAGCCGAATTGTGTTCCACATACTTAACATACGAAACAAATTTGCATGAAAACGTCGTGGCACAATCTTTCATTATACGCGCTCTCTGCTCAATTTGGATTGAAATTGTTATTTGCGTAAGAATGCTGAATGCTTGTCGAGCGATTTGGCGCCAGCAACCCGACATCACGAATAAAGAAATCTTCACCTGGTGTCGGAACGCATGGAACGTTGCAGTAATGCATGGGTCCTGCTCTCAGCTATTGCACAAAAATTTTCATCTTTTTCTTTTGTTGCAGATGCTGCAGAATGAATCCGTCCGCAACATCATGTTCAACGCAGTCGACCTAATCACCATATCTGTGCCCCCTGCACTCCCCCTAGCGCTGACCATTGGTATCGTTTACGCACAGCAACGTCTGAAGAAGCAAAGGATTCATTGCATCAGTCCTCAACGAATCAACATCAGCGGGCAGGTAGGGACGTGTGATGTATGTGCATGGCTTTGTTTAAATTCTGTGCAGATGCGAACTTTCTCAGTAGTGTGATGTGCTTAAAAGAAGATTACTTGGTTGAAGTCGACTGTGCTACGTTGAATCTGTCAAAATGTTTTCGAGGTTTTTGGAGTCACGGCCATAGACTAGAAGTTATTCGATGCGGATTAGTTTTGTTGCTGGAAGACAGTCAGTCTGTGCGTTTTGAATAAAGTTAAAGCTCGCTGCCTCGTTATAGTACTAAGGTAGAGCTTGCACAGCTCCACAGCAAGGTAAAGTAACGTCCAGTGCGTCCAAGACAAGGTCTGTGAATGGCGAAGCTTATACCTGCTCAGTGGCAGCCGTAACGTTTGAGTCTTGTATTGAATCCCTGCTGGGTGTGAACTAATCAGTTATAAATCAAGCAGCAAACTCTGTCTCAACCCGTATACTCTGTCAGTGAAATCGACTGTTCTTCACGATTAAGCGCAAAGCTTCCATTTGATTTTAAATTTTTGCCATCTGAAACGCTTTTACGATCTGTACTTGATACAACAAAGCTTTCACCGTTTTGTTGTTGGATCTCAAGTTACTAATTGCGTTCCTACCACACAACGTTGTTTTCGGTTCCTCGTCGTAGCAGCGACTCCTTTCCATTCAAATTTGAATCTTTTTGCTTTTCTTTTGAGCCTATTCAGTCACAATTCCCATTATGATGCATTGGCTCAGGTCGACGTGGTTGCATTCGACAAGACAGGGACCCTGACCGAAGATGGCCTGGACCTTGCGGTTGTCGCTCCAGTCGACTACGACCGACCACAAAGTGCCGAAAACTGCTGCGTTTCGTTTTCGCAACCGGTGGAGCCGGAGCAACTTCCGAAAGGTGTCAGCGATGACGTCATCAATTGCATGGCGTCATGCCACACACTGACCACGATCAACTGGGTTCTGTCAGGCGAACCTCTGGACTTGAAGCTTTTCGAAGCGACTGGATGGGAACTGGTGGAGCCCTCGGTGTGTTCTCGTTTGCGTTGTTTTCTCTTCAGTGCTGCGCTGATATTTTCCAAGATTTTCACCAGTTTTGTGTTTTGTGGTTTCTGGGAGACGAAGTGAAGGAGAAATCGCACTTTGGAAACTTTACTCAGTAGACGTTGTGGATTGAATTATTATTTCGTTTGAACAGGTTGAAGATGCGGCCAAATACGACAACCTGCAAACCACCTACGTCCGTCCGAAACGCTCCAGTGCAACCGACAAGGTGGTCAATACTTTTAGTCAAGTAACTCAGCTAATTCAACTGTTGTTGCCGGGCCTAGGGGGGTAAACAAGGCTTTTTGTGGTATAGCAACATCGCTGATCTGTTTTTGGTCGTAGTCGATGGATTCTGTCGTCAAATAGAACGTCATTGAATTACTGCCGATGAAAAGTTGGTATTTTCAAAATGGGTGTCATGTACACAATGCAGGAAAAATGATTTTTATGCTGCAAATGTCGATATGTTCGTTTTACCGTAAAATGCGGTTCAATGCCCGCTTAGCATCATTGCGTGTAGTCAATGGCAACGTATCCGTACGGTGCCAACATAATAATAATCGGCTGCCTGGAACATATGGTTCGCAGCCGTCTGCGTCCTCCCCAGCTTTGTAGAATGCTTTGAATCAATCTCCGCTGCACTGGCACCAGCGACCGCCGGTCTTCCGAACAAACCGATCCCAATTAACGTGGTGGCTTTTGTTTTGTTTGTAAATAGAAGCTTGTCGAATGCTTTGAAGGAGCGTTATTTGGTTTTGACAAAATTTCGTACAAATGTTCTTGTTGAGATTCTTTTATTCCAAATCCTGACCTTGCACGATAGGACACTGAATAATAATCGTGAACATGAGGTGGCCACTGTTCTTTTTTCAGCCAGATTGGTCATGGGACTCTGGCTCTGTCGCTTCCGTCTTGGGTTTTGTACACGATTTTTCGCAGTTCTTGTGCGATTTGTTTCCTCGATCTGCACTTTCTTTTCATGCCTTGCGGCCCAAGTTCATTGCAGTGTCATCCATCATGTCGCCAGCATGGGTGTCGGAAGGATTTTTTCCGGGGGGGGGGGGC
>Ga0210059_1008570_pt1 | contig 16100 bp, 3 predicted proteins | sample Ectturendosymbi2_FD_188042 | JGI IMG/M metagenome (GOLD analysis project Ga0210059, IMG submission 188042) | Ecteinascidia turbinata endosymbiont from Florida, USA - Sample 2 (SPAdes) (version 2) | ecosystem: Host-associated > Tunicates > Ascidians > Unclassified | place: Key West, Florida...
GCCCTCTGGGCCTCCAATAACGATTCGAACTCCCGACAATGTCACTAGGGTTCAAGAGTCAGTCGGTCGGAGTCCGAGCAAATCTCTGCGACGAAGGAGCCAAGGAGCATGTACTCTAGGACTCTTCTTGACATATTATTTCTGATTTGAGGACAAACAGTTGCAGATTATAAAATGTTATCTTTTCATCTTTCAATAAATGTAATCATCATTGTGGTATCATTTAAAATCCTGGATTTGTGCCCAATCGATTTGTTTCAACAATTGTGAAACACCCTGTACTCCAGGGTTGTAAAAAATAAAACCAAAAAATTAAAGCAAACAAAGTGTTAAATAACTTTCTATACATCAGTCTTTATGAAAACACTGTTTTTAAAAACAACAGATGCCAAAAATGTATATTTTTTAATACAAACACATGTACCCAACATGAAAAAAATTGTAAATTTGCAAATGTTTTTTGGGTGCATTAAAATGAGCTTAAATTTTTTTTCTTTGGTCAAGTAAGGTTTTTGGTTAAAAGCATTGGTAAACTAATCATTTCCGTAGTGAAATTACTTGAAAAAAGTTTTATCACTGGGAATTTTAGTATCTGAATAATAGTAAAAGTGATGCCCTGTTTTTCACATTTTTTTTGTTCAATGTTTGCTTCTATAAAACCTAGCAAGGCATTCTACACAATACCTCAGATTAATTAAGAACTTAGTGTACACTTTGTATTCATACTAAAGAATTTTGTCAAAACTGATGGTGCCTTTGCTTATAGTGAAAAAGATTTTGTCCCGTTAGGCACAAAAAGTTTTGTTAAAAAAATGTTTTAGAAATGAAAAAACAAGTTATTCGTTCATGTAAAGGAAAAGCTAGCTTCTTTTTACGAATATTGGTGCCTGTGATGGTGTTGAGTAGATAAAAACAGATCCAAAAGGGTTATCTGTACTATACACATTTGCACAACCCACCTCTTACTGTACTTTCTCTTACTGTATTTTTCAGTTTGAGAAATCTTTCTTTGCAGACTAATTTCCAAAAGTTCTCTGCGGTCTGTAACACTAAGTATTTTACATTTGTATTAAAATCCTTGTTCTAATGAAAATTATCTATTACAGGGAATTAATTTGGCTCAAGGTCAACTTTGATAAGGCTGCATTTAGCAGATAGACAGATTTATTTGGCGGTTCATTGGGACACATGTGCTCCTCAAGACAAGGAATGCCAGAGCACCCAAAAAACACTGAGGTTATCTAGTCAGGTGTCCAGCAGAGGGCTAGTGGAAGACTGTAAACCTTCTGACTTGTTTGCAAAATAAATGAATAAAACAAAATGGAGGGTATTGCTCTTACGAAAATGCACTTTATCCAAATGTAACCTCATGCACTTCTCAACAAATTTCACATTTGATCATTTATCCTAAATACTTCCGCAGGCCACTAAAAACACTAAAAACACTGTGGCAGGCCACATATGGCCCGCAGGACTGTAGGTGGACCAGGTTGTTCTAGATAGTAATATCAAAATGGCTAAATCTGTGGTTGAAAGGAAAAAAAGTATATTCAAAAAGTTAAAGGAAATATGAAAAATGTTTGGAAAAGCAAAGAAAGCAGATGAAAAACTATAGAGATAAAGAAAAATCCAAAATCTGACTAGTCTTTTTTATTGTGAACGTTTTGTGATTGCAGCTGTTGTTCCATGTTTTTAAGTTCTACTGATTTTTCATTTGAAAGTTTGAGGTGTTGTTTTGTTAAGTGTTCTTTTTTCTTGTTTTAGTTGTACTAACTTTTCATTTGGCAGTACAATAAAATCAAGTTGTATTGATATATTCAATTTTTTTAGTTTCAATATCGTTATTTCCACTACTTTTAGTTTCTGATTGTTTTTGCAGCCTAGGAGCCTGTGTAGTTGTGGTTAGCATTCAGCATTTGCCAAGCTGTTGCAAAATTATGTTTGACTATCTCAATCTCAGCAGCAATGGATTTTTTCATGTTGGGTTTTTAGTGAAATTTTCAACCAATAACTTTTCAAGTACTTTATTGCTGTAACATGTGGATTCATTTTCTTGCATGCACAGCACAGGAAGCATTTACATCACCATGGTCTTTTACAGATATCTTCATTTAACTTTATCACAAACTTTGCATTTAGCCAAAATTTGTTGCATTAGCCAAAATTGGTTCTTGTTAGTTGAATTTAGTTATAAATTTGAAATTCAGGTCAAGTTTTAACAGATGCAGACTTCTGACTAATTGAAACTGATTTCAAACAAGGTTTTTTAGTATTTAATTCACAACCTTGTATCAGAATAATTTAATGCTGAGGCTTATTGTGCAAATAAATGCAAAGTATTCATAAAATAAAAATGTCCTGTTAGTCACAATAACATGCTCTGCAAATATCTCCATTGCCAATCTGAAACTAGCAAATATTGAAAACTCATGTATGGATTAAAAACCTTGATATATTGTCCACACAATATTACCAAATCAAAAGTAACTATGCAGTCGATGAGCAGACTTTGGAATTTGAATTCATTTTTCTTATTTGGTACTTTTGTCCCCTGTCCCATTAGTCACAAACAAATATTCTAATGAACAAAAAATTCAAAGACAGACAGACTAATTTTCCAAACATGCAAACAGTAAATATGAGTCGTTAATAGTAAATGCTACTAGTTTTAGTTTGCTTCTTTATTTCATTTTTGCTATAGAAATGAAAAGTAGTCAAAATGTCCCGTTAGTCACATTTGGAATTGCACCATAGCAGTTTAGTAATTCAGCACAGTATCCCATAAAGTCCTACATTTTTGGATAAAAATGGTTATGAATGGACCCCTCAGCACTGAAAAAAGTGCTCAAATTTTCAGTTTTAGCGTGATGAAGCTTTCTGAATGTGAGATACCAAAGCAGTTAAAGGTTAGAAAGAGTGAAATACACAACAAAATAAGAAGATAAAGATCCAAAGCATTTTCAAGGATGAAAAAAATGCAGGTTGTTAAATCATTACCAGGTTCAGCAGTTAGACACCCACTGTCAGTGGATTTTGGCCCAAATTGCAGCCCAGAAACGATGCTTAACTGATTCCATCAAGAAAAAGCATTATGGATTTTGCTACAAGATGAGTCAGCTGAAACATTAAGGTTTGTGTATCCTTGAAAACAAGTACCCTGATGATTTAGAGATTGCCCAGCCCAAATTTTCTTTTTCATAAATAAGGATAAAAGATTTTCCAAATTACAACCAATATCTATATTATTGGAAGTCAATGATATATTTGAAAAACTTCTGAATTACAGATTGCAGTCTCACATTGAGACAAATGTGTTATCTCCAAGGTAGTATGGATTTACAGAAGTGACATCGAGTGAAATATCTGTCAACAAAATATGCAACTACTACCTACATAATTTAGATCAGTGATTAGTAACACGTTCAATATTTTTTCATCACATGGATCGCAGGTTGGACACAGCTGAATAGTGGAAATGTTGAAAAACTGTATACAGGACTTAACGTATTTTTCAGACCATAAGGCACACTTAAAATCCTTTAATTTTCTCAAAAATCGAAAGCGCGCCTTATAATGCGGTGCGCCTAATATATGAATCCGGTTATGCTTTCTCATCTAGAACCAGTTTTATGTGATAATGGGTGCTATGGATTTAATTGCTGGTTACGATTTTTTGCAAACAGACCATCGTACGTGTTACGCAATAAACCAACAATTGCAATGAGCAGCATCCTAGAGTAGCTAGCACAGGGGTTCCCAAACTGGGGTACATGTACCCCTATGGGTACATTTGCCTTTCTGAAGGGGTATATTTAAGGCAGGGCTGGGGAACCTATTTACTATCACGGCCGCATAAATTGTTGATTATCGCTGGCAGGCCGCAAATAACAATTGATTTTATCCTAAAATTATATCTTTATCTTACTCGAGGGATAGAGGCTTATGACATACTATCTTGAGTACCTGCTCATCATGGAGCTTCGTTTTGACGCGATTTTGTACTCTAAATTGGGTAAAGAAGATTCTGATGCGGGCCATATCAAATGTTCACGCGGGTAGCAGGTTCCAAACCTCTGATTTAAGGTTAGCAATAGAAGGGAAAAAATATGTTTATACATTGTTCATTTGAAATTATTTGTACATATGAATTTGTGCGAGCTGTTTCATGTTACTAATGCGGTTAGACAAGGGGGAGTATTGAGTCCATACTTGTTTGCTGTGTATCTAGATGATTTATCTCTTGAAATAAACAACATTAAAGCTGGGTGTTAGGTTGTTGAAGTCTTATTGCGAACCACTTGTTGTTAGCTGAAGTGTACGTGGATTGCAAAGTATACCAGATGTGTGTCAGGCTTATGCAGCATCGCATGAAATTATTTTCAACTGCAGCACTGTTTGTATGACATTTAAGGATAAGACTGCAAAAAGCACGGTCATCTCGTTGCTGACACTGGGTGTACAAAGAGTAAAATCTGTTTCCCACTACAAACATTTGGGAATTGTATTAGATACTGAGCTTTCAGATAATACATACATTCAGAGACAACTGCGATATCAATATTATGCAGTAAACAAGCTGCGAGCTTCTTTTACCCGATATTGGAACGCAGTGAAAAATGTAGTTTTTCGTTCCTTCTGTACGTCCATGTACGCATCATAATTATGGTGTGATTTCAGGACGGCATACATCCACAGATTGCATGTGGCCTATAACTTTGGTTGCAGGGCTCTGTACAACCTGCCGTGGTGAGCAAGTGTTAGTAGTCGTCAGGTTCAATGTAACATTCCTGTCTTTGAAGCCTTATTGAGAGAAAATGCGTACCTGGTTTTCGAACGATGCAAAAAGTCCAAAAATCTATGGTTGCGCACTGTGATGCAGTCAGATTGTTTATATTCGTGCTTATTCTTTGAACAATACAACCGCATGTTACTTTGTGACTGAGTGCCCGGACGTTACAGTGTTAGTTTGAGGTGTGTGCAGCCGCAGGCCACAACGCATTAGTATTTCACCTGGCCGTGGCCAGAACTGGACTCTAATTGCTACCACACTCTGCATGTAGTTTTGTACCAAGTGTTACGAATTAGAGAAAAATTATCTTAAGAAAGTGTCTGTAATATAGTGTTGTATGAAGTGTTAGGAGTTAGCGAGCAATTGCTTTAAGAAATTGTCTGTAATCCTGTGGTCCTATCACCAATGCCGTTACATATGTTCTGTGTCTGTTACTATCAATCTTCCTTGTGCAAACAGTGTGTGCTTGTGCTCTATGGACTTCGTGTCTGGTTCAAAAACTAAAATATTAAAATAAATATCAGTGAATATTATTATTATATGCTTGTTGATAAATATATTTTTGTTATCTTCCGAGATAAGCCTTTTTGTCATCAGAAGTTTTAGGGGTATTGGCGTCGGAAGGGGGTCCAAGGCCCTCCCAGGATTCTGAAATTTGACATTTTCCCATCAAATATTTTGCAAAAAAGGTTGTTTTCTTGCTTTCCAGTGGTAAAATGTAATTTAGCCACTTTTGACTCCCCTGCAAAAATATTTTTGACCCACCACTGGAAAATCCACTACTGGCCTTTCCTTGAAAAAAATCCTTCCGGTGCCAATGTTTAGGGGTACATGCTCATCTATCGAAATGCTGAAGGGGTGCATGACCAGAGAAAGTTTGGGAACCCCTGAGCTAGCACATACTGCAGATCGTATTACTCTGCGGGGGCTCCTGCCTGCATGGGCGCACACCCAATCAAACACGCGCAAAAACTTTTATTTTATTCCATTCGCGTCTAGCGGTTAGGCATGTGTGACAGATTAAACTCCCTCGTATGTAATGACAGAGTAAACTCCCAATGGCGGCTCCGGCACTCAGGAGTTATTGGGAAAAAAATGAATACAGGTTGACTTATCTAAGTTTTGCTTCATTTAATGAGCCTTATTATCCGGTGCGCCTTATGTATGAAAAAAGCACAGCTAGCATTCAGTTTTTGATACTGCACCTTATAATCCGGTGCGCCTTATAGTCCCGAAAATACATTTCAACACTTTCACTACCAGCTGACGTACATTGTTTGAATTTGTTATCATGTTCCTGGCCAACGTAAAGATACGCCTTTCCTAATCAAAGTTCTCAGAAATGTACATATATGTTTTTATCCAAATTTCGCAATGGTTTGTAGTCTAAAGCGTGGTCTTAGCCTGAGTATATGCAACATTAGGTTTTGGAATAAGATTCCAAATGTTTTGTGGCTCAGAGGCTGTTTAGATGCATGGCCCTGTTGAGTTAGTCCACTTAGATGAGAACAGGGTTTGGCAGCAGTGCATGTCATTTTGTGCAATGTAAGGGCTTTAATATGCTGGCAATGCCAAATGCAAGGAAAACATGTCAGAATGTATTAGAAATATTTCTGTCAGCATGTTGATGAAGTTTTATTGCTTGTTGCCAGTGCACAGATGCTTTTATTGTCTCAAAAAAGTGAAACTTTTGCAAAAAATGTGATTCCAGTAGGCCCAGACTTGGTGCAATTCACTTCCAAGAAGTAAAAAGTCTACTGCGTAGACAAAAGCTGTGTGCCATTAAGTTTGATAAAGCAACTGTCCCTGTGAGCATGGCAAGAAAACAAAGTTACCACCTGGGCGAGATGCTAAAATCAACACCACAAGTTCAACCTCAAGCAGTGAATTTGCATATTTAACTGATTAGATGGTAGTTTTGCTGACTAGCTTGTCTTACAGAAGAAGAAAAGAAGCTCTAGTGCCAGTACATGCCTTTTGTTGTGTTTTTAAGGCCACTGCCCTGTCTCAAGGAAGAGTAAACAACATCTTTCAGACATAAACATGTCATCAACTGCATTAGACAATATAAAACAAGCAGAATAATGGCCGCAGGTGCAGCAAACGTTTCACGACCAATACAGACAATTAGTACAGTAAACCTCGGTTATTCCGGACTCGATTTGACCAACGATTTTATCCAGTTTAGGTGAAGATCCGGATTAACCGAAGATGGTTGTTTTTAGCCTGACGTCATCTGAATTCCGAGATATTGGTGAAAATCATCGAAATTTAACACACTTACGACCCAACAGCAGGCTTTTGCAGAAGAAAAACGAATTTATTAATGCATTTACAATGGTACATCAGATTAGTAACCGCCACATGCAGGCAGTTACAAACAATCTTAAGTTCATAATTTTAGATTGCTTGGCTGCAAACAATACTGGGATTTTAGACTGACCCAGAGATTTCTGCGACTGGCCCATAAGCAGTCTCTTTATTTGGAAGGTAATGTCCTCCATTCCAGGGTATAAAAGTACAATACACTCAGGGATAATGCTCTACACACGCACACTCATCAGACTGGTCAATAGACTGAAACCATGGTGCGGCAGCGTGCCTTAAGCGTTGTGTTCAACGTGATATGCTCTATGCCCGTGTGTGACGTAATAATCGTCTCTACGATTAGTCAAATTTTGTGCGCAGTTGCAGCCGTTGTTATGATAATTCTAAACATTGTTTATTGATCGTGACCATGCTTGTGTTGTGTCTGAAAGATGCCAAGTGTTTCCTAGAGACCAGTCAGTGCACTTTAAAAACACAACAGTGTGGAAGTACAGAAAAAATCCCGATTACTAGATGCAAAAAGTGAAAATTTTGTCCGGAATCAACGAAGATCCGGATTAAAATATCTGGATAAACCGAAGATTTTCATAAAGAAAAACGTTACAAATCATTCATAAGACCAGTTCTATCTGGTTTTTGCGAAGATTTGGATTAACCAAGGTTTACTGTATGTCACACACACACTGCACACAGTAAAGATAACATACAGTGCATGGCTCAACAACAACTTTGAATTTACATTTCAATTGATGACCATTGGTTTGCTGAGCACTGCAGAATTTCACAATGAGATATCAGAACCAAGGGATTTTTAGAACATTTGGAAGCACTTTTATATGCCATAGTTCTAAAAATTTGTGTGTTCGGCATCACGCTACCAGATGTCAGCAATGTCAGGTAGCAAGCATGTGGACCGAAATAAGGATGATTGATTTAAATCAAGCAATAAAAATTGAAAAAATCATATGCAGTTTTAATGCTTTTTGTGTTTTCTATCACGCATTTACGAAGCGTTCCAATAGGTTTTCACTTATATTAGTATAGAATGCAGAAAGTTCTTATGATGACACAAGTTAAAAGCAATTGAAGTTTTATCATACATACCTTCAGTGAGATCACAGATTCTCCATATCAGCTTAAAAATAACATAGTGACTGAAATCACTAACTTTTCTAAACTCAGAAGTCAGAACTGTTAGAATACCACAAGTTCGCCAGTGAAGATAATTAATTGTGAAGAGCAAGAAAAGTTGCATTGAAATTCCATCAAACATGTATGTTGTTGACTGTAGATATAGTAGTCAAAGAACATATTTTTGATTCATAATAACATAATTATGGGTTTTTACTGTTATGCGCATAAGTTATACCTTTGCAGAAGCTGAACCAGTGAATGCTGCATTACAATAATTAATTTTGGCAGTTGCACCAATAAAGCTGGAAAGCTGCTTAACATGCCATGAGTACCAATGAATTTGATAAAAGCTGATGGTTTTGAGAATTGTGATTTTAATAAATATTACATTTCATATGCCTGATTTTCATTAAGAGATATTGAATAAGCAAACGAAAGATGGAATGAAGGTTCAGCTGCTTCTAGTTGATGCACTTGAAGTTAACAATTTAAAGAAGTTACAAGCGTTAGGTGGCCACTACAAGGGTGAGGTGGCCACCCTGTATACATTCACTAAAAAAATCTGATTTAAATCACAAATACAATTGTTTTATTTTTTATTTTATCAACCATTGACAAAAGTAGTAAAAGGGAGTAAACTTGCAGATATTTGGCTGATATGGTTGATCAAGTATTATGTTTAAGCGCAAAAAAAGCTTGGAGGCAAATTGGATATGCAATTAACCACGTTTGTCTGTATATGGGAGTTATTCTTTGCACTCATCCTGTTCGTCGTGTATTGCACATTTTCAACACAAGCCAACTAAAAGGTTGCAACACCAAGAAAAGATTGGCTACCAGACAAAGATCTTTTGCTTCAAGATGAAGAATAAGATTTGGGAGTCTTTGGATCGAAATTTAAAAGTATATATAACTTTTTATTAACTTATACCTCTCTTAAACCAATGAACCTCTGTCAAATTTTTCATAAAAACCTAAAATTTCTGCTAATTTTCATAGATAAATACAACCCTTTTTCACTATTATGATACTTGGGTACCTAACTAGAAAAATGCCTGGTTATTTTAGGCACCCTGGGAATAACACATATTGATATGCTTGTAATAAGCTTTCGTACCACTGATTATAATGTTATTGTACAATATAGCTTAGATTTACATTTGTGATGGTGTTTATCACATTTCATTATCTATCGTGTTGGAATTGCTCTCCCAAATAAATATGAATAAAAGAACGAGATGTGGAAGAGCAATCTTCTTCTGATGAGTCTTTAGCGAAACAGTTCTAGTTTCAAATGTACCAGAGATCTGCTGGAACGCACTACAAAGATATATATGCAAACCCTAAAGTCAAGAGGTCCTCAAGTGTAAGGGTTTGGGGGCAAAAATTCTGCGAAAGGCACACCAAGCCTGTAAGTTTTGCCTTCAGAATGCATCATGAAAGGTTTCAAATATGCTAATTTATTATTAACCCTTTAACGACTGCGCAAGCCAATATATCAGCCCGCCCTTTTTTGGCCATAAATCACCAGCCGCTAGAGCTAGAGAGCTGTTCAAACCCTCTTACGGATTCAGCAAGTCTTGTAGTCAAAATCGAAAAAAGAATTTTTTCATTTTGGGTTTGAGCTTTTCTGGGGGGAACGTCACAAGTAGGGGTGTTTTTGTGTTATTTTGACCATCTTTGCCTGGCCCTGGGCGCCGTCCCAATGGGCCATTTTTTTGGATTCAAAGTTTAGTTGAAAACTAGGTCAAAATCCACGTGCATAGAGCCCTTGATTGACTTTCTAGCATATCGGGAACAAAAATTATGGCTCAAAACCAAATATTGACCAAAATTTTGCTCCCTCAAAACCCACTCTGGGGGCATTTCACCCCAGGCAATAACTCGCCGTCAGACTGAGCTAGAAAGCTGTTCAAACCCTCTAAAGACTTGTGAAGGTATGTAGTTTGCAATAAAAAAAAACATTTCAGTTTTTTATGCTTATATAGTGATAGGATGCTTATGTTATTTTTTGCTGACGTCAGCATTTTTGCCCGACCTACCTTCAAGACCGGCAGGAGACATTTAAATGACATACATTTTTTTTTAGTTCAGCTGTTTTTTGGTTACATTTCGGGACTTTGAAGGGTCCGAATGGGTTTTTAGCGTTCTTGGTTCCAAGATTAGAGCCAAAAACATTAAAATTAATTAGGGACATCCCCCCAAAACTATTAAGAAAAGCCCCTTACCAATTAGCTGTTTTTTGGCCTAACTTTTGAACCAGAAACGCTGGAAACTCAATCAAGGGCTATAAACACGCGTATTCTCACCTAGAATCCTAAAATACTGCGAGCCAAAATATTGGCGCATGGGATCGGATGATGACGTCATACAATTAACCACAAAATATGCCCCTGTCACGATCCCATTGGCCCAAAACCCCCTAACCAAATTAAAAAATTTTTTTTAATTCTAAACTACACGACGCCACTAGTCATTCCAGGGTTTGAACAGCTCTCTAGCTCAATCTGCTGCGGAGTTATGGCTGGCCAAAGTTTGCCCTAAAAGGGCAAATTATGCCTTCTCTGAAAAGTTTTGAATTAGGCCAAAAACTAGGTTTTTGACCCATAATTTTGGCTACAGATATGCTAGCAAGTCAATCCAAGGCTTTATAGATGCGTATTTTGACCTAGTTTTCAACAAACCTTTGAGCCAAAAAAATGAGTCAATGGGTTGGGGCCCAAGGCTGGCCAAAATTTTTAAAACATGCCTTCATTGTGACGTCACCTCCAGAAAACCCCCACCGAAAACGAAAAACTTTTTTTTTTCGATGTCAACTCGAAGACTTACTGAATCCATAAAGGGTTTGAACAGCTCTCTAGCTCTAGCGGCGGGCAATTTATGACCAAGAAAGGGCCGGCCAATCGCAGCCATTAAAGGTTAATGAAATTTATTAATGAAGAAGTTGAAACTTCACATGGAAGTGCAAAAACTGCTCAATTTTTATGCACAATGGAGCTCCTTGTCACAAAAGCAGAGTGGCAAAGCAATTTGTAGAGAACAATTGCTTGAGTAGTTAAGAAACTGCCCTGACCTTAACTCAACAGAAAATTTGTGGAGGTTATTGATCTAACTTTTCAGCACTGAAACATACAAAGGAAATTTGCCTGAAACATGTATCGAATGATTACTGCCACAACCTAGTCAGCAATTGTGCCAAGTTGGCTGTAGGCCATGAAAAAGTAGGCAGCTATACAAAACATTTAAAAGTGTTTTCAATGTGAAGATTTGTTTGTTAAAATACTCTCTTTGTTATTTTCCTATACACTTTTCTTTGCAATAAAAAAATTTTTTTAAATGTTGAGCATAAATAGAACAACATTTTAAAGAATAAAATGATTGAAGACAACAGGTGGTCTTAAACTTTTGTCACAGGCATATACTGTATAATGTATATTTTTAAGAAAGGAATGTATGTTTAGGATTTTTAGGAAAGGCCAATGAACAATAGAACAAAAGCAAATGCAGACTGCCAAATTAAAAACCTAAAATGCAAATGTAGTGCACTAATGCTGTTGGCAACAAATATCCTACATCTTCACTGACCAAAAAATGTGTACCAACTATCACTGACAAAAAATATGCACCAACTATCATACAATATATATGTTATATATGAAAAAACAAGTTTGCTCAATGGACACAGAAACAATGTTTTCTGAGAGCTATTGTCAAAGCAAAAATTGAAACACATTTTAAAGAGCTAGTATAAAAAACAGCACAAATGCATTCTCTTAACATGAATAACACTGAATAACATCATTCACATAAAAGTAGCATAACAATTAATTAGTAGCAGGCCACACTCATCAACAGAAAAAATTTTTTTCATGTTTGAAGCTTAATATATTATACTCTATCATTCATGTTTATCAAAATGCAAAATAACATTTGATTCAGAGTAGTGGTCTATATTGCAATGGTAATCAAATTAATAACACAAGAACACAAAAACAGTTAGTCGTTACATTACAGAGTAGGTGTTAGTTGTTAAACACAGTCACCATTGAGAGAAGAGCAACTAACGTAATGCTTACAACTACTTCATAAGACATTGTTGATTACTTAAAAAATTCTAGTTAAATGTACTCAATTTTTAAATTAAGTTTATGTGCCTGGATATATTCGGACATTCTTTGAAAATCAGCATATGCAATATAATTACAGTTGCTCAAGTTAATGAATCCAACATTATTTTCTGTAACCACAAACTCCCATATAGTTTCTGGTTCTAAGAAATAATTGGATTGTAAATCTAATGATTCTAAAGTCATGAAATAACCAGATTGTAGACAAAAAAGCATCATCTCATTAATATAAGGATGTTTAAAGTCACGCAAAACCAACTGTTTCAATGAGTTACAAGAATCCCTAAACACTTCCTTTAAAACTGGAACAGCAGAATCTAAAACCTGGTCATTGTTGAAAAAAAGATGAAAAGATTCTAGCTTTTTCCAACTACTGACAATATGTTTGTTTTGATATCTTTCAAATGCAGACTTTACAACATTATCAGGATCAGATAGAACACATGAGTTACTCACATCCAACTGAAATTTGCAAATATTTGGGCAAAATTTTCCAATATAAAGTATATAGCTGTATGGCAAGGTCCAGTCTAAAGTTAAAGTTGACAAATTATTTCCACATGTCTTCAAAATATTAACTAATTCCATACCTAATAGGCTGTTAGACAATGCAACAGTTAGATTCTTAAAAACAGGGAAACAGCCAAATAATTTTCCAAAGTCAACTCTGCCCCTGAAGTCATCCAACCAAACAGGTAACTGATACTGAATCCCAACAATATGAAACACATGGGAATATCTTGTTTGAAGGCATACATCCATGGCACTTTCCCAAAAGCTTCCATGATTAACACAGCACAACTGTGGGCTCCAAGACAATAAAAGTTTTTTAATTAACACTTCAGGTTTATTTATTCCTGGAGTACAAACAAAGTGGAGAACCTTCAAGGTTTTGGCAACAGCTCTTAAAGAATCTGCAAACACATCCTTAAAAATGCTTGTGAAACCATCATCTGTTACTGCTTTGCAATTACACATACTGAGAAAATATAGCTTGGTGCAAGAACTTCCTATAATGAATGCAACACTATCATTCATCTTTGTAGAATCCAAAATCAGACTTTCCAAAGACTGGCCAAAAGTTTGAATCAGTCTTACTAAATTATGACTTGAAATCCGATTTGCTCCACTTAAATTGATTCTTTTCAGTCTTTCACAACGTTCTGTTACAGTCACAATACTGCTATTCGTGGCACAATGAGCAGCATCAGACAAGTCTAAATCACTGAGGTTACGTGTAACTAGCACCTGCAAATGAATCTTCCGCAGCAATGATCCACCTTTAAGTACAGTAATAATGTTGCTCAAAGACAGACAATCCAAATCAGAAAAGGGCCCAATAACATATAATACTTTTTGATTTTTGTATTTTTCCTGAAAATCTGCAGTCCATAGCTTATCCATGTTCTGAGCAATATTTTCAACACAATGCTCTGCAAGAGTTTTAGGAGATACGTGTCTAGCTTGCATATCTTCCACCAGGCTGCAGTTTGTTGAGTTTTGCTTAATCAGAATCTTGGTTCATCAATCACAACAAAAAGAAAATGTATCTAAGAGTAACCTACTCTGAAACAACAAAACTGTTGAATGTACAAAGGCATTATCAATGATAAAATGGCTAAAAAAGTGTCATCAATGACAAGATGGTTGGATGTACAAAGGCAGTATTACTGTTCACTGCTGCTACCATAGCTATCATGTGCATATTTTTAAACACATAACTTTGTTCATCAATTGCTAAGATCAAGGTTTTTTTAAGGTGTTTTAGGGACCCGATACAGGTCCCTAGAATTTCAAATCGGGTCCTTAGAATCAGAGAAAATTATCATCAGGTCTCTAGAATCAGAGAAAATCGGGTCCCTACAGGTTGATACCAGGTGGTTAACATTTTCCTTAAAACAAACCTTGGCTAAGATTTTTTTTTTTCATTAAAAAAATTTGGAAGACCCAATACTGTAGAACTTCTACTGTTTTCTCATATTTTTAGTGATAGTTATTAAATATTCACAAGCATGTCAAATCAGATTGTTGCTAAATATAATATTCATAAGTATGTTAAATATGAGTCTTTTGAGCCTTTGATTGGCTTTCTAGCATTTCTGGTTCAAAAGTTATGGCCTAAAAACAACAAAATAATTAAATAATCCCCCAATTAGATAATTAATTAGTTTGTCATTTTTAGGTCATAACTTTTGAACAGGAAACGCTAGAAAGCCAACCAAAGGCTCAAAAGACTCAGATTATAGCCTAGTTTTCAATAAAAACTTGAATCAAAAAATTCATTCCCTTTGGCGGTTTGGGCCAGGGCAATGTAACCTGAGCCAAAATGGACTAAAAACTACCCCACTTATGTCATCCACAACAAACCCAAAACCAAAAATGTTTTTTCACTGCGAACTAGACGACTTGATGCATCTTTTGGGAGTTTGAACAGCTCTCTAGCTCAATTGCCTGGCAAGTTATGGAGTTGCAAAGTTACATGGAAATAGTGGCTAATGTGGGAGCCCACTCTACAAATATGGCAGCAAATGTGCTAAGATGAGTTACCATAGTAAATAATGCGATTGTGTATAACTCTTTAAGAACGAATAAGGTATAAGCTATTTGAATTTATTAATAAGATATATTTAGAAAAAAAAAATTTTTTTTTTGCTTTTATTACGGTTGTCAAATAAATTGTGGATCTAGGACAATAGCCACCTGGACAACTGCCCCTAGACAGCTGCCACCTAGGTCTACTACCACCCAGACAACTGCCACCTACAACAATTGTAACCCAGGACAACTGCCACCTAAAACGATCACCACCTGGGAAACTGCCACCTAAGACATATTGAGTTTTTTGCGTTTATTACCATGAAAGGTATTTGAACTTCACAAGGATGTAGTGTATAACAAAAATTTCGGCATCCTCTGACCACCTTAAAGAAACATAAGTTCAGCTTCAAACCTTTTGGGTGAAGAACGTCATGTCGATATCATCACATCTTCACAAACATTCTTAAGTCAGTGAAAAGATTAATTTTATACAGGCATTTTCAAATTTTCACAGAAAACTCTTTTGTGCACAATATCGGATTCAATCCATGTACTCACAAAAACGCCTGTTCTCACTTTCATTTTGCATTGTGTACATTATTATACCTTAGCTTTTGATTTGTGAGTTACATGACAACAACAGCAATATGTCAACTCACTTTTCCTGAAGTATTTTGAAGCAACATTATCTTAACAACCAGAGGTTCTCAAGTGCTCTGCCGCAAGAAGCCTTTATGTGCTGCAACATATACCAAACTGAATTTGATAGCAAAATAATTCTACACCATAATAAATATGTGATGCGTAAAATGCAATATCCTAGGTGGCTGTCGTCTGGGTGGCATAGGTTATGGTGCTAAAACTAGAAGTGTGGAAACACACATATTTTTAACAACACTTCAAACCAATTTTTGAATCAGTTTTTAATGGTGCATTCACTTTCATTACACGACTAAGAAAAACATGAAAAAAGTGTGGGAACATGTTGCCGTCCCACAACACCCCTAGGATAGCAGTTGTCCTACGTGGCAGTTGTCCTGGGTGGCAGTTGTCCTGGGTGGCAGTTGTCCTACGTGGCAGTTGCCCTGGGTGGCAGTTGTCCTGGGTGGCAGTTGTCCTGGGTGGCAGTTGTCCTGGGTGGCAGTTGTCCTGCGTGGCAGTTGTCCTGGGTGGCAGTTGTCCTG
>Ga0210059_1008571_pt1 | contig 16100 bp, 16 predicted proteins | sample Ectturendosymbi2_FD_188042 | JGI IMG/M metagenome (GOLD analysis project Ga0210059, IMG submission 188042) | Ecteinascidia turbinata endosymbiont from Florida, USA - Sample 2 (SPAdes) (version 2) | ecosystem: Host-associated > Tunicates > Ascidians > Unclassified | place: Key West, Florida...
TTTTCCAAATCAGCTTTCTGTCTGTGTCCGTGGCAGAGAGCTCAGACACACGTCCGCACTCGACGGCGACCAAACCAGGTTCTACACGCATCTTGTTACCATCACTCTGGAAGATCAAACTTTTATCGCTAATCACAACTGCAAAAGCTTCTGTATTTACTGCTACGTTTTCTGAGAACTGTGCTTTTATCTGAATGTCAGGCACGGAGCTTTTCAGTTTCTCACTTTGTTTTGTCACGCCAAAGACAAACACAGGGAATAATTCTTTATAGTCTGCTGGGGTTATATTTGGATTTGAAATTAAGTCTTCTACATTGTAAAATTTTGTTTGGAACGCTGCAGCATCTCCATAAACCCTTGAAAATTTTTGCTGAGTAAAGTTTATATCATCATAATCAATTTCTGGATATCTCCTAGAGTTTAACATCACAAACATGTTAGTGAGATTACAATGATCAAAAATTGATGGGATGTGCTCCTGGTCTCTAGATTTATCTGTCTGAAAAGCTACAATTATCCAGCGAGGTTTCTCCGGGGCTGATTTTACCGACAATCGCCAGGTGAAATTTCTCGTTTGTGGGACTGGGATTGAGTCACATTGAATCATGCGATAACCAACTGAGAGACTTGATTTTGACTCGATTATTTTGTACAATTCATACTTTTCTCGATCATTTGGAAGCACATGAGGCACATACCAAGAAAGTTTCGTCAAGACAACCTTTCCAGCATCAGCCGTAGCGGCTCTGAAAATCGCATCATTATCACCCTTCCTCACAAGAGTTAATTGATGCTTGAAGCCATAGACAACTTTTTCATAGTCATCACAGAACCCAAAGATATGTCTAAGTGGAATTCTGAATGAAAATGTGCCTTTTGGGTCAGGCTTTTGAATGACATAACCCTGACGGGCTGCAAACCCGATGTTATTTTGAAGATGTGCTGTCGTGTGTGAATCTTTCATCCACAATTGGTTGAGTCCTTTGGATTTTGAAAATCATCAGGATATTTCAACAGTCCAAGCATCGTTGTTGATTGTGCCGGGTGGAAAACTGATTCAATTTCTTGCCCTGAAAGTTGATATTTTATGTTGCTAAAAAGATGCATCATTGCATTGTTTGTAAGGGTGATGATGTCAGCATCAGGGTAAACAACATCATCAGCCGCTTTTACCAACTTCCCGTCAAAAACAAGATACGACTCAGCTGGGTGTGTGAACAAGTCCTGCGTTTCAATATTTGTTCGAATCTCACCAGGATTGTTGAGATTAGTGCCAGCAATTGGCTCGTAACTGTGATATTCATATTCTTCGATCGATACATCAATTTCAGGTTTTTCAGTAATGTTAAGAATGCTCATTTTTAATATATATTGTTTATTTTGTTTTTTCAATCGTCTTACAAGGTCTTGAATTTTTATCGAGGGTTGTCTCGAGCCAGCTATCAAATTGTTCAAATTTGGTGTTGACATCTGGGGTGTTGCTACAAGTTTTGATAAAATTTGTTGTGATTTGGGGGTCAACTTTGCAATAGCCTTTTGTCCGACCTTTTGTCCTGCGCTTCTTGCGATGTTCAAAGGAGGGATGTGGGAGCGGAAGCTGGAAGTGGAAGCGGTCCTTTTTTTGTGGCAGCAGAAGCGGAAACGGGAAAATCCTACCACTTCCGCTTCCACATAGGTAATTTGACATGGAGAGTAACTTGGCGAAAAAGTTTTGTCCATTTCCCAATGTGGATCTAAGCGGTGAAGTTGCAAAGTAAAGACAAACACATTCCTTTTACCTTTTGCCACCACATATGTGTCCTTCCCCAGAAACCCCTGATATTGATTTCAGCACCCCATGTTAAGAAACCACAGGCTAAGGTCAGGTTGTTGTAAGTGCTGTTTGTAATGATATGTGTTGAAGACAGTTTTCTAGGTTGTGTTTTTTGTAAGAACAGAGTAGCAGTAGCGTGCTGACAGATACTTACTTATGCGATCATTTTAACTGGTAATGTGCCCTTGTAAATCGTAAGCTGCTGATTTTGATAGTCATGCTTGTCAGCAAGTTCATAGATGAGATAGAGCCCAGGCTCTGTTAGAGTCCAGGTTCTGTTGGAAGCGGAAGCGGTGGAAGCGGAAGCAATAGGTGTGGAAGTGGAAGCAGTTGACGAAATAGCCGCTTCCACATCTCTGGTTCAAAGCCGTGTCAACGACTCGCTTTTTACTGACGCCATCGGGGAGCCCTTGGCTCATAAATTTTGATAAAAAGTCTTTGACCCTCGAAAAAATTCCAGAGCCACCGACTTGATACTTTCTTTGATATCCACGTTTACTAATTAACATCATTATTTAAGGTCAGCATAAGTTTTTTGCAGGCATCACTAGGCAAAATTTTTTGTCTCAACAGTTCGTCACAAATGCTCACAATTTCGTTTCGAAGACCAGTGTTTCCTGTTTGTTTTGAAGCCATTAACAGTTCAAGTCTTTCACACAAAGCGTTTGGATCACTTAGGAGAAAGCCTGAACCTTTCTTCTGTTGACGTTTCACTTTTTGCTTTGTTTTTTTCTCATATTTATTCCACATTGGTCTTATCATATTTTCCATTTATATCCTTTGTTTGCAGCTAGTCTTTGAAGATTTTTTTTATTCCTCATTGGTTCAGAATTAAGCATTATTTCTTCATAATTTTTCTTGTCTTCTTCTGTTGCTAAACCAGTGCTTGTTTTTTTCATTTTTATCAAATCCCAAAGCCCTTTCGTTCCCTTGTATTTATTTCCATCAGTTATTAAATCATCTCCATCAAAATCAACACTAGCATTCCCAAGAAAAAATTCACCACCTCTGTTTTTAAGTCCAAAGGTTTTATCACCTGCCATTCCATATTAATCGGTCAAATATTTTCTTGCCATTTTTCCTATATTAGTTGGAAGAAGAGGTTCAGGCAAGGCTTCAAGCTCAGGCTGACCCCAAGGTATTGCCGGCGGAACTTGTGGTGAATTTTAAATCGCTTCTAGTTTGGAAACAATTTCTTCGGACGTTTTTTGTTGTTGTTCAGTTGTTGGTTTGAATATTTTTCCAAAATCTTCGTAAAGTGATTGTTCACCCAATCGTTCCGAGCGAAAATCATCTTGAATTTTTTTCTTGGTTTTGATAAACTCAGCTACAAGTTTGTCACGTTTTGATGGATCTTTGATTTTTAAGAAACTCATTTATTATACCTTTACATTTTTGGATAGAGCCAATTTGGATAGAGCCAGTCCAAATTCGTTTTTGACACAGTCCAAATTGCAGTGTGTGTTTTGACCCAGTCCAAATTCGTATTGACCCAGTCCAAATTCGTTTTGACCCAGTCCAAATTCGTTTTTGTCCCAGCGCTAACCACGAGCGACTTTGTCGCAATAAACAAAAACTTTTCTATACTGTTTTGCACCAAGGTTCATAATTTTTTGCAATTTTTTCATTTTGCACTGGTGTGAGCTTGTTGTTCAGAAAGGCAGTGACTGTTGAGCTTTTGATTCCGAGATCATTTGGCATTTTATATTAAAGTTTGATAAGATCTTTGTTGTCCACCCAAGAGTTGACACTTGCTGGATACCCTTTCCATTTAAGCAGACTGCGAACATTACCTTTCTTCACAACTTTCTCAATTCTGAAAACTTCTTGAGTTGTCTTCTGAAGCTCTTGTTCATAGAAAGTTCCTTGAATTTCTTCATCGTTGAGGTCTGATATTTTATAACTTATCGGATCAGTTCCTTGAATTTTTGAAACGGTGAAGTCTTCTTCTGTCCAGTTTGGGGTGAAACCTTTCTCAAAAAACTTCTTTTCTTTAAAATTCTAACTTTGTTTCCAATTTTGAATTTTGCTCTCATGGGTCATATTGTTAAGTCTACAGTAGATACTCTTGATACAAATTTCTGTAAACAGCTATAGTATTTATTATTTTGCTCGCTTCAACAGGAGTCATTTTTATTGATGAATGCCATGTGTTGTTGTATTTATCAACAAAGTCGTCAAGAACGTCAATATATTTGTTGGTATTGTTTGTCGTGAAATATCTGAACATTTTTTCTTTCATCGTTCTGTTCCAGTGCTCAACAACACTTAATTTCTCCTCATTTTCAGAAGAGTGAAGTTCAACACCCACGCGTTCACATGTTTATTATAAAATTCTTTGCCTTTATCTGTACAAAGTTTTTCTGGTTTTCTCTGTTTGAAAATTTCTTTCAGTGCGTTCGCGACAGAAACTCCAGTTTTATCTTTCAATGGAAGCATCCAACCATATTTTGAAAATACATCAATCATAGTCAGGAGATACTTGACTCCATGGTTGAACCTTGAAAATGATTGCATGTCCACAAGGTCAGCAGCCCAAATTTTATCGATACCGTTCACAAAATCTTTTCGTTTCGGAGAATGTTTGATGACTGACTTGTGTAGTTCTGTGGCTAATGGTGAACTCCAAGAGATGCGGTCGCTCTTTTTCAGTCCCATCCTGAAGCGTTTCTTTGTTCCGATATTCGGCCTAACGATTCCATGATCAATTCTTTCTCGAAGAGTTGGGTTATAAAGGCCATCATGTTCTTCCAGCATTTCCTTATCACAAACTTCGTTGCGAGTTTTCGTGTCTTTGTTTTTTACATAACAAATATCATGATGATAAGCTGCTTGATCAACTCTCTTGATTGGTTTTGACCATGCTTTTGGGGTTAGATCAGCATTCAAACGTTTGTTCAATTTCGTGCCAGGTCCTGTGAAATTATGCCCTGGAAGGTGCATTTCAAATGGAAGACTGTTGATTGCTTTGTGCAAGAAACCTTTACCGCTGGTGCTTGCGCTTATAAACTTTGACTTTTTCAATCCACAAACAACACATATGCCTTGAAGCAATTGGCGTTTGTTAGAAGTTTGAAGTTTTCCTACGTTTTTCGTTTCAGTAAATTTTCGACATTTTACACAATATATTTCAACCATTTATTTAATACTTTCATCAAATAAATGGAAGTCAAAAACCTTTCTTGGAATGAACACATAGCAAATGAAAAGAATCATAGTCTTTTGCCAAAGAGTCTACGAGGTCTGATTGTTGGAAAGTCAGGCTGTGGTAAGACTACTTTGTTGCTGAATCTTCTTCTTCAGTCAGGTTGGTTGGACTATTCAAAATCGTCAGATTTTGGTAAGAGTTTGTTTCAACCAAAATACAGAATTTTGAGAAAAGGTTTTGAAGAACAATTACCAAAAGAGATGATAATGAGAGTTTTTGAAAATTGTAATGAAATACAGCGAGAACAAATTTCACCTAGTGTCTTGATTGACGCTTTAGCAAAAAATCAACTCCAACATTCCAAAGAGCCTATTGAGTGCATTTTTTATGAATCAGCTGATGATGTCCCTGACCCAAAGGAGGTCTCCCCAGAGCAAAAGAATCTTATGATATTTGACTATCTCTTGCTTCAGAAGCAGAACAAGTGTGAAGCATATTACGTTCGTGGAAGGCATTCAAATTGCGATTGTTTGTATTTATCACAAAATTGTTTCAAATTGCCTCGTCAAACAATTCGTGAAAATGCGAACTTTTTTGTCTGTTTCCCCAGGACCTGAAAAACATTGACCTTTTATTTAACGACCACGTGTCCCAAGATATGACGAAAGAGCAGTTTAAAGAGTTATGCAAATACGCATGGACAAAACCTCACAATTTTATTGTGGTTGATTTGACCTCACCAAAACACAACGGGAAATACCGAAGCGGATTTGACGATTTTTATATTATTGAATGACTGACACAGCGACAGCGACTGAACTTCTTGACAAAATTGTTCAAAACACTGAGCCGCAAGCTTCAACTCAGATTGTTGTTTCTGACAATTCAACAAAAATAAAGAAACTTTTTACCCGCCAATCGAGTTTGACAAAACGTGAAAGTATGAGATGGCTTTGGTGAATTTAGAGACGTATTATAGTTTTCCAAATTTGTTTGATGAAAACAACGTTTTTCGATATTCTCCAGGGTCATCACAACAAAGACAGTTTGTTGATATTCATATTCCAGAAGGTAGTTACGATCTCATTGATATTGCAGAAACAATCAAAATATCAATGGAAAGAAATGGACATAACGGTGAATCTATTAAAATAACAGCAAACACAAACACTTTGAAAAGCGTCGTGGAGATTTCAAACGACTTTATCGTTGATTTCAGAGTGTAAAGATCAATTGCAAGTGTTCTCGGTTTTGCAGAAAGAATTTACAAAGAAGGGCTCCACGAATCACAAAATGTCGTCAACATCTTATCAATAAATTCAATTCTCATGAATGTGGACATTATTGGGGGGTCTTATGTGAATGGAAAGACTCAAAACACAATTTACAGTTTCTTTCCAAATGTGTCACCCGGATATAAAATTGTTGAAAATCCGAGAAACCTTGTGTATCTTCCTGTTATTTTAGACAAAATCAGTAAAATGGAAACAGTTGTCACAGACCAAAATGGAAAGCAACTGAATCTTCGTGGAGAAAAATTGACTATCAGATATCACTTGAGAGAAATTTAATTACATAATATAAATGAGTTATACTAATGTGCATGTAAACATTTCAGAAAATCAGAAGCACAATTTGAAACTGGCAAATGAGTTAAAAGGTCCCATGAGCATTCGTTTGGGCTACAAAGATTTGAAGGGAAATGATATTTTCGCTTTGACCAATTCACAAGTGAACAGAATGACAAAAGCCTATGAGAATGGAAAAGGCATCACGATAAAAATGAGGAAACGTCAGGTTGAACACAACAAAATAGTTGAGGGCAGGTTCCTTTCGTTGTTAGCTGGTTTAGCAGCAAAAGCTATACCATTTGTCACAAAGACCGTCTTCCCAACATTGGCGACTGGAGCATTGAGTGGGGTTGGGTCTGCACTTGCTCAAAAAGCGACAAACAAAGCTATGGGAAACGGTCTGTATTTGAAAAAAGGCAATATCATTGCAAGAGTTGAAACAGATGGTCAAGGATAGTATTTGAAACCATACCAAGGCTACAAAGGCTCGGGGCTTAGCAAAGTTGGAGATGGTTTGTATTTGAAACAGGGTGGTCAAGTTTTTGCCAGTTCTGGTCTTCTGCTTGGTCCGAACAGTCTTTTAAAACATATCCCAGTTCTTGGTTGGCTGCTTTAGATTTTCTAGCATTAAATAAATGTGCAAACTAAAGGACAAACGAATTGAACAAAAAGTCACGCAAGACATGAACCATCACAAAAATCAACACATCAACCAGGATGTCACTGAGCAAAATAAGGGCAAAGAAGTACCAATTAACCAAAAAATTTACCAGCAAATAAATCATCATTTGGATCAACACATCAACCAAAATGTAAAGTAATGAACCCTAGTTTATACAGACTACATCAAAATCATAAAATTGAAAACAACCTCCATGAAGAAAAACTCAAAAACTCTGCAAAGATAAAAAAATATCATTGCTTACTGAACTTTTTAACTTTTGGTTGCCTTCTGATTTTTCAGTTTTGTATGTTTCTCCTGAACGTTGGGTTTTTGTCAAATTTCGAAGAAAGCATCGGAACTATTTCTGGGAAGGTTTTACATGGATTGAACGTCTTTTTGGAAGTGCTTCAATTTTTCTGAAAGTAATTGAAAAATTCCTTTTCAACAAAATTCAGAGACATGAGAAGCAAAAAACTTTGATTGAGCTGCAGCTCAACTCAATTCGTAACATGATTTCTAAGGCGTTGACTGACAACGAAATTTCTGAAGTCGAGTTGGAGAATATTCTTTCTCAAAGGACAAAACGAAATGAAACATACATAAAATTTGATGAACTGTTCCGAGAAAAAAATGTTTAGAATAAATGATTCAAGTTGAGAATGCGATTTTACCAAACAAACCTCTGAGCAACTTTGAAATACTAAACGCTGTTAAAAAAATTGATTTGAAAAACTTTCGTGACGTTTTCTTGCGAGACACTTTGCCAAAGAAACCAAAAAGGCATAAATGCGGGATCATGAACCTTGATGATTCTCCTGGAAACGGGACACACAGGGTTGCGTGGTTAAAGCGTGGAAACGATAAGTGGTATTTTAACTCATTTGGCTTACCCCCACCAACTGAATTAAACAAGTACCTCAGGGGTGATGTACTCTATCCAACTGAGCAAATACAGCCTAGGCAACACGTATTTTGTGGCCATCTTTGTCTTCAAGTTTTGAAGCAGATGCAAAATGGCCGAGGTCTCCAAGACATAATCAACAGTTTTTGGTAAAAAAATCACCGTTATAAAAAAGATGCCAGTTGATAAATTCGGACGAAGTGCTACGACAAGTCAAATAGAAATTCAAGGGAGTGGAATCTCACTCGGATACATAAATAATAATTTTTTACAAAAAGGTCAAATGATTGACATGAATGGAAAAACTATAACTAATCTCGGCTCGGGACAAACCCCAACTGATGCTGTAAGAAAGAAAGATGTCAATGAAAAATTTTTTATAAAAGATGTTCCAGTTGATATGCAGAATAATCCGATCAAAAACGTTTTAGCTCCTGTTGACAAAGGTGACGCAGCGAATAAGTCTTACGTAGATTCAAAAAGTGTCGGTGAAAGTGATTTGGATATGAACAGGAATTTGATTAAAAACAACGTGAGATGGCCAGAAGAAGATCAAGACTTGGTGAATCGAGCATATGCTTATTTTGTTGCAGGCAAAAGGCTGCCAATTGAAGTGGGCACTATGCAGGGGCAAATTGATATGGGAGAGCATAGAATAAGAAATATAAACCCAAATCCACAAAATGAAGACGAACTGGTTCCAAAACAGTGGATTGAAGAAAATTTTTTGAATCGTTATAGCCCTGCGTCGACTATGGCAAGAGATTTAAGCATTTGATGGTCTTCATGTCTCATACTTGAAAGAGCCAGAACAAAATCACCACGCAGTGACAAAAGGATACGCTGATACGAAGCTGTCGCTTTTGGTTGGTGATATGCAGGGCGACATTGGGATGGGTGGAAACAGGATAAGACATTTGGGCGAACCTCAGCATGACAATGATGCACTTCGCCTAAGTTCTGCAAACGATTATTATCTTAGATGTGACGGGCCAATTGGATGCGCGCTAACCTATCCTTAGGCGGACGAAGAATAAGAGGTGTAGCAAATCCACAAACTGATCAAGATGGTGTAAATTTAAGAACACTTCAAGCTTCTGTAGCAAGTGTGACCAGTGCAGCAGACACAGTGGTCAGCGATGCGATAACAAACCACGCAAACATCTTGAATCGAAAAATCAGAACAAAAAGTTTGAAGTTGGATCCACAAGGAACAGCAACGAAAATTTTTAGCATGGGTGGGCAATATCATATTGCTGTGCTTCCAGATCCAACACTTGAACACGAGGCTGTCAATCTCAGAACGGTGAACCAAAAAGTTTTGAGAGAAATTAGGGCTATTAACCAGTTAGAATCATTGAAATATTTGAGGCTTGATGGTGAAAATCAAATGGTTTCAGATCTCCAAATGAACAATCACAAACTTGTCGGTCTGGTCGATGTGATAGCGCCTATTGCTGGTGTGAACAAGAAAGTTTTGGACGAGGCTCTTAATTCTTTAATAGTTCAAACAAATGAAACCCTAGAGAGAATGGAAGCGTCCATTGCTGTAATAAATGGACGAATTGTAACAAATACTGAAACAGACGAATTAAAAGAAACCATATTAAATCAAAAAATTGATAGAATTGAACAAAATTTTCTTCAGAGAATTACTGATTTAGAATTCCAATTTAGAAAACTACAAGAGTGAGCAAAAAAAGTTTTTAGAGTTAACATGAATTACTGTGGTAAACCAGATAACTTTGATACAAAAAAAACTCATTCTCATCCATGGCAAACACACAAACTTAAATACACACTAACAAACTTTTGTGAGAGCTTGGGGAAAGAAAAAACACAAGAGCAGATTGATGCTGCTTTTGAAACGTGGCAGAGTGTGTGTGGATTGAAATTCAAAAGAGTTGAGCCTGATGAAGAATGTGAGATAAAAATTACATTCTTAAACAATCATGATGAAATGCATGGGCTAAATTGTCCATACAAACTCAGCGGGCAAAAAGGGGGCACTTTAGCACACATTTTTTACCCTCGTAAGTCCGCAATAAGTGGAGATAGACATTTTGATTCAGGAAACTGGACAGAACAAAAAACAGTTCCAGGAGATGGGAAATACAATTTATTTTCCATGGCAGTCTATGAACTTGGCCATGCCTTGGGACTTTATCACAATACTGAAGACAAAGACAGTGTAATGCAACCAATTTATAAACCAGGATTTGGCAACAAGATACTTTCTGAAACTGGCATTAAAACAGTGCAAGAAATGTATGGTGCGGCAAGAAATAAAATTGTTATGGCAATTTTTAACTTTAACAAAGAAAAAGTTATGATCAGAAAAATAGATAGAGGCTCAAACACAAAAAAGGTAAAAATAATTTACACTTTGAAACCAAAACACTTCGGTAAAGATTCAGAATAATCTAAAGAATCATTTAAAAGTCTCTTACAAAAAATGAAAAAAATTGATCATGATGCATTTGTGGCTGAGAATTTTGTGGTTGAAAGCGTAAGCGAAACCTGAGCAGCAGCAGCTGTGAATGAAAATGACAATGCTTTTGACGAAAGTGCGTTTGTCGCAAATGAACATCACACCTTGAATGTTTGCTTTTCCAAAAATATGCAGGGTGGTGAAGTGCCCATTACTGGACAAAGCTTAAACTGGTACACAGCAAAGCAAGCACATCTTTATTTAACAACGTTCACACAAATACATGTGAGCATGCAACATAATAATGGTCAATTCATACATCCAAAAAACAGAAACTTGAGTTGAACAGAGTTCAGGTCTTTTGCTCAAAAGACTTCGACTTTACCCAGCTTGCTAGCACCTCGAAGGTTCAGGTCTTTTGCCCAAAAGACTTGGACTTTACCTCCACCCCATGTCATAGAAACTTGAGTTGAACAGCGTTCAGGTCTTTTGCCCAAAAGACTTGGACTTTACCCTCCAACCCAAGTCTTTTTTCTCTTGTTAATTTCATAAATTAAGAAAAAATGCTATGAACCTGTGCTTCCATGACTTTTTCCTAATTTTAAGAGACGAATCGAATGGTGTCACTCCTCTGAATTCACATTTTTCAACTACAAAGGTAGCGAATTTCAAACACCTGACAAAGTGGACATTTCAATGCAATTTGAAATCTCACCTCAAATTTGCCTAAGGTAACATCATACAGAAACACCTCTAAGCAAAATAAACACACAACAACAAATCTCTACACAGAATTAATCTACACACAAATCTATCAAATTGTGTAATTAACAACAAATTATTTCCACTCATTAGCAATGTTTTCATACTGCAGCGTGTGTTGAATATAATTGCGTCTTTCGAAAATTTCTGTGAAAGACACACCTAGCTGCTTAAACTTCGGATAAGGCGCAAGAAGTCTGCTTATTTGACGAAGCCGTGATACTTGACTCTTTCCAAGATGTGCAAATTCCTTAATCCAATGCTCCCAGTAAGGAATCAACCCATTTTTCTTCTCTGCTTGGTGCATTTCAAACGCACGTTCAAAATTAATGCCTGTTTCAATGAACATAGCAAGGAGGTGTTTATTAGCCGAACGTAGAGCTATATTAGCTCTAATAAGTATAGCTTTTACCTCTTCAAGGTCAGCATTCTCTCTTAAAATTTCAAGGGAAAAAACTAGCTCATCATTATTCACGAGAGGACTCCTTAAATACTTAAGCAAGTTTCTTCCTGTCAATTGTAAATTAAGCTTCGAAGCTTTCTTTACTGGATCGGGAAAAGCAATCCCTGGTCTTTGAGGTTTCACAAGATTGTAAACGTCTTGTCTCTCAATTCTCTTGGTATACACAATCATTTCATTGATATATGTTAACCATTGCAAACACGCTTTCTTGCGATTATCATTCTCCCGACTTGCTGAAGGGGTGCTGCGTTTTCTGCTGGGGGTAGAAGTAATTTTTATTTGATCATTTACTAAATTTTGATCAGTTTGTAGGCTGTCAAGCTGTTGCAACTCCGGCGAACTTTGGAGCACACTGCTTGAGTCAGACTCCTTTCTGGTGGGAGCTGATGAAACTTTCATTTGTTGATTAACAGCGTTTGATAGATTTTGATTAGTTCCTGGGCTGCCAACCTGCTGCGGTTCTGGTGAACTTTGAAGCAAACTGCTTGACTGAGACGTTTGATCAAAATCCTCGATGAAGCTTGATTCTGATAATCTTAAATCATTACTTTCATTGCCTGTAGCTGCCCATCTTTTTCAAGCACACTCTGTGACTGGTGTTCAAAACTGTTTGTGCGGCTTTGGAAGTTCAGTAACGCGAAACAGGAACTTGGCGTACGAAACAGGAGGCGAACGAAACGGGAGCTTGGCAAACGAAAGTATGACGTTGTATGCTGATGAACGTGGCGCGTGACAGAGATGCGTGAAGTCCCATGAACGTTTGAATGCTTGACTGAAAGAGCTTGAACGCTGGACGATAAATAAAGCTGGACCCTCAGGGAAATTCTAACGATACGCTGGACAAAAAAAGGTGTAGTAAAAAATAATATTTCATTCGATGATTATAAAAATTGCCTTTTCAATGACAAAGAACAGCGAAGAACTATGAACATAATCAGAAGTCGACAGCATGAAATATTCACAGAGACGATCAACAAGTTTGCACTCTCAGCTCAGGATGATAAGAGAATCATCCTTCCAAATCGAATAAATACACGTGCATGGGGGTATCTGAGCAAAAAATAGAAACACTCATGGAGCCAAAGGGAAATTAATATGGGGTCAATTATTATTTCCCTTTGACCCCCAGAACATACAGGGATCAAAGGGGTTGTCCTAGAGCATACATTATGACACTACTTTACTAGTGGTTGTCAGATCATTCCGCTTGCATCATATAAATTTGAGCAAAACAGCAATCTTCTGTGGAAATCTTTAACTTTTTTACTGGTGACCGTGGTGTTGGCGAAGGTTCGTGGTTTTAAATTGGTGATAGGCTGATTCTCCTCTGTGTTTTATGGCCTGGCTGGATAGAAGCAGATCCATCGCCAGATCAACAGCATTGGGGGTGGCTTTGAGCTTCTCCTGGGGCTTCGTAATAGTATACAATGAATTGAAAATGACTTCATGGGGAGACTAGAGCTTGACTTTGGAGGTATTGATTGTGAATTTTGGGGGCTCAGCCCGCTTGCTTCCACTTCTGTTGAAAAGTGTGACAACTTTTTAATAACCTCATCTAGTGGGATTGATGCTTTATTCTTTACATCAGCAATTCAATGTCGAAAAATGTGAAACGATATTTAAAGACTTGATTGAAAATCTACCTTTATAAGTGGCGTTAAATGTATTTTAGGGCAATATGCTTTGAGCCCCAGTGTAAATCTATCATGCGATTATAAGATCGTTTTTACGATAGTCAATAAAGCTACCTAAAATGGGAGTAGTGTCCTGGCAAATGCCTTTCATTCACGTGTTGTTTTTGAATTGTCGCTTCAGCAATAAATAAGTCTTTAATGTAAATGTAAATGCATAAGCTTGGCATGGAAACTTGATCGTCATTTATCTTTTCATTTGAGTCCTATTGTGAGACATGAGTTGTCACTTCCAAGTCCAAGACGAAGAACCGTTCTATTTCTAACCAGGTCGGGAATGCGTTTCAGACACTGTTCCTCACAGATTTCGCTAGGGATAGCCAAAACAGTGGCAAACGCTTACGTGCAGCATGCTTTTATATCTTTTATATACATTTTGTAGATATACGAGATCTGTGTAGCTTGTGAAAAACGAGGCCCACTGTTTCGGACCCGTTTCAAACATTTTCTGAATTAATGATACAAAGCGCTTTCAAACTGTGGTTATTCCCTGAAAAATAGCATAGTTTGACCAACAAAAATAGCCACTTTTTGACCTACAAAAGATAACCTATTTTGTCGCAGACAACCTTTGGTATTTAAGCAAGTGAAGACATTTTTGGCGCACCGCAATTTGACTGCCCCCCACCAAACGCCTGGTCTGGATCTGCCGCTGGTTTTGGGTGAAGCCGGAGTCGGATTCCTAAGAACACTAGGAGTCGGAGTCGGAAAAAAAATCCGACTCCGACTGCGAAAATCCATCTGAATTACTTTTTACATCGCAATCCTAAGTTGCAACTCGTGCCTGTGGAAATGGTACTATCTCTTTCAAACTTTTATTGAAACAGAGAATTCTTGCTGTGCACCACGATTTCCATTGATTTCTAGTTGCTACAAAATTGTTGACAGCCAAACATCATTCTCGTTATGTGAAGTAGTTGGTGTCAGTGTGGGAAATTTTGCAAAGGTTGGAAAAGTGTAGAAGCTAGGTGTCGGACATTTTACCTCCGACTCCGCAACCCTGCTTTTCACAGTTGAAAGATTCACTGACAAAGCTTCACCTCAGCCAATGCCATCCCATTTTGTCACTAAGGAATAAAAGTTATTTTCAATGGCATCGCTTAAATGGCACCGTCTCTACTTACGTGGTGCGCAGTGCAGGAAGACAACCAATGCATTGCGTGCTTCAAACTTTTTGCATGCAATATAGCTCACGCCAAAAATCCTCACACTGTTGTTAAACAACTTGCACTGGGTTGTACCAAAGAAATGGCAAGGCTTATTGTTCGTGAGGATATATCCACGAAGATTGATGATATATCCGATATCTGATAATGACACTGTATCGAGACATGAAATAAGATCTCACAGAACATCAATGAACAAGTAGTGGATAAAATAACAATGTTGTGTTCTGTACCAAACAGTTGGACGAATCCAGTGATGTCTCGCACTATTCTCAGCTATTGATGCTTTTCCGATATGTGCGGTATGAGAGCTGAACACTTTGTTGCCTACTAAAATGATGGCACACGCCCTGCACAAAGAGAACTATGATATAGATAACTGAACCCCAACAATACATCGACGCTTTTGAATCAGTAGTCAAACGCATGTGAGTAGAGACTGAAGCAGGCGCGCAACCAGAGAGGATTTGACCTCCTCGAAAATTTCAAAACATTGCATAGTAATTTTGACATTTGCAAAAACTTTCAAAGAATAAAGATGAACTTCATATTCTAATCATTTTCAAGAAGTCTTATTTGAATTTTTTTGTCCTACTGGTTAATTATCTCCTTACAAGATTTGTCTTGAGACACCCCGTCTGATTGAAAACTTCGTAAGTGACTGGTATTTAAGCATAAGCATGCTGGAATTGTCAATGCTTTGGAGATATTTTAAAATGTTGGTATTTCTAAGCCATTTTTTTATCCTTTTGTTCAAGTGCCACATTTTTCTGAGACAGGCCTCAATTTGGCACCATGAAAATTTATAACATTAAGTACTGTTGAACCGTGGTGCATACTGCTGAAACTTTTAAAGTGATTAGAGCAGGCCCGTCGCCAGGATTTAGCAACAGGGGGGGGGGAACCAAAAAGGGGGGCCAAAATCCAGAAGGGGGGGCCACAATTTCAAAATACAGTATTAGATGTATGCAGCAGCCGGGGAGCCAAACGTGAAATGGGGGGGCACCGATTTCAAATGTGGGGGTCGGGCACCACTGGCCCCCCGCTGGCGACAGCCCTGGATTAGAGAAATCTTGACATGTTGGTTGTTATTAAAAAAAGTTTGTGGCCACGTCAAATCGATTGTTCTTCTACGATCTTTTGATTATTTTTGTTAGGGGCAACACGGATCACCATTATTAACACCGCATGTTTATTTAAAAATTTTGTTTAGCTGCGTTTTCGGTTCGAAACCTAATAGTTTTTACCTAAATTTAGCGTGAAGACTGTTTCACGTTTTAGTGTCTTCCTGGGTTGGTACCAGTACCACGGCTTGGGTAAAAGGGTTTCGTGAAGCGTCATGTGAGTGTTAGTCAAATTCTGAATGCACCTACCAACTACACCACTTTTACTGCAAATGACGTTTTACCAGGCCCTAACTTTTGCAACCCGTGCAAGCCCTGAAAGCTTATAGCCTTAAGCGTCTTCTAAAAATTTTCACACAACTAGTG